>Ga0137307_101203_pt1 | contig 24654 bp, 19 predicted proteins | sample NAcewD2O_March_2_FD_97180 | JGI IMG/M metagenome (GOLD analysis project Ga0137307, IMG submission 97180) | Mouse cecal microbial communities from Vienna, Austria - N-Acetylglucosamine amended D2O_March | ecosystem: Host-associated > Mammals > Digestive system > Large intestine > Cecum | place... | reverse complement strand
CGGGTCAGAAAGGATTACAGGCTCTGGGCAGTGTTCCTGCTTGTCATTATTTTCGTGACGCCGCTTGGGAGCAACAATGGGCTGTACCCGATTATCAACAACCTGTTTCTGGTAATGCCGGTCTCTGTCCTGATTATCGCGGAGATGTTCCGGCAGAGCAAAAAGTCGGTGAACGGGTTTGCATTTCGCATGGTGTTTGGCTTTGTGCTTGCGTGTGTGTCAGTGCAGTCTGCCCTGTACGGAATCGGCTTTGTGTTTCACGATGCGGGTGCGCAAGGCGGCAGGGAGCGCCTGCAGCTTCAGTGCGGCAGCGCTGGGACAGGGCTTGTGACAACGGCAGACAAAAAAGCGGCGCTGACGGGGCTGGACGCATACCTGTACCAGAATGCCCTGCATGAAAAACAGGTGATATTATATGGAAACATCCCTGCGCTGGCATATCTGTTTGACATGGAGCCTGCAATCTCCTCGACATGGGCAGATCTGGATTCGTATGGGATGGATATGTTTCAGGAGGAGCTTGACCGCCTGACAGGGCAGGATGGGGCTGCGGACAGGGAGGAAGCGCTTCCGGTTGTCATCCTTGGACGTCCCGGAACGGAGCATCTGACCGAGGCAGATGGGTTTGCATACCAGAAGCTTATGGCCGTCAGGGAATTTATGGAGGCGAACCGCTATACAGAGTGTTTCAAAAATGATGGGTATATTCTTTATATACCCAATACGGACAGGAAATAATTGCCAGCAAAACCTTGCAAAACGCATGGTGAGTGTGTAATATATAGTAAACGACAAAAGTGCGTGTCGTTTACTATAATTGATGCACACGGGCGTCCAGATGAAATATGTCAGCAAGCTGACGGACGCCCGGCGCGGCGAGTAGGGGAAGATGAATCTTCTCTACTCGATTACTGGCAGTCAGGAGAACGGACTGCCCGGTATAATGAATGATGGAGGAGGCGTGGAATGATTAACTTTAACGTACCGCCGTATACGGGCAGGGAGATAGAATATATCAGACAGGCAGTGGAAAATCAGAAAATATGCGGAGACGGGCCGTTCACAAAAAAATGCAGTGAGTGGATTGAGGAAAAAACCGGCGTGGCAAAATGTCTTCTGACCCCTTCCTGCACACAGGCGACGGAGCTTGCGGCGCTGCTGATTGACATCAAGGAGGGCGATGAGGTCATTATGCCGTCATATACATTTGTGTCGACGGCGGATGCCTTTGTGCTGCGCGGTGCCAGGGCGGTCTTTGTCGATATCCGGCCGGACACCATGAACATTGACGAAAACCTGATTGAGCAGGCGGTGACGGACAGGACGCGCGCGATTGTGCCGGTTCACTATGCGGGGGTCGCGTGTGAGATGGACAAAATCATGGAGATTGCAAAAAAGCACAGCCTTTTCGTTGTGGAGGACGCGGCACAGGGAATCAATGCCGCTTACAAGGGAAGACCGCTCGGCGCGATAGGGGATTTCGGGTGTTATTCGTTCCATGAGACCAAGAACCTCAGCATGGGTGAGGGCGGCGCGCTGCTGATTCAGGACGAGAAGTACATTGAGGATGCCGAGATTATCCGGGAGAAGGGGACGAACCGTTCCCAGTATTACCGTGGGCAGATTGACAAGTACCGGTGGATGAACTACGGCTCGTCTTATCTTCCAAGCGACATGAACGCGGCGTACCTGTGGGCGCAGCTTGAGCTGGCGGATGTGATAACGGACAAGCGTGTTGCCCTGTGGCAGCAGTATGATGCGCTGCTGCAGCCACTCCGGGAAAAAGGGATTCTGGAGCTTCCCCATGTGCCGGAAGGATGCGTGCATAACGGGCATATGTACTATATCAAGGCAAAAGACCTTGAGGAGCGCACGCGGCTGATTGATTTTTTGAAGGAAAACGGCATCTGGGCAGTGTTCCATTACGTTCCGCTGCACACGGCGCCTGCCGGAACCAGGTTTGGCAGGTTTGCGGGCGAGGATGTGTACACGACAAGGGAAAGTGACAGGCTGGTGCGTCTGCCGATGTTTTATACACTGACACCGGCGGAGGTTGATTATATTGTAGGTAAGGTGAAGGAGTTCTATCACGTATGATGGATGACCGCACAGGAAGAAAGGCAGTAAGGGTGTGTGGTGCAATATTTTTTACACTGCTGCTTGTGCTGTTTTTATCTGTTCAATTTGAATTTTATTACGACTTGAATGACGATACCATGATAAAGGATATTTTGTCAGGGGCATATACAGGGAGCCCGAGCGGCTTCTGCATCCAGATGCTGTATCCTTTGGGGTGGTGTATTGCGCTCTTTTACAAGGCCATTCCGACAATTCCGTGGTATGGCTTGTTTTTGTGTCTGTGCCAGTTTGGCGTGTTTTTTCTTGTCGCGGTCAGGCTTCTTGGCATCATGCACAGCTTCCGCACTAGGCTGATGGCGCTTACAGCAGAGGCTGCCCTGATGCTGGGACTATTCCTGCGGGAGCTTGTGATTATCCAGTACAGCGTGACAGCCGGAATCTGTATGACGGGAGCTGTATTTCTGTTTGTCACGGCGCCGAAAACGGACAAGCCGTCCGTGTTTTTCAAAAGAAACCTGATACCGCTGCTTCTGGTCGTGCTTGCCTTTCTGATTCGCAACGAGGTCTGTGTCATGCTGCTGCCGTTTCTGCTGCTTGCAGGGCTGGCAAAATGGTCTGGCGAGGAAAAAATATTTACCAGCGCGAATTTCAAGAAATACATGATGCTGATTGTCACTGCGCTCCTGTGCATGGCGGCGGTCTACTCGCTCGACATGCTTGCCTACAGGGGAACGGAGTGGAGCAGCTTCCGGGGCTTTTTTGACGCAAGGACAAAGCTGTATGACTTTTATGGTCTTCCGCCATACGAGGACAACCGGGAATTTTACGAGTCAATAGGGCTGTCGCAGGAGTCCTACACGCTTCTGGAAAATTACAACTTTGCGCTTGACGATTCCATTGACACATGGAGGCTTGAGGCGATTGTCGCGTATCAGGAGGAGATGGCACGGCAGCATGTGGATGTGGGGACTGGGCTGGAGGATACCTTTGGCTTTGTCAGCAAGAACAGTGTCGGGGAAGCGGTGTGGCTGTACAAGAACCAGTTATTCCGGGATTTACAGGTGATCGCGCTGCTTGTCTCAGGGAGGACGGCACATCTTCCGGATGACTTTTCATCGCGGTCTGTCATCAGCATCGCGGTCATCGCGGCATATGTGATTTATTTCTGCGTATGCTTCCTCCCGGCTGAGGGGAAAATGCGCCTTGCTGCCGGGCTGAAAATAACAGGGATATTGATTGTGCGGTGCGTAATCTGGTTATATTTATATATGGTGGACAGACTGCCTGACAGGATAACCATTCCGCTTCTTTTGATGGAGCTTGTCCTTATCGCCGGGTTTGGCATCTGCGACATGGTGCCAAGGCACAAGGATCGGACTGCGTTTCGGGCGGCGCGCGTTCTGTTTTATATCCTGTGCGTCGTGACTGCGCTGATAGCGTTTGACGGAAACCGGCAGGATGTCGCGTCGGAATACCAAAGCCGTGCCGAAGCCGACGAGCGGTGGAACGCCATGATGGATTATTGCCGGAAAAATGGAAATAATTATTATATCATCGATGTGTACTCGTCAACCTCCTACCACGGAGCGCCTTACTCGGAAAAAATATTTTCGGGGAAAAGCCTTTTTGTGGATAACACATACAAGAATTTCGACGTCTGTGGAGGGTGGGCAGTAAAAAGTCCGCTGACAAGGCAGAAGCTGGCGAGAAAGGGACTTAAGGACATCCAGGGCGCCCTCTGCGGCGCAAGGCAGGATAGCCGCACAAAAACATATTTTATCGCGGGTCTGGACAAGGACCTCGGGTGGCTGGTACAGTACTATGATAAACGAAGGATAACAGTAGAGGTGAAACGTGTGGACCAGATACGCACACCGTCATCTGCGGCTGCGTTTGATGTGTATGAATTAAAACGAAAAGGAGCGGGGATATGAAACCAGTGGACAGCAGCTTTCGCATACGGGGAGAAAAAATATATTTGCGTCCCATCACGGCAGAGGATACGGAACGCGTGCTTGCATGGCGCAATGCGCCCGATGTCGTGAGGAATTTTATATACAGGGAAAAGATAAGCAGGGAGGAACATATGGACTGGCTGGAAAATAAAGTGTTCAGGGGCGCCGTCCACCAGTTTGTCATCTGTGCGGCAGCCGATGACACGCCGCTTGGCTCGGTGTATATCCAGAATTTTGACGAGGTGCACAGGAGGGCGGAGTGGGGTCTGTTTTTAAGCTCGGAGGGGGCGCGCAGCAGGGGCATCGGGACGGAGACCGGAAACCTGATTCTGGATTACGCGTTCGGACAGCTGGGACTGCACAAGCTGACATCGCGGGTGCTTGCCTACAATAAGCCCTGTGTGCGCATGAATGAAAAGCTTGGATACCGTCAGGAGGCATATCTGCGGGACGAGCTTTTTATCGACGGAAAATTTGAGGATTTGATATTATATGGGGCTTTGGAAGGAGACGTGCGATAATGGGTAAAATAAGCTTTGTCATACCCTGTTACCGGAGCGAGCATACCATAGAGGCAGTGGTGGCGGAAATCACGGAAACGATGCGGACGTCGGAGGTGCTTGCGGCATATGAGTATGACATATTTCTCGTAAACGACTGCTCCCCCGACAATACCTATGAAGTGATTAAAAAAATCTGTAAAAACAACAGCAATGTCAGGGGCATCAGCCTCTCCAGAAATTTCGGGCAGCATGCGGCGCTGATGGCAGGGCTGCGCAAGTCGGACGGCGATATTGTCGTCTGCCTTGACGACGACGGGCAGACGCCGGCGGACGAGGCGGGAAAACTGATTGCGGGCATAGAGGGCGGGAGCGACGTGGTCTATGCAAGCTATGAGAACAAAAGGCATAACGCGTTCCGGAATTTCGGGACGTGGATGAATGACATCATGACAAGGGTGATGCTCGGGAAGCCGCGGGAGCTTCACCTGACAAGCTACTTTGCCGCGAAACGGTTTGTCGTGGACAGTATGCTGGAATATGAAAACAGCTATCCGTATATTATTGGTCTTGTGCTGCGCGCGACCAGAAATATAACGAATGTTCCTGTCAGCCACAGGAGCAGGGAGATAGGTACATCGGGATATACCATGAAAAAACTGCTGGGACTGTGGTTTAACGGTTTCACGGCATTCTCCATACTGCCGCTGCGCATTGCCACCGTAACAGGTGTTACCTTTGCGGGCGCAGGGTTTCTCTACGGAATTTATACCATTGTGAAAAAACTGGTCAATCCCGGCGTGCCGCTGGGATTCAGCTCGCTGATGGCGGCTGTCGTCTTTATCGGCGGCATGCTGATGATTATGCTGGGACTGATTGGGGAATATATAGGTAGAATCTACATCAGCATCAACAATTCCCCGCAGTACGTGATACGCGAGGAGACGGATGGGGATTCGCATTGGTTGTAATGGGGTTTACATTGTGATATTATACTCTATAGAAATTATGGAAAGGTCAGGTCAGGAGATTGGATATTATCAGACAAATTAACCCTTTTTCCAACAGCGCATATGCCAGGACACACGCCTTGAGAAATGCCGTGATACAGATTGCCGTGGTGACAGCCGCCTTTATCCTCATGGTGCGGATTTTCCCGATGGGGACTGTGCAGAACCATGCGGTGTCAGGGCAGAAGGCGGTTGATGCGCCGGCAGAGGCGGCGCTTATGGGCGATATTTTTACAAGCAGTGACAAGAAGCTTCAGACCGTTTATTTTACAGGCCGCCACCTCAGCCGGATTACGCTTTATATGCGCAGCACTGTGCCAAAAGACACACATGCCGCGGAGGATGTGCTGTTCCGCCTGTATGACGATACCTTTTCCTGCATTTACGAGACTGCGGTGGACAGTAAGAAAATAGAAAAGGACGGATGCCTGACAGCAGTGCCGGATATGGATGTCGAGCAGGGAAAGCCCTATTATTATGAGATACTTGTCGGGGAGGGGAGCGAGGCGGTATATGTCCTTCCTGTCGCTGGCAGGACAGCGCTGGCACAGGAAGAGAACAGCACGCTGTTTATTGACGGCATCCTGAATGACGAGGTGTGCCTGATTGCGGATTTTGAGTATACAAGCCCGCTCTCCGCACTGGGGATTATCGGGTATGACATCCTGATTGTAATTGCGGCGGCAGGCACATATCTGCTGCTGCTGATACTGGTTCATGTCTATGATGAATGCTGGTCACGGGATTCGGAGCGAATCGGGAAGTATGCCAGGATGGGCGCCGCGGTGCTGAGTGTACTGGCTTCCATGGCATTGTTTGTCTATGCGGTGGTACTGAACAGGTTTGGCGGGGAACTGTGGGACAGGCTCTTTTTTTCCGCGGGAATTGTCGCCGCGGAGGCATGGCTGCTTGGCGCCCTCTGGCGCATGACCCGTGTGATTCGTCCGAAAAAGCGCACAAAAGCGTCTGCCGGTAGTAAAATATGCCTTGTCTGGAGAAACTATATCCAGACGGTAAGCTTCGGGCTGCTGTTTTATGCCCTGTGCCAGTATGTCAATGCCGACAGGAATTATTATCATTATACGAACACAAGGTGGATGCTGATTTTTCTGGCAGCCGCATTTTTGATGAACTATAACCAGAGACTGTTCCTGAACTGGGTCAGTGCGGCATGGTTCGGGCTGTCAGTCGTGGGGAGTGTGCTTTACTGTAACGGCTTCCGGGCAGATGAGAAGGAGCTGGTTCTCGCACGTCTGACCTGTGGTGTCGTCATTGCGTGGGGGCTTCTGGTGATATGCATCATACGCAGTGTTGTACGCGCCGAAAAAATCAGGTTCTGGGATTTCATCCAGAGATTCCATGAGGACATACCGTATATGACGCATCTGGCGCTGTGGGTTCTGTTTGCGCTGCTGATGTTTATGTACCGCTTTGAGAAGGTGTGGGTAATCACCGCGACCCTGCCGTTTGCCGCATATTTTTTCTCGAAAGGGACGCCGCCGGCAAAGGCGAGGTTTCTCCGCAATTTCTGCAACGGCATCCTGCTCAGCTTTGTGCTGGTGATGGTCTTCTGCCTGCACCACAGACCGCACCATTACTGGATGCTTTACCGGTATGGCGGCATGTTCCATACCGTGGCGTGCACGGGGATGTACCTCGCGGTGGTGTTTGGGGCGGCAGTCGCAAAGCTGTACGGCAAACTCAAAACGCGCACGAACATGGTAAAAATCTGCTACAAGGAATATTTTATGACGGCGTGCGTGACAGGCTTTATACTGCTCACAATGTCGAGGACGGCATTTCTTACGACCATCGTGACAGTGCTTTCGGTAGTGGCGCTGACCGCGGTTACATACCGAAAGAAGGCAAGGCGGATTGTGCTGGAGCTGGGTGTGCTGGCTGTGGTGTGTCTTGGCAGCTTTCCGATGGTATTTACGGCAGTGCGGATGGTTCCGGCTGTCATAAACGACCCGGTGCGCTATGAGATTGAGTTTCAGGACAAGTCCTTTATGATTTATGAGGGTGACCCGATAGACTCGGACAAATATATGACCGTGAGGCGTTTTTTTGCCACATTGTTTGGCAGGTTCCAGACGGATAATGCGCAGGCACAGACTGACCTGACGCTTCAGGAGACAGGGGTGTTCGCCTACACAGGGGATGACCTTGCAGGTCTGGACATGCGCGCGGCAGGCGGCGGGGACAGCGGTGCAGGCGGAGAACACGCGGAAGAAAAAAAGGACATTTCAAACGGACGGTTTGACATCTTCCGGGCGTATCTCGAGGCGCTGGGAATACATGGGCATCCGAAGATGGGGCCTGAGAATGAAAACGGGGAGGAATATGCGCATGCACACAATTCCTATTTGCAGGTGGCTTACAATTTTGGTATGATAGCAGGAGTGATATTTCTTGTGCTGTGTGCAACGACTTTGTGGAGGGCAGTCAGACTGTTTATGGAGTATGGAAAAAAATACAATATTTTTCTCGTGCCGTTTGCGCAGGTGATTGTATTTGGCTTTGTGAGTCTCACGGAGTGGGCGTTCCATCCATGTATTCCGGCAGGCTTCAGTTTTTTGATGATGCTGGTGGTTCTGATTCACAAGGACGCATCGGAAAATATGAGCCCGGGAGGCGAGGATAGTTATTATGAATTTTTTTAGGCGTGTGAATGTACAGCTTTTGCAGAGGCGGGCTGCGCTTGTCATACTGGACATTATGACGGTATGCATCGCAAGCATCGCGCCCCTGTGGATTCGTTTTGAGCTGAATTATAAGGATATACCGGACGTGTACCTGACTTCCGCGTGGAACTTTATGGCGGTCAATGTGGTAATGACACTTGTTATTTTTTATCTGTTCCGGCTGTATCATAGTCTGTGGGCGTTTGCAGGCACGGCGGAGGTGCAGAATATTCTTGCCGCCTGTGTACTGAGTGCGATTGTGGACTTTGTCGGGATGAAGGTGATGGATTATCCGATTCCGCGCAGCTACTATTTTACCTATGCGCTGGTGCTCACGGGAATCACGACGCTTGTGCGGTTTTCCTACCGTATTATGCGCGGGATGCGCCACAAGGCACAGAACCGCAAAAACGGCACGCGGGTCATGATTATCGGTGCCGGGGATGCCGGAAACACGGTTATCAAGGAGATTACAAACAGCAGCTACAGCACGATGGTCATCAAGTGCATCATTGATGACGACGAGGGCAAGTGGGGAAGGTTTATACAGGGCATCAAGATTGTCGGCGGCCGTGACAAGATTGTGGAGTATGCGGCGCTCTACGGCATTGATGAGATTTTTATCGCGATTCCCTCGGCGAACCGCGCGACGATGAAGGCGCTTGTCGAGATTTGCAAGGAGACGAGCTGCAAGCTGCGCACGCTGCCGGGCATTTACCAGCTGGTAAACGGGGAAGTGAACGTCAGCAAGCTGCGCGACGTCGATGTGGAGGATTTGCTCGGGCGCGACCCGATTAAGGTCGACATGGAGTCCATCTTAAATTACGTAAAGGGCAAGGTCATCATGGTGACGGGGGGAGGCGGCTCCATCGGAAGCGAGCTCTGCCGTCAGATAGCAGGCCACCAGCCGAAACGGATTGTGATTGTCGACATCTATGAGAACAATGCCTACGACATACAGCAGGAGCTGAAGCAGAAATACCCGCAGCTGGATCTGGTCGTCCTGATTGCCTCGGTGCGCAACACGAACCGTATCAACAGCATTATGAAGGAATACCATCCTGACATTATCTACCACGCGGCGGCGCACAAGCATGTCCCGCTGATGGAGGTCAGTCCGAACGAGGCGATTAAGAACAACGTGTTTGGAACCTGGAAGACGGCACAGGCAGCAGTCCAGAACGGTGTGAAGAAGTTTGTGCTCATTTCCACCGACAAGGCGGTAAATCCTACCAATATCATGGGGGCGAGCAAGCGGATCTGTGAGATGATTATACAGACCTACAATCGCCACTACGACACGGAGTTTGTTGCCGTCCGCTTTGGAAACGTACTCGGAAGCAACGGAAGCGTCATCCCGCTTTTTAAGAACCAGATTGCTGCAGGCGGTCCCGTGACAGTCACGCACCCCGACATTATCCGCTATTTCATGACCATTCCGGAGGCGGTTTCCCTTGTGCTCCAGGCAGGTGTGTATGCCAGGGGCGGGGAGATTTTTGTCCTGGACATGGGGGAGCCGGTGAAGATACTCGACCTGGCAAAGAACCTGATAAAGCTGTCGGGCTATAAGGTTGACGAGGATATCCGGATTGAGTTTACCGGGCTGCGGCCGGGCGAAAAGCTATACGAGGAACTTCTGATGAGCGAGGAGGGACTCATTGACACGGAGAACAAGCTGATTCATATCGGCAGACCGATAGAGTTTGACGAAATGCAGTTCTATGTGCAGCTGAACAACTTAAAACATGCGGTCGAGAACGAGTGCGAGGATGTGCGGCCGCTGATTCAGGAAATTGTGCCGACATATGTCCCCAGGACAGGAGCCGGTGAGAAGGATGATTCGCAGTAGCGCACAAATTCGCAGACTTTGGCAAGAACGGAGGGGTATCATGGCAGATACAATGAATGACAAAAAAAGAATTTATTTATCAAGTCCCACAATGCATGGGGACGAACAGCGCTTTGTGGCGGAAGCGTTTGACACCAACTGGGTTGCGCCGTTAGGACCCAATGTGAATCACTTTGAGACAGAGCTTGCAGCATATACAGGCTGTGGGCATGCGGCGGCGCTAAGCTCGGGAACGGCAGCAATTCATCTCGGGCTGAAGCTCCTGGGTGTCGGGCAGGGGGATGCCGTATTTGTCTCATCGCTGACATTTTCTGCCAGCTGCAACCCGATTTGCTACGAGAAGGCGACACCCGTGCTGATTGACTCTGAGCCGGATACATGGAACATGTCGCCCGAGGCGCTTGAGAGGGCGTTTGAACAATATCCGAACCCGAAGGCAGTTGTCGTGGTGCATCTCTACGGCACGCCGGCAAAGATGGATGCGATTATGCGGATTTGTGAAAAACATCATGTGCCGATACTGGAAGACGCGGCAGAGTCGCTTGGCGCTACATACAGGGGCAGGCAGACAGGGACGTTTGGGCGCATCGGCATCTATTCCTTCAACGGTAACAAGATTATCACGACTTCCGGCGGCGGCATGATGGTGTCTGCCGAGGAGGCGCTTGTGAAGGAGGCGCGCGTGCTCTCCACACAGGCGCGGGATGCCGCAAGGCATTACCAGCATTCGAAAATTGGCTATAATTACAGAATGAGCAATATTGACGCCGGTATCGGGCGGGGGCAGCTGCTGCACCTGGATGAGCACATCAGGCGGAAGAAGGAAATTTATGCCAGGTACAAGGCGGCCTTTGCCGACATTGGGGAAATTGCCATGAATCCGCTGAATCCGGACGGGGAGGCAAACAACTGGCTTTCCTGCATGACGATAAAAGAAGGAAGCAGTGTCACGCCGGATATGGTGATGGACGCGCTGGAGGCAGAAAATGCCGAGTCGCGTCCCATCTGGAAACCGATGCATATGCAGCCGGTTTTCGCAGCGTATCCGTTTTTCCGGCACGGTGACAGCGGCAGCAGTGTGAGTGAGGATATCTTCCGCCGCGGAGTCTGCCTGCCGAGTGACATCAAAAATACCGATGCGGATATGGAGAAAATAACCGGCATCATAAGAAAATTATTCATTTGAGTGGAAAATAACGAAAAACGAAAGCAGGGTACGTTGGAATGTATCAGAAATATATCAAGAGACTGTTGGACATTATCATATCATTTACCGCGCTTGTGATACTCAGCCCGGTGCTGCTTGTGACGGCAGTCATGGTGCGCGTGAAGCTGGGTTCCCCCGTTATTTTCCACCAGGACAGGCCCGGCTGCCATGAAAAGGTGTTCCGCCTCTGTAAATTCCGCTCCATGACGGACGAGCGCGGGGCGGACGGTGAGCTGCTGCCGGATGAGGTGCGGCTTACAAAATTCGGAAAGACGCTGCGGGCGACAAGCCTGGACGAGCTTCCGGAGCTGTGGAATATTTTAAAGGGGGACATGAGCCTGATTGGACCAAGGCCCCTTCTGGTAAAATACCTGCCCCTGTACAATGAATTGCAGCGGCACAGGCATGACGTGCGGCCGGGGCTGACAGGCTGGGCGCAGGTAAATGGCAGAAATGCGATTACATGGGAGCAGCGGTTTGAATATGATGTGGATTATGTAGAACATATTTCTTTTTGGATGGACTTGAAAATTTTGTTCCGAACCGTTGCGGTGGTGTTTGGGCACCGTGGAATCAGCAGCGCGACGGATGCCACGATGAAGGCGTTTACAGGGACAAAGGACAGTGCGGAAGCAGACGATGAATAAAATACGGACGCGGTGTTTTCTGTCGGAGAGGGGGGCGTATGAATATATTATTTTGCAGCGTGGGAAGGCGCTGCGAACTGTTAAAGGATTTTCGAAGGACGTTGGGCGATAAGGTGCGTCTGGTGGTGACGGACAACAGCCCGTATGCACCGGCGCTGGAATTTGCCGATGTCGGGTATCAGGTACCGCTGATTCGCGACCCGGGGTATATCCCGATGATTCTTGAAATATGCAAAAAGGAGCACATTGATGCCGTGACGACCCTGATTGATCCTGAAATTTCGATTCTTGCGGAGAACAGGGAGGCATTTGAGTCGCTTGGAATTACCGTGCTTGCGCCCGGAAAGAAGACTGCCAGGCTGTGTTTTGACAAGTATGAGATGGCAAAATACCTTGCGGAAAAGGGAATTGACACGATACGGACATACGGCTCCTTTGCAGCGTTTAAGGAAGCCTACGACATGGGGGAGATAGAGCTTCCGGTGTTTGTGAAGCCGCGCACGGGAAGCGGCAGTGTCGGCGCAAGGCGCGTGGACACCTACGAGATGCTTGAGGAGATTACGGCTTCGGACAACACCCTGATTATACAGGAGCTTATGACCGGCACGGACATGGATGCGGACATCTATGTCGATACAATAAGCCACGAACCGGTCGCAATTTTTTCCAAAAAGAAGATATCAACCACCATAGGGGGGGCAAACAAGACGATTTCTTTTAAGGACGAAAAATTGTTTGCGTTCGTGAAGGAAGCGCTGAAGGTATTTGACTTTAATGGTCCGCTTGACATGGATTTGTTTTATCAGGATGGGAAATACTATCTCTCGGAGATTAATCCGCGCTTTGGCGGCGCTTATCTGCATGCGTACGGAGCGGGGGTTGACTTTCCGGCATTTATTTATCATAATGTAAAGGAAAAAGTTTCCAATAAGAACTGTGTGGGAATGTACGATGAGGATATAGTCATGATGATGTACGACAGCGTAGTCGTAAAAAAAATAGAGGATATAAAAACAGTGAGTATATGAAGATATTGATTTTAACCAATTACGCAAATGGGCTATGGCTTTTCAGAAAGGAACTTCTGATGGCTTTCATGGAGGACGGGCACGAGGTGCTTGTGTCAGTGCCTCCCGATGAAAATGTAGACAAGCTCAGGTCGCTGCAATGCAGGGGCAGGACTGTCAGGATAATAGAGACGCCGTTTGAGCGCAGGGGAAACAATCCGGTGAAGGATTTCGGGCTTTTCCTGACATACACCGGGATGCTGAAGCGGGACAAGCCGGACGTCGTGCTGACATACACGATAAAGCCAAATCTATATGGCGGGCTTGCATGCCGTATGAAAAAAATTCCGTATCTGTGCAATGTCACGGGACTTGGCACAGCCATCGAAAACGGAGGGGTACTTAGCAAAATTCTCCTGAAATTCTATGGGGTGTCCATGCGCAGGGCACGGCGTGTATTTTTCCAGAACACGAAAAACAGGGACTTTATGAAACGCCACGGTGTGGCTGTGGATAACAGCATGATGCTGCCGGGCTCCGGTGTCAACCTGAAGGAGCATCCGTTCCGGAAATATCCCTCGGAGCGGGAGGGCATCAACTTTCTGGCTGTTATCCGCATCATGAAGGACAAGGGCATCGAGGAGTACCTGGAAGCAGCCATCATCATGAGGCACAGGGACAGCCGGCTGCGGTTCTGGCTTGCGGGAGAGTATGAGGAGGAGACACGCAGCCAGTATGAGCCTGTGATACAGGAACTCGAACAATGCGGGGCAGTCAGGTACCTGGGACATGTCGACAATGTGGGGGAAGTGATGGCACAGAGCCATGTCATCGTGCACCCGTCCTACCATGAGGGGCTTTCCAATGTGCTGCTCGAGGCGGCAGCATGCGGCAGGCCGGTACTCGCCAGCAGCATCAACGGATGCATTGAGACCTTCCGCGAGGGGAAAAGCGGTTATTCCTTTGAGAAGGAGAGCGTGGATTCCCTGCTTGATGCCATTGAACGGATAGCGCAGCTGCCGGAGGCACAGCGCAGGCATATGGGGGAAAAAGGACGTGCATGGGTAGAAAAGCATTTTGACAGGAATCTTGTGATAGAGGCATACCAAAACGAGCTTGCCGGATTACGGAATCAATAAAACAGATAGGAGATAAAAAGATGAGTTTATATGAAGACATAGTAAGCGGAAAAGAGAAGCTGTCGCTTGTCGGGCTGGGGTATGTGGGAATGCCGATAGCTGTCGCTTTTGCAAGGAAAATCAAGGTGGTGGGTTTTGACCTCAATGCAGCCAAGATTGACCTGTACAAGTCCGGCATTGACCCCACGAATGAAGTCGGGGACGAGGTCATCAAAAACACTTCGGTTGCGTTTACTGCTGACCCTGCAAGACTTAAGGAGGCAAAGTTCCACATCGTGGCGGTTCCGACTCCGGTCAATGACGACCATACGCCGGATCTGACACCGGTGGAGGGCGCAAGCCGCATTCTGGGACAGAATCTCACGAAGGGTTCCATTGTCGTGTTTGAGTCGACGGTATATCCCGGCGTAACGGAGGACATCTGTGTGCCCATCCTTGAGCAGGAGTCCGGCTTAAAGTGCGGCGAGGATTTTAAGATCGGGTACTCTCCGGAGCGCATCAATCCGGGCGACAAGGTGCACCGTTTAGAGACCATCACAAAGATTGTGTCCGGTATGGACGACGAGACGCTTGATGAGATTGCGCACGTGTATGAGCTTGTCGTTGAGGCGGGCGTGTACCGTGCGGAGTCCATCAAGGTTGCCGAGGCGGCAAAGGTCATCGAGAACAGCCAGAGGGATATCAACATCGCGTTTATGAACGAGCTTTCCATCATCTTTAACAAAATGGGCATTGACACGAAATCCGTGCTTGCGGCAGCCGGGACAAAATGGAATTTCTTAAACTTCCAGCCCGGGCTTGTCGGCGGCCACTGTATCGGTGTCGATCCATACTATCTGACCTACAAGGCGGAACAGCTCGGGTATCATTCCCAGATTATCCTTTCCGGCCGCCGCATCAATGACGACATGGGCAAGTATGTCGCGGAAAACCTTGTCAAGAACTTAATCAGGGCGGACATTCCGGTTAAGAGTGCAAAGGTCGCGATTCTTGGATTTACATTCAAGGAAAACTGTCCCGATACCAGAAATACAAAGATAATCGATATCTATAATGAATTGGAGGAGTACGGAATCACGGCTGTCGTGACGGATGACAATGCGGATGCTGACGAGGCAAAACGTCTTTACGGCATTACGTTTACGCCGATGAAGGATATCAGGGACTGCGACGCTGTCATCCTTGCAGTTGCGCACGAGTCATACAAGGCATTTGGGATGGCGGATCTGGATGCCCTTTACGCGGATAACAAAAAGGCGAAGGTTCTGACTGACCTGAAGGGAATATTGGATAAAAAGGCTTATATTGACGCAGGATATATTTATTGGAGACTCTGATGGGAAAAGACAAACGCAATCTGATTTTTTTGGGGATATTTGCAGTGTTTTTTGGCGCTCTTTTCCTAATGGGTGAACCAGTGTACACGGGAGACACGTTTCAGTATGAAAACCAGATGGTGATGCGGGAGCCGGGCTACCCATTGCTGATACAGTTTCTGCGGTTTCTTTCACCGGAAGGGCACTACCGGATACTGACTGCGCTTCAGAATCTGCTTGCAGTAGCTGCCAACACGGCAGTGATTGCGTTTCTGCGCAGGCGGTTTCATTTAAATATGCCGGTTTCGCTTTTGTTTGCGGTGATTCTTCTGGCACCGCATGTCATGACGCCGGTGTTTGCCAGCACGCATCTGGTTCTGACGAATTCCCTGATGACAGAGGGAATCCTGTTTTCTATGTATCCGCTGGCTGTCATGAGCCTGCTGGACATGATGTGGTCAGGAAAACCGGTCGGCAGGGAGAGTTTTCGGACGATTGGGCTGTTTTTCCTTTTGTCGCTGGTACGTGGGCAGATGATGGTGCTTTTTGTGGTGTGGTTCCTGACCGCATACGTTTTAACAGTGAGAAATGCAGTAAAAAGGACAGAAGAGACAGGAAACCGCGCAAATGCACTGGAGCTGGCAGAAAATATTGCAAAACAGGGACTACTTGCCGCCTTGGCAGCAGTCATTATCGTATTTGCGGCGAGAACGGTGGTGGTACGCGTGTACAATTACTGTGAGCAGGGATTGTTCGTGGATACCGCGTCGGGTAAGGCGATGGCATTTGCAAATGTGCTGTATGTGGCGGACAGGGAAGACGGTGCGGCGATAGAGGATGACGCGTTGCGGGAACTGTTTTATGAGATGTATGACAGCGCGGATGCGGATCGTATGAATTACAAATATGCACCTTCGGGAATCCTGAACAAGGCGGCTTATCATGAAAAATGCCATGATGAACTGAATTTCACATATTTTGCGGAGCCGGCAAAACGGTATGTTGGGGACAGGAAGGGAATTTACACGGATCGTTATCAGAGACTGATGATAGAGATTGACGAGATTGCCTCACAGATGAGTGCGCAGCTTATGCCCAGGGTCATTGGTAGGTATGCCATGAATTATATGAATATCATAGCGCTTGGTTTTGTCAGGACAGTGGCGTATGAAAATGTATTTCTTGCATGGTATGCCGTATTGATTTATGCGGTGGCTGTGGCGCTGACCATCCTGCTGTGGAGAAAGAATGCAGGAGGCATGGCAGCGTCTTTTATGGCGGTCATGCTGCTTACGATTGTGGGAAATGTCTGTGCTACGGCACTGATGATACAGTGCATTTCCAGGTATATGATATACAATCTTCCACTGTTTTATATGGCGGGATTTTTGGAAATACTGGAGCTTCTGAAATTAAAAGAAAGGAAATAAGATTCGTATGGGATATAAGGAGTTAAGGTTTGATGAGAACAGCGTGTTTCTGGTGACTGGCGGAGCCGGTTTTATTGGCTCGAACCTGTGTGAGGCGCTCACGGATATGGGGTATCAGGTAAGATGTCTCGATGACCTCTCGACAGGAAAAGAAGAAAATGTCAGGATGTTCATGGACAGACCCGGCTACACGTTTATCAGGGGTGATATCAAGGATCTGGACACTTGCACGAAAGCGTGCGAAGGGGTTGATTTTGTGCTGAATCAGGCGGCGTGGGGGTCTGTCCCGAGAAGTATTGAGATGCCGCTGTTTTATGAGCAGAACAATATTATGGGAACGCTCAACATGATGGAGGCGGCACGCCAGAACGGTGTAAAGAAGTTTGTCTATGCGTCAAGCTCCTCCGTCTATGGCGACCATCCGGTATTGCCTAAGAAAGAGGGGCAGGAGGGAAATCTGCTGTCTCCTTACGCGCTGACAAAGCGCACAAACGAGGAGTACGGAAAGCTTTACAAAAAGCTTTACAACCTTGATACGTATGGGATGCGGTACTTCAATGTGTTTGGGCGCAGGCAGGATCCCAACGGTGCCTATGCGGCGGTGATTCCGAAGTTTATCAAGCAGCTGCTCGACGGGGAGGTTCCGACAATCAACGGGGACGGCAGGCAGTCGAGGGACTTCACGTATATCGACAACGTGATTGAGGCGAACCTGAAGGCATGTCTGGCACCGAGTGATGTGGCTGGCGAGGCGTTCAACATTGCGTATGGTGGCAGGGAGTACCTGATTGACATTTATTATGACCTGTGCAAGGCGCTTGGAAAGGACGTGGAGCCTCATTTCGGACCAGACCGTGCAGGGGATATCAAGCATTCCAATGCGGACATTTCCAAGGCGAAAGATCTGCTGGGATATGACCCGGAGTTTGATTTTGAGAAGGGCATCGCGCTTGCCATTGACTGGTACAGGGAAAACCTATGAAAATTTGTATAAGAATGGATGATATCACACCTGATATGGACTGGGCAAAGTTTATGCGGTTTAAGGCACTTTGTGATCTGTATCAGGTTAAGCCGCTTATAGGGGTTGTGCCCTCCAATCTGGATGAAAACCTTCATATTGATGCGCCCCAGAACGCTCCTGTAAGTGATTTCTGGGGATATGTAAGGGAACTCCAGAAAAAGGGCTGGTGTGTCGCGCAGCATGGTGTGACGCATGTTTACACCACAAAAAAGATGGGGTGTTTTCCACTGAATCGGCTTTCTGAGTTTGCCGGGACAGGATATGAGCGGCAGTATGCGGCGCTAAGACAGGGGAAGGCAGTTTTGGCGGAACATGGCATTCGGACAGATATTTTTATGGCGCCGGCACATTCCTTTGACCGCGCTACCATAAGAGCGCTGAAGGAGCTTGGCTTTTCCAGGATGACAGATGGTTTTGGCGCATGTCCTTACATGAGATGGGGGATGACGTTCTACCCGATTTCATTCAGGCAGGGCAGTGTCCTGAAAAATGAAAAGAAGAAAGGCTGTGCAACCTTTGTGGTGCATACAAACACAATGAGTGACAAGGACTTTGCGCGGTATGAGCGGCTTTTTTCCGATTATAGGGACAGGCTGATATCATTTTCGGATTTGCTGGAAATGAAACCGAAAAGACGTGGTGTGCTTGGAAATGCAAAGGAATATGCCATGGCGGTCACAAAGTTTGTTTTGGTTGCAATAAAGAGCAATGGGGGTTGAATATGACAAATCCGGCAAGGGTACTAAATGTACTTGGCACGACGAACCTTGGCGGCGCAGAGAGCAGGGTAATGGAGCTTTATCGTGCAATGGATAGGGACAAGGTACAGTTTGACTTTCTCGTGCACACGGACAAGGAGGGGCAGTACAGTGAGGAAATCCGCAGGCTTGGCGGCAGGATATACAGTGTTCCACGGTTCCGGGTCATCAATATTCTGGCATACAGGAGGGCGCTGAAGAAATTTTTTGGGGAACACAGTGATTATGCCGCGGTACATGGGCATATGACCAGCACGGCATCCATTTATCTGCCCATCGCAAAAAGGGCTGGCGCAGGGATGACCATTGCCCACGCCAGAAGCGCGGGTGTAGACCGGGGAATCAAAGGGATTGTGACAAAGCTTGTCCGCTATCCGCTAAAATACAGGGCAGATTACTGCTTTACCTGTTCCGCTGAGGCAGGGGAGGCAGTTTATGGCAGGAAATGGATTGAAAAGGGAAGGGTGTGGACGATTCCGAATGCGATAGACACACAGCGTTTCCAATATAATCCGGCGGTACGCGAGGCGGTAAGGGCAGAGCTTGGGCTTACAGGGCGGTTTGTGGTCGGGCATATTGGCAGGTTTGGCTTTATGAAAAACCATAAGTACCTGATAGAGGTTTTTGCCAGCCTTTGCAGAATGCGCGATGACGCGGTGCTGGTACTGATAGGAAAAGGGGAGCTTGAGGACAGTATCAGGGAACAGGTAAGAAATCTTGGGCTTGAGGACAGGGTGCAGTTTCTCGGCAGCCGTCTTGATGTGGAGCGGTATTACCAGGCATTTGACTATTTCGTTTTTCCGTCAACCTTTGAAGGGCTTCCGGGAAGCGTAGCGGAAGCACAGGCATCGGGACTTCGGTGCCTTGTGTCCGACAAAGTCACAAGGGAGGTGGCGCTTACAGACCTTGTGACTTACAAGAGTATCAAAGAACCGGCAGATAACTGGGCGGCAGAGATTATGAGGAATGCAAAAAAAGCATTGGAAAGAAAAGACATGTGTGCCGCAATCGCCGAAAAGGATTTTGACGTGCGGTGGCAGGCGGCGAAAATGGAAGCATTTTATGTCGGCAAAAAGAACCCGCCGGGAACCATAACACGGCTGCAATGCAAGAATGGCACAGGAATGAATGAAGAAGGAAAGGCATGAAGACGCATGATTGATATTTCATACCAGAAGAAATTTTTAAAGGTGAACCAGATATGGTATCCGAATGATGTTACTGTATCCGGACTGTTAAGACAGAAAAGAAAGGCGGATATTCTTTTTGTCCACGGCGTGCCTGCCGCGGAGACGAAGGGGAGCTTTCGGAAGGCGCAGGAATTTCATACCTGCATGAATGACCTGACCCGGCCGGAGGAGGATATGCTTGCGGCAGTCAATAAGGCTGTCAGGTACCAGTTTAGAAGAAGTGAAAAGGATAACATTGAGGTTTGTTTTTACACAAAGGAAGATATCCGGAAAGCACCGGAGCTGCTCTCAAAGTTCTCTGATATCTACAAGCGTATGTATCAGTCAAAGGGTTCTGACACAAGGCTGAATATGTCAGCCGTTAAAAGGTATCTGGATGCGGATGCGATTATTTTCTCTGCGGTATGGCACGAGGGAGAAATGCTTGTATTTCATTCCTATGTCTGCGATGATACGGATGCGAGGCTGCTTCATTCGGCATCCTGTTTTCGTGAGGAGAGTGCCGACCAGTCCATGATTGGCAGGGCAAACAAGCGGCTTCACTGGGAGGATATCCTGTATTTTAAGAAAAAAGGACTGCTGCGGTATGACTGGGGCGGAATCTCTGATTTTGAGAACCCGAACGGAATTGATGCGTTCAAGTTAAAGTTTGGCGGGGACAAAATTACGTATTACAATGTGTTTGCAGGAAATACATTGCTGGGAAAGCTTGCTGTTACGGCAATCAAAGTATGAAAAGAGTGAACGGATTTGGATAAAAAACGTATTATGCTGATTGTGCCCATGCTTGACCAGGGAGGGCTTGAACGTGTGTGCGCGGCGACGGCACAGCTCTTGAAAAGTGAATATGCAGTCCATCTGGTTGTCTTTAATGGGACAGGCATGATTTATGATGTGTCGGGCGTGGATTTGACAGACCTCCATCTGGGGGCGGCTGATGGCAGGGTCGGTAAGGTGTGCAATGTATTCAGGCGGGTAAGACGTGTCAGGAAACTGAAGAAACAGTTGGGGACACAGTTAAGCTACAGCTTTGGACCGACTGCGAATCTTGTCAATGTGCTGTCAAAGCGCAAGGATTTCACATGGGCAGGCATCCGGGGATACGGTGCCTTGAACAGCAAGGGCGCCATGAGGCTGATATGCTGTATGGCAGACAGGGTTGTCAGCTGCACAAGGGTGATGGAACAGCAGATACAAAGGCAGTTTCATCCCAAAAAGTCGGCGGCGCTCTACAATCCTTGCGATATCCGGCAGATTAGGCAGCAGTCCCTGCTTGGGACGCCGCCGGAGTTTGACAGTTTTTTTGCACGGAAAGGAAAAGTAGTTGTCTCGATGGGCAGGGAGCATGATGTCAAAGGCTTCTGGCATCTGATAAAGGCTGTTTCGCTTGTCAGGACGGATGTGCCTGTGAAGCTGATGATTATCGGAGCTGGCGATTACAGTGCGTACAGGGCTCTTGCAGACAATCTGGGAATGGGTGAGGATGTGCTGTTTACCGGCGTACAGCTGAATCCGTTTGCACTGCTCAAAAAGGCAGATTTGTATGCGCTCACGTCAGAGAGTGAAGGGTTTCCCAATGCCCTGATAGAAGCCATGGCGGTCGGGCTTCCCTGCGTCAGTGTAAACTGCCTTACCGGACCGGCTGAGATCCTGCATGAGGATTATGAACAGTGCAATGATGAGAATCGGACAGTGTACGCCGATTATGGCATTCTTACAGGCATTTTTCACGGCAGCAAGGATATGGATGCACTGCGGTTTACGAAGGAAGAGGAGCGGTTTGCGGCTGAGCTTAAGACACTGCTTAGGGACGAAGCGGTGTACCGGCGCTATCAGGAAGCGGCAAAAAAACGTGCAGAAGCGTTTGGCATGGAAACGTATCTGGAGAATATCAAAGGTCTGATTGAAAAGGACATCTGACGCAGCGAGGAGGAAAAGGGATGGAAGAGAAGCAGAAGAGACAAAGGCGGATAGCGGTATATATGGTGCTGTTTGTGGTGAGTCTGGCGTTTTATCTTGTCTGGTATCTGCTTGACGGCATTATTTTGACAGAGGATGCGCCCTCATATATCAATATGCAAAGCAGCAGGGAACCAGGATATTGCCTGTATTTATGGTTTTTCCGCCAAATTTTTGGCGAAGGAAGCTACCTTCATGCCGCAGTGGTCGGTCAGTGCATTGTGGCGGCGCTGGCGGCATGCGCCATTACAATAAGGCTTACAGGCGTATTTTACCTAAGCTGGTTTGGAAGCATAGGAATCCTGGCAGTCCAGTATGGGATCACATTATTAAACAGATTTGTCGCACGGAGAAGATACAGTTACTTTAACAGTATTGAGACGGAAGGGCTTGCCTACTCGCTTTGGATTTTTTACTTTCTCTGCCTGGTGGGAATATTGTATAAAAAGGACCGGAAATCCGTAATCGGGGCTGTCGTATGGTCAATGGTGCTCGTCAGCATCAGAAAGCAGATGCTGATTACGCTTGTAATCTTGTTTGTCGTGATGTTCTGCTCTTATGTCAGGGAAAGAGGCCTGGCTAGGGCAGGGATTTATGCGCTTGTCGCCTGCATACTGGGATTTTCCGGGGCAAGACTTGTGGATTGCAGCTATAATTTCATGACGAGGGGCGAATTTGCCCCCCACACAGGAGACTCCAGCTTTATTGTCGGGACGGAACTGTATCTTGCGGACAAAGAGATGGTAGAATATATCGACGGTGAGGAGAACAAGGTGCTTTTTCTTGAAATTATGGAGCGGGCGGACAAAAAAGAGTACAATACCGCTTATGCCGGCAAGGGATGGCAGGCAGTGGAAGACCATTACAGCAGCGCCTATGACCGGATTAAGTTTGACATCATGATGGTGGTCATCCGGGAAGACCAGGAGATGAGAGGCATTGCGGAGGCAGACAGGGAGGCGGATTACGAGCAGATTATCGGGGCGATGATGAAGGGACTTATGATGCCGACCGCGCCTCGGCTGGCGAAGCTATATTGTTGCAATGTAATACACGGCTTTGTCACGACGATACTGAAAGTCCACCGGCTGCTCAACTGGGCGGCATTAGTCCTGTATCTGCTCTTTGCCGGGACAATCGTATGTCTCTGCATTCTGAGACGCAGGCGCGCGCAAAAAGGCATAAGTGTGGAAGCCAATAATCCGGTGTATTTTGCATTTCTTGTCATGCTGGCAATCACGGTGAATATCTGTGTTACATCACTGACCATATACTGCCAGATGCGCTATATGCTGTATAATACTGGACTGTTTTATCAGGCATGGTGGATTATGCTGCTCCATGTGGTTCGTTATCTGCGCCGTGATGCAAAGGCTTTTTAGATGGGGGGAGCGGGTATGAAAAAAATCGTTTTTCACCTGAACTGTCTTGAGCGGGGCGGGGCGGAGCGTGTCGTGACGAACCTTTCGGAACAGTTTGCAGCCCATGGCTATGAGGTATACATCGCGACAGAGTGGCAGGGTGAGGATGAATATACGCTTGACACAAGGGTCAGGCGCGTGCATGTAGGACTTAGCAGCAGGCAGGAAAAGCACGGCCGCATGAGGAAGTTTGTGGACAGGATTCTGAACCTGAGACGTTTCTTAAAAGAAGTAAAGCCTGATATTGTCATCGCATTTGCGAGGAAGGCAAATTACAGGGCGCTTACGGCAACAATCGGCACGGATTTTCCTGTCGTGATATCAATACGCATCGCGCCTGTGGGCTGCTATGACTACTTAAGCGACAAGATTCAGATTCCGGTTCTTTTTCGGCGGGCTGCGGGGTGTGTGTTCCAGACACAGGAGCAGAAAGAATTTTTTCCTGAATTTATCCAGAAAAAATCACGCATTATACTGAATGCAATCAATCCGAAGTTTATCGGCAATCCGATACCGGAGCACAGGGAGAAGGCGGTTGTGCATTCTGGCAGGATTGTCGACTTTAAAAACCAGCCGATGCTGATTCGGGCGTTTGACGAGGTGCACAAAAAGCATCCCGACTACATTCTCAAAATATTTGGGCCGGATGCGCATGACGGTACATGGGAGGCGCTGGAAGCGCTGATTGCAGAGCGCGGGGCATGGGACTATGTAAAGCTAATGGGGTCAAGCCAGCAGCTGGAAAAGGACATGATAAACGGGGCTGTGGCGGCATTTTCTTCCGACGTGGAGGGGATGCCAAACGCCATGCTCGAGGCAATGGCACTGGGGCTTCCTGTCGTGGCAACGGACTGTCCCCCCGGATGTTCGCGCATGGTCATCACGCCGGAGGAGAACGGACTGCTTGTGCCGGTCGGGGATGAGAAGGCAATGGCGGCGGCAATCAACAGGCTGATTGAGGACAGGGAGCTGGCAGAGCGGCTGGGGCGCAATGCCGCGAAAATCGGTGAAAAGGCAGGAGCGGAGACGATTTTCCGCGAATGGGAACAGTACATTCTTGAGGTAAGGAGAGAGCTATGAGCGCACATCCACTGAAACAATTTTTGTATCATCATACAATTACAGCCAGGCTGTACAACATAATCCGCGGCTACAGAAGGGACAAATACAATAAGCTCGGCGATGAGGAATTTGCCAACCTGCTGCATACGCGCCATACAGGAAAGGGACTGGATTTTGATAATCCGAAGACGTTTGATGAGAAGGTGTGGTACCTAAAGCTCCATGACAAAAATCCGTTAAAGACCATCTGTACAGACAAGTACCGCGTGCGCGAATATGTGGAGCAGTGCGGGCTGGGACATATCCTGAATGAGCTTTACGGCGTATACCCATCCTTTGGTGCGATTCCCTTTGACAGCCTTCCGGACAGGTTCTTTATAAAGTGCAGCCATACGTCCGGCGCAAATGCCATCTTTG
>Ga0137307_101198_pt1 | contig 24740 bp, 14 predicted proteins | sample NAcewD2O_March_2_FD_97180 | JGI IMG/M metagenome (GOLD analysis project Ga0137307, IMG submission 97180) | Mouse cecal microbial communities from Vienna, Austria - N-Acetylglucosamine amended D2O_March | ecosystem: Host-associated > Mammals > Digestive system > Large intestine > Cecum | place... | reverse complement strand
CTGCGACAAGAGCTTCACGGCTGCCGTAGAGCTGCTCGAGGCCGGCCATGTCGTGAGGAGCGAAGAAACGATACTGCCAGGGCGACGCTTCGGTGAACGAGCGGCTGGGCTCATAGATTTCAAAGGGAGTCTCAAATGTGCCGTCTTCATTTTTACCACGGAAGAAACGGGTCGAGCCGTCGAACACGTTGGCATAGTTGCCGGCACGTTTGATATATTCGTTGTAGATATCTTCCTTTCCAAGAGCCTTGGCCATCTGAGCGATACACCAGTCGTTGTACGAATACTCGAGGGCGCACGACACAGACTCGCTTCTTTTGTTTGCCGGAATAAAACCGTTGGCAACATATTCGGCTGAACCTTTGCCGTTTTTGTTTGAAGATACTACCATAGCTTCGAGAGCATGCTCGGCATCGAAGTCACGGATGCCTTTGAGGTAAGCCTCGGCAATCACAGAAGCAGAGTGGTAGCCGATCATACACCAAGTCTCGCCTGCCGAGAGAGGCCACAGGGGCAGCTCGCCGGTTTTGTCGTACATATCGAGACACGATTTAACGATATCGCTGATGAGCTTCGAGTCGACAAGGGTCATCTGCGGATGCCATGAGCGGAAGGTATCCCAGAGCGAGAGTGTGGAGTAACGGTTCTCGCCTGCAGGCACAGTGTCGATTGTCATGTCGTGACGACGATATGCGCCATCGACGTCGTTTACGATATTGGGCACTACAAGAGTATGGTACAGAGCCGAGTAGAAGTTGGCGCGTTCGTCGCGTGTGCCGCCTTCGACAGTGATTGCACCAAGCTCGTCGGCCCAAATCTGATGAGCCTGCTCACGAACGGCGTCGAAGTCGAAACCGAAGTCGCCGGTCTCGGTGTCGAGGTTGAGCTCGGCGCCCTCGTGGCTAACAATCGAGAGACCGACTTTGGCCACGACGGGTTTACCTTCGTTCTTGAAGGTGAGCACGGCAACGGTGCCGTTGTCGTTGAGCTGAGTTTTCTCAAAGTCCTGAGAAAAACGCGCTACAAAATAAACATACTGGTTGGGGGTCCAGCCCGACGAAACGCGAACGCCGCTGATTTCGGCAGGACCGTCGATTTTGATAGAGGCGCTGTCGATGCGCTCTCCGGTGATGCGGTGATTGAGGTCGAAGACAAGGTTTGCAGTCTCGCCTTCGGGGAAAGTATATCGGTGTAAACCCGTGCGTGTTGTAGCTGTGAGCTCGGCGGTGATGCCGTCGGCAAGCTTCACGCTGTAGTAGCCGGGAGTGGCTGTCTCATCGTCGTGCGAGAATTGCACGGGCGAGTACAAGGGCGAATCGGTGATATTCACTTCACCTGCGAGCGGACGAACAAATATGTCGGCGAGGTCGGCACAGCCCGTACCGCTGAGGTGGGTGTGCGAGAAACCGTTGAGTGTGCTGTCGCTGTAATGGTAGCCCGAGCAGGCATCCCAGTTGTCGGCACGAGTGTCGGGGCTGAGCTGCACGGCTCCATGAGGAGTGGTGGCTCCGGGATAAGTGTGTCCGTGGAAACCCGTACCTACCATAGGATTGGCGAGGTCGACGGGAGCATCGGAGGCATTATTGCCACAGGCAGCAAGGAGTAATCCCAATGCAAGAAATACGTAGTTTTTCATCAGTTTTTTTGCAATTGTTTATGAGACTGCAAAGTCATATTGTTTATTATGAAAATTCTATAGACCAAGGTTGAAAAAACAGCGCTAAAATTTTTACAAAGTTAGCACAATCTCCGAAAACAAACAAGTTCATCAACCATTATTAAGGCTCGGTTAACATATTTTTTTGTTGAAGCGGACGGCATAAAAAATGCGGGTCCCGCTACCGGTTCTTCCGGCTCACGAGACCCGCAAATTATGTCAGGCTACAGATGCTTATTGCCAGCAGGGAAGCTGCTTGAGGGCACCGTTTGCCTTAGTCACCTGCTGTGAGGGATAAGGATAAGTCATGAAATCGTCGTTGTACTGGAGCTTGTTCTGGTAGTCAGCGTAAGGCTGCACAGTGTAGGGCGAATCAAAAGCGTTACGCTCGTAGATACGAACGGTCGGCTGGCTCGAAAGCTCTGCTCCGGCGAGCGACTTCAGAGTGGCATCGGAGCTGCGGTGCCAGCGCTTGAGGTCGAAGAGGTGGTCGGAGAACTCGAAGGCGAGCTCTACGCGACGCTCGTGGTAGAGGTCGGCAGTTGTAGCTGTGCGAGTGAGGGGTGCAACTTTACCGCGGATACGGAGCAAGTTGATGTCTTCGGTAGCTTTAGGAGCCTGGTTCGTCATCAGATAAGCCTCTGCACGGAAGAGATACATCTCGGCCATACGGATAAGCGGCATATTGATGCGCACGGTAGGATAGTTGCCGTTGGAGTTCACGTAGCCGCGAGCGATTGCATCGGAATACTTGAAGGCTTCCATATACTTGTAAACCATGAAGCCTGCGGGAATATCACTCTCACCGCTATAGCCCCAGTAGTTGCCGAATATAAACCAGGGGTCGCCATAAGAAAGCATCGAACGACGGAGACGGGTGTTGTGGGTAACATCGCCGATATAATAGTTATCTGAGTCGAATGTGTTCCAGTCAATCACATAGTTACCGTCTTTGAGGAATTCCTGATAGAGGCCTTCGGTGGGTTTGAAGTAGCCCCAGCCGTTGTAAAGACCCCAGCACTTGTTGAAGAGCATTACACCGGGGAGTTCTGTGCCACCACCGTTTGCACCGCCTGTCGAAGGAATAGAGAAGAGGTACTCTTTGTTCCAGAAGTCTTCAAACTCGCAAGAGAATACGTCGTTGTATTCTTCAGCAAGGCCACGGCCATATTCCGTTTCAAGCTTGTTTACGCAAGTGATAACGTCGTTCCACTTCGAAGCTTCCCATGTTGCCCAGTAGGCATAGGTCTTTGCCATGTAAGCAACGGCGGCAGCTTTGTGTGCACGACCCTGCTCGTCCATGCCGTATTCCTCGAAACGGGGAAGAAGGTTTTCGGCTGTCTTCAGGTCCTGGATAATCAGGTCATAGTTCTCCATAACGGTCGCACGTTGCGGAGGTATCGAGTTGTCGTACTCTCCGGCATAGTCTTCCCAACGTACGAAGGGCACGCCGAGCTTGTCTGTACCGTAGCGGTAAGCGATATAGAAGTGGCAGAAAGCACGGAGGAAGTAAGCCTCGCCGAGAGTACGGGTCTCGATAGCGGTGAGGTTGGCCTTGCGACCGAGGTTCTTGATGATGAAGTTGCAATTGGTCATCTCCTTATACATGAGGCTGAAGATATTGCGGAGGGGGTCTTCATCACCGGTGTACTGGAATGTAGCGAGAGTGTTGAAGCTACGGCTACGACCCCATACGATATCGCAGGCAGCAGCCTGCTCATACATGAAGTCACGGCCAAACATATCGTCACCGTTTGTCAAATCGTAGTAAACGGGGTCGATAGCGTCCATAGCCTGCTGGTCGCTGGTGAAGTAGGTGGTTGTCGTGGTGCTGCCTTCGGGCTGTACGTCGAGGAAGTCACTGCAGGAGCTGAGCGAAAGGCCAGCTACAAGCGCCACACCAATAATGTATTTGTTCATATTGATATTTCCTTTCGTTGATTAGTATGTGAGGTTGATACCGAAGGTATAGATGCGCGAAACAGGATACTTGAGAGCGTCGTAACCGTCAACTTCGGGGTCCATGCCCGAGTATTTGGTGATTGTGAAGAGGTTGTCGGCCGAGAAGTATACGTTGAGCTGGCTGTTGCGGCCCTTCAGGTAATCCCACTTCTGAACGAGCGAAGTGAGGTTGTAGTTGATTGTGAGGTTCTTCATACGGAGGTATGAGGTGTCCTCGAGATAGTAATCAGAAGGTGTCGAGAAGTTGCCGTTGGGGTCGAGACGCGACAGACGGGGAATCGAACTGCCGGTGTTTGTCGGGCTCCAGGCATCAAGAATCTCTGTAGAGCGGTTGAAGTTACCGTCGGAATCGTTGAGGAATGCTTCCTTGCCAACATAAGCGGCCTGTGCGCCCTGAACGCCCTGGAACATCATGCTGACAGAGAGGTTCTTCCAGGTTGCACCGAGTGTGAGGGCATATGTCCAGTCGGGAGTAGCATTGCCGAGATACTGGCGGTCTTTGTTGTCAATCACACCGTCGCCGTTGTAGTCGACAAACTTGAGGTCGCCGGCCACAGCGTTAGGCTGGATGCGGTTGCCGTCCTTGTCTACATATGCTGCAGCTTCTTCGTCGGTCTGGAAGATGCCGTCTGTCTTAATCAGATAGAACTGGTTGAGCGGACCACCCTGGCAGCTCTGATAGATGTAAGGAATGCCACGGAAACCGCCTTCGCCGGTCCATACGCCGGGTTCGCCGTCTTCGTTCTTCACACCGATGTCGGTAATCTTGTTCTTGAGATACGAGAAGTTACCGCTGATGCTGTACGACCAGTCGCGATTGATGCGGTCGTTCCAGCTGCCGAGGAATTCAAAACCGCGGTTGCTGATCTCGCCGAGGTTAACGAGCTGCGGAGAAAGACCGATGTAGTCGGGCCAGTTGATAGTCTGCTGCTGAATGAGGTTGTTGGTCTTCTTGTCGAAGTAGTCAAGCGAAACAGCCAGACGGTTGTGGAAGAATTCTGCATCGATACCGATATCAAACTGCTCTGAGGTTTCCCATGTGAGGAGCGGGTTAACGGGGGTGCTGATACCTGTCATGTTGCCGTAGAAATACTTGTTGCCGCCCTGGTTGTTCATGATACCATACCATGCAGTCTCGCTGTTGTAGAGACCCGACCACATAAGACCGGCTTTGTAACCCATGGGAACAGAACCGAGGTTACCTACCTTACCCCACGATGCACGCACCTTGAGGAGATTGAAGTTATCGGTGTTGTTGAAGAATTTCTCAGAAGAAATTTTCCATGCTGCTGTAACAGCGGGGAAATCGCCGCTATTGCTTTCTTTTACAAGACGGCCGGCGATATCGCGACGCCACGAAGCGGTAACGAAGTAACGGTCGGCGTAGCTATAACCTACACGAGCAACGAGCGAAACGTTTGCATCGGGGCCATAGAGGGCATCCAGAGTTGAGGTATTTGAGGCGAGGGGCAGATACTGGAGGTATTTCGATTCTTCATTGAAGCCCGAACCAGTACTTTCGAAGTAGCGCTGTTCCCAGTGGTTGGCAGTTACAGAGAAGAGACCGCTTACACGGTGCTGGCCGAAAGAGTTTTCGTAAGTAAGAGTGTTCTCGGCATTCCACTGGTCGGTGCGATAGTTAGTCACCGCAAGAGAGTTGTTTTCGTCGGGCTTGCCGGGAGCGAGGTCACGGGGTTTGAAGTTCTTGTAGTTGTTGGACGCAACATTGTATGTGAAGCGCGAGGTAAAACGAAGGCCTTCAATTATATTGGCAATTTCGAGGCTGGTGGTTGTCCATATGTCGCTTGTACGGTTGTAGCGGTTCTCGCACTCGAGAAGACGTACAGGGTTCACAACGTCGCCATGAGCATCGGCGAAGTTGCTGCCGTATTTTGCAATATAAGCGGGGTCCTGAGTGGTTGTACCTCCCCATGTGCCTGTTATGGGACTGTATACCTCAGCCGATGCGGGCATCCAGATAGCAGAGAGAATCGGGCCTGTGTAAGCATCGGTTGTGCTCTTTGTGCGCGACTCGTAGTTTTTCCAGGTGAGGTCCTCACGGATAGTCACCCACTTGTTCACTTTGAAGCTGCCGTTGTAGCGGATACCAAGCTCCTTGCTGTAGGTGTTGCGGAGTGTGCCTTCGTTGTTCACATAGTTGAACGACAGACGGTTGGTGAATGTTTCGCTACCGCCATTGAGCACAATGTTGTGACGCTGGAAGAAGGCTGTGCGGAAAATCTCGTCCATCCACTGTGTGCGGGTTGTGCCAATCCAGGGGTTTTTCTCCACATTCCATGCTTCGGGAAGAGGAAGACCTGCGTTGGCAAACGACTGTGTGCGCATAGCGAGTTCCTGCTCTGCGTTGAGAGGTGTGATGAGGTTGGAAGCCTTGCGGAGACCGTACTGACCCTCATATGTAAGGGAGGCGGGGCCTTCGTGTGCTTTCTTTGTTGTTACGAGTACAACACCGCCGGCACCCGACTGAGCACCATAGATAGCGGCCGAAGCGGCGTCCTTGAGGACTACGATGCTCTCGATGTCTTCGAGCGAAGCAATGGGAGCGCCGGGAACACCGTCGACAACCCAGAGAACGTTGTCACCGTTCTGTGAGCCCTGACCACGGATTACAATCGAAGGAGTCGATGTGGGGTCGCCGCCGTTCTGGGTAATGGTAACGCCGGGGAGCTGGCCCTGAAGCATACCCTCGGTCGAAGTGACCGGACGTTTAACAAGTTCGTCGACATTCGATACAACGCCTACCGAAGCAGAGAGGTCCTGCTTACGCGACTGAGCGCCATAACCGAGAACGACGAGGTTTTCGAGCTGTTCGCTGCTCTCCTGGAGAGTAACTGTGACTGAAGGACCGGTAATGGTAACTACCTGGGTGTTGCAGCCCACGTAGCTTACCTGAAGCTGGTCGCCTACTTTTGCACGAAGTGTAAAGTCGCCGTCGAGACCTGTGGCTGCAGCCACTTTGGTTCCGACTACTTGTACAGAAGCGCCGATGAGGGGATCGCCGGCAGCATCCTGAACAAGACCCTTCACAGTGATAAGTTCCTGTGCGAAGGCACCGACCGACAGGATGACGGCCATTACAAAGGTCATCATCATGCGAGAAAGTGTGTTGCTTGTTTCTTTCATGGAAAACTTTTTTTGTCAGATAATAAGTTTAAATCTCGTTTGTTTGTTAATTAGTTTGTTTGTTTGCTTTGGTGTGTTTTTTTGGTTGTTTGTATAAGTTTAATATGTTAATAAAAAAGATTAGTCAAGAAGTGAGGCGGCTCCGAGCAGATTGGCCTCGCGGAGCATTGCCGGCAATATGCGGCAATGACTGCTGATGCGCTCATAGGGAAAGCCCGACACTGTGGCACGCATGCTTTCTTCGAAGTATTTCATCGATGCCACTATGCCACCGCCGATTACCACGGCATCGGGGGCGTAGGTAAAGAGTATGGCGTTGATGAGCTCGCCGAGATTGCGGCCGAATTCGCTCCAGACGTCGAGAGCCGAAGTGTCGCCGGCGGCTATACGCGCGGCAAGTTCGGCACCGTTAGTATTATATACGTCATTGAGGAAGAGACTGCTGCAATAGTGCTCGTAGTCGCTCGAGCGGAAAGGAAGCGAGCCGATTTCGCCGGCTCCGGCACAGTAGCCGCTATAGAGGCGCCCGTTGACTATAACGCCGGCGCCGACACCGGTGCCGAGGGTGATGCCCACCATGTTGTTGCAGCCTTTGCCGGCGCCATAGAGATATTCGCCAAGGGCAAAGCAGTTGCAGTCGTTGTTCACCTCGGTGCGGACACCGAAAGCGTCTTCAATTTTTTCTTTAAGATGCACTTCGCGCCACGAGGGTATGTTGCAGGCATTATATACTATGCCCCGCTCTACATCCACCACCGAAGGCACGCCTATGCCGATTCCTTCGGTTTTTTCTGTAGACAGCGACGATATCAGCTCCTTTATCTGTGATATCACCATGTCTTCTGTTCCCTTTGCATTACAGGGGATTGAAGTCACTTCGCTGCATATTCCCTTTTCAACTTTTGCGGCACAAATGTTGGTACCGCCCAAGTCTATCGCGATTCTCATATTCTATTTTTCAAACTGCAAGTTTATGTTTCAGCGGCGCAAAGATAGCGATTTGCCTCAACACAACACTTATTTTAAGTGAATAAATTTTATTTTTTATCAATATCGGTTAAACAATATCTGTCATTCCGCACCCGTGAAAAGCATGTCGGCAGGTATAGGCTGCTCGAAAATCTCGAGCGAACTTATGCCTACTTCAAGAGCCTCGCCCATATAGTCTTCGAAGTAACAGAGCTTTATCTTGTGAAGACCTGCGTCGAGTGCTATCTGGCCGTCGCGGCGTCGGGCACTGTGTCCGCCATCATTGTCGACCACAAGCTCGCCGTCGATAAAAAGCTGAGAACCGTCGTCGGAGTAGGTGTAGAAATTATAGATGCCTTTTACGGGTATGTCGATGAGCCCTTCGAACACATATCCGAAGTGGTCTTCGGCAGGAGCCTTGCTTATATCAAAGGTAGGCATCACACCGCGTTCTTTCTCTGTCATGAGATTCATCTGCGACACAGCCTTGCAGCGGCCGTTGGGTATTTCGAGATATGTATATCGCAGACCGGGCTTGCCTTTGGACACCTTGAGTGCCTTGTAATAATGGGCATTGGCTATCTGCTCGTCGTTGAAGCCCGAGGGATAGTAGTAATGAGGCTCTTCACCTTTTGGTGTGACAACAAAAGTGTCGAAGCGGCGCTCGCCTTCGGTGAGATCGATTACACGACCGCCGCGCTCGAGAGTTCCGTAGGCTTCCGCACCTGTGCATCGTCCGAAACCGAGTGCTATGCCGCGATTTATGCCCACATAGTCGTTGTCGTGGTCATGTCCGCAGAAAATTCCCATTATGTCGCCCATCTCCATTATATTAAGGAAAGCGCCGGAGTTGAGAGCCGACGAAGCACCGGCACCTTCGTGACGCGCGCCATAGGTGTGTGGATCGTCGACCACATAGGCATATTCAGGCAGAGGTATATGGAAGAATGCCAGCGAAGGCAGCGGGGCACCGGCCTGCGAAGTATATTCGGCCGATTTGTCGCGATACCATTTGAGCTGGTCGAAGTGAATCCAGTCGTAAGCGCCGAAACGTTTATCTGTCGGATAGTCGTTGCTGTCTATAGAGTAAATCACCGAAGCAGGCTTGCCATCGGCTCCGAGCACCTCAAGCGCGCATGTGCCGCCACCGGTAGTGACACCCTCACCGTTGAGCTCGCCGACATAATAAGGCGACTTGAGCAGATAGGTGTAGATGTCGCTTTTTTTGAGATACTCGGCATCGTGGTTGCCCATGCCCACATTAAAAGGAACCTTGAGACTCTCCATTACGTCGACAATCTGTTTCCAACCCGTCCATGCCGGGTCGTAAGTCACCACGTCGCCCGTAAGAACCACAAGGTCGGGATTGGTATGCTTCACCACGTCGCGGACCGTAGCTTCGGTCTCGGCGCATTTGGCGGGGTTATTGGGCATAAGATGTAAATCGGTTAACTGGAGCACACGAAACTTTCCGTTGCGAAACTTCAATTGTGGCTGGGCGGCATAAGCCGGCATTAACAGAGCCGCAGATAAAACGGCGAATATAATTCGTCTCATAAGATATAGATTCAGGTATCTGAAAGGCAGAAACTATCGTCTGCCCACGCTATCTGGTGACAAAGTTATGCAAAAATTCCCATTTCCAAAGAGTTTTTAACAAAAAAAACAGTAATTTTGCACTAAAGAGGCCCTCTCATAGACTTTCTGCACGTTTTACAAGAAACATAAAGCACTTTCAGAACGTTGTAAAGACGCCACAATTCTATCAATTATGAAAAAGATTATTTTCTGCGGCATCGCCGCAATGCTCGCCCTCGCTGCCTGCAACTCAAAAGGCAACACCGAAACCACAGACACAACCGTAGCTCAGGAGACTGTCAAGTCTTCTGTCACCGCTCCCGTCGCTACCGACGGCAAAGTAATAGAACTCGCCGACTCTGCTGCCATCGCACCCGACATGAATGTAGAGCAACTCACCGTGCTCGATTTCAACGCTGTATGGTGCGGTCCCTGCCGCAATCTCGCTCCAGTGCTTGAGCAAATGGCCGAAAAATACAAAGGCCGTGTGACATTCATTTCGGTCGATGTAGACAAATACGGCAGTCTTTTCGAAGCCTTTAACGTCGGCAGCTCCATTCCTGCAGTAGTTTTCCTCTCTCCCGACGGAGAGCGCAAAGTATATGTTGGCACCGGCGAACTTCTGCCCGACACCGCTTTCGAGGCAATCATCGACGCCAACCTAAAATAACCATACTCTACCGATATGGATTCCGCACTACTCATCGGCCGTGCCAAAGAAAAGCTCGGCATAGTATCGCTTACGCCTGCCCAAAAGCAGATGTGCGATGTAAAACTGCCGGCGCGGCTTCTGCTTGCAGCTCCTACCGGAAGCGGCAAGACTTTGGCTTTCGCACTACCGTTTCTCCGTTCGCTCGGCAAAGGCACAGGCATACGGGGACTTGTAGTCGTACCTACACGCGAACTGGCACTGCAGGTCTATGAGGTAGTGCGGAGTCTGGCATCGCCCGACCTCAAGACCGCCGCACTTTACGGCGGACACAGTTTCGAAGCGGAGACGAAGAGCCTCGGCGGCGACCCTGCAATTGTGGTCGCCACGCCGGGTCGACTGCTCGACCACATACGTCGCGGCACTGCGAGTGTGTTTGATGTGAAAGCTCTCGTGCTCGACGAATACGACAAATCTCTCGAACTCGGTTTTCTCGCCGATATGAAAGCAATTGCCGGACGGCTCAAAAACGTGTCGACAATAATACTGACATCGGCAACGAAGCTTGCGGAGCTACCCGATTTTCTTGGACGGCAACCCTTAAAGGCCTTCGACTACACCGACAGCAACAGTGCCGCGGAGCCCGACATAGCATTTATGCGTGTCGACAGCCCCTCGGCCGATAAACTCGAAACTCTCGACAGCCTGCTGCGCGACCTCACCGACAATCGCACGATTGTGTTTGTAAACCATCGCGACGCGGCAGAGAGAGTATACAAGCATCTCAAAGACAAAGGCTTCCCGGCCGGGCTCTATCACGGAGGCCTCGAGCAGGACGAACGCGAACGCGCCTTGACGCTGTTCTCAAACGGCACGACTCCCATACTCGTCTCAACCGATTTGGCATCGCGCGGCCTCGACATAAGCGGCGTTGAAGCTGTCGTACACTATCATCTGCCGGTATCGGCCGAAGCAATGACTCACCGCAACGGCCGCACAGCGCGCATGGGCGCGTCGGGCAAGGCTTTTGCAATTGTGAGCGACAGCGACAAAGTGCCCGACTTTTTCCCGGCTCTGGAGCAATACTGGCCGTCGGGCTCCGGCGACATAAAGCCTTCGCAATGGTCCACACTGCATTTCAACGTCGGAAAAAAGGAGAAAATATCGCGTGGCGACATCGCAGGCTTCCTCATTCAGAAAGGCGGTCTGACGAAAGACGAGGTCGGCCGCATCGACATACGCGACCACCAGGCATACGTCGCAATTCCGGCCGCCAAGGCAAGAGAAACAGCTGTAGCTGTCGCTCCATATAAAATAAAGAACACACGCGCAAGAGTAACACAGTTGAAGTGATGAACAATATGCGGCATCAGGCCGTTATTAAGAAAACTCAGGAACGCAAGCTCTAATTTCTAATTCATCACTTTGAAATTTCACAACATCATATTATCCATAGTCCGGGCGGCTGCATATACGGCCTTTGCCCTGATTTTGTTTGTATGCGGCATTATAGCCGTGCTTTACTCGCCATGGGCGCAGAATATGGCACGCGTGGCTATTGTCGACCGGCTCGATGGACGTGAAGGCCGGCCGAAACTTACGCTCAACGAACTGAGACTGCACTTTCCCCTCACCCTCGAAGGCTCGGGACTCGCTCTCGAGCAGGATGGCGACACACTTATGGCAGCCGAAAAGCTGCGGCTCTCGGCCCAACTGTTGCCATTGCTTGCCGGTAAAGCATATGTGAGCGAAGCAAGGCTGCAGAAAGCCCTCTACGTAATGGGCACTCCCGACTCGCTCATGTACATGCGCATCAAGGCCGACAGCATCGGACTCTCGCCGGCAGTGGTAAATCTTACGGACTCGCAGGCGCTAAAATCTCTATGGTGATGCGTCCCGATACGGGAGCCCCCACACCGCCGGCCCCCCCGACAAAAATGTCAATCAAGACCGGCCGCCTGCATCTCGACGATTTCACTTTCGCCATGCGCATGATGCCGACTATCGACACTCTCACCGCTCATATTGTGTCGTCGGATATCGACAAGGGGCTCATCGACCTGCTCAATCAGAAAATAAAACTTGCGTCTTTTGCCGGCACCGGACTCGACGCACGCTATATCGCCCCCGACTCACTGGCTATCAGCGAAGGAGGCCCCTACCCCACCGCCGCACAACCTGCGACCCAGGCGTCCGCGCCTCCGGCCATGCCGTGGAGCATTGAAATAGACAGCATCGCTTTCGACAAATCGCACGGACTGTACACCACAGCCGGCGTAAAGCCGTTGCCAGGACTCGACTTCGCATACATCGAACTCGACGAGCTCGACCTGCGGCTACACAAATTCTTCAACTGCGGCACCGACTTGTCGTTGCCATTAAGCATTCGCGGCCGCGAGCGATGCGGCATAAGCCTCGCCGTCGACGGCACACTCGACATCGATTCTACCGCACTGGAATTCAAAGACGTACAGCTATCGACACACAATTCGACAATGGCAATCTTCAGCGGCACACTCGGCATGGGCGACCTTGCCAGCGACCCGCAGCTGCCCTTGGCGCTCGACCTTGACGGAGCTATCGCTCCCGCCGACCTCGGCCTCATGTTCCCGGCCTTAAAGACATACCTCGCGGCCATTCCTCGCTCCGAAGACGTTCAACTCACCGCCACAGCATCCGGCACCACCGGGCACCTCGATATCTCACGGCTCGACCTCGACCTCAACCGGTGCATACACCTGGGGGCTACGGGCTATGTAGAAAACTTCATGAACCCGGCACTACTCGGCGGCAACATTACCCTCAAAGGCAGTATTATCAATGTCGATTCATTCAAAAACGCCCTACTCTCCAAGTCAACAGCCGCCACGATACAAATCCCACCCATGAAACTCAACGGAAATGTGGCGATTGCCGGCGGCACATACAACGGACGGCTCACTGCCATTACCGGCAATGGCGACCTGCGCTTTTCAGGCCGTTGGAACGGCGACGCTGAAAAGTATACCGCCGACCTCAAGACAAATGCCTTTCCGGTCAACGCCTTCCTACCCTCGCTCGGAGTGGGAGCCGTCACCACCGGCATCGACATTGACGGCAAAGGTTACGACCCATTCAGCAAATCAACCTATATAGAAGCAAAAGCAGATATAAGCTCATTGCTCTACAACGGCACTGACTATAAAAACATAACCGCCGACCTCACGCTTTCCGACGGCATGGCCAAAGTAAAGGCCGAGTCATCGAACACCGATGCCGATTTCACCATTTCGGCCCAGGGAAACCTCGACGGCAACACTTATTCGTGGACAGCCGATATCGACGGCCGCAACATCGACCTTTATGCACTGAAATTCAGTGATTTTCCATCATCGGTCGAGATAATGGCCACAGGCTCTGCCACTGTAGGCCCCGGTAAAAACGACTTGAAAGCCGACATACATGTGGCCGACTTTTACCTCCGTCGCGAAAGCGGCACAATAGGGCTCAACGACATCAACGTCAATTTCCTCGCCGGCGACTCTTTGACCACGGCCGACATAACAAACGGCGACCTCAGGGCTTCGTTTCAGTCGTTTGTAAGTCTCGATTCACTGACCAACAGCTTCTCCCGAGCCTCGACACTCATTGCGGAGCAGCTCGGAAGCCTTACAATCAATGTCGACACACTCGGAAAGACTTTGCCGCCATTTGCCTTCACAGCCTCCGGCGGACGGGCGAATATGGTCAACGACATACTCACGCCATCTGACATGTCGGTGCGCGAATTCTATCTGTCGGCAAACAACGGCTCTTTTCTTACTCTGTCGGGCGCTGCCAGAGGGGTCGAAACCGGCTCTATGACCCTCGACTCACTCTACCTGTCGGCCATTCAGGACGATGCCGACATGCACCTCGACGCCGGCCTCCTCAATCGACCGGGCAACCTCGACCAATGGCACAGTGTGAATCTGAAAGGCTCGGTAAAGGGACGCTCGGCATCACTCAACATTCATCAGCAGAATATTGCCGGTAACACAGGATTCAGCTTCGGCCTCGAGGCCACCTCGAGTGCAGACTCGTCAATCGTGGTAAACATTAGGCCTTACGCCCCGGTTATTGGATACAAAAACTGGACTGTAAACGACGACAATTTCATCCGCTACGACTTACACGACAAACATCTCGATGCCAATGTGCGCATGAACGGCGACAACAGCTCGCTCGCCATTTACACACAGCACGACCAGAGCCTCGGAGAACTCGCCGACAAACACCAGGAAGACCTTATAATACAGCTCAAAGACATACACATTGCCGACTGGATTTCGTTCAATCCCTTTGCTCCGCCGATGAAGGGCGATATAAACGCCGACATGCGAATCAATCTCGATGGCGACATCATCACCGGCAAAGGCAGTGCCGGCATCTCCGGATTTATGTACGACCGGCAAAAAGTGGCCGACATAAACGCCGACTTCGACATAGCGGCCAGCCAAAGCGGTACCGTCAACGCCAAGGCCGACCTTATGGTCAACGGCATAAAGACAATGACTCTCAACGGAGCTCTCAACGACAGCACGCTCACCTCGCCGATGTCTCTCGACTTCGCAATGATTCATTTTCCGCTCAACACGGTCAATCCCTTCTTGCCGCGTGGCACGGCATCGCTTTCAGGCACCCTCAACGGCAATCTGAAAATTTCGGGCAGCACCGAGCGTCCGGTGTTCGACGGCACGCTCGACTTCGACTCCACGGCCGTGAATCTCACACTCACCGGAACGCACTACCAGTTCAGCGACATGCCTATCGACGTAGAAAACAGCATTGTACAATTCAACAACTTCTCGATAAAGGGCTGCAACGACAATCCGCTCTTCGTAAACGGCACTGTCGACATATCCGACATATCCGACATGCGACTCAACCTTGGCCTGAAGGCCCGCAACATGATGCTCGTAAACAGCAACCGCGCCGCCCGCGGAGCCGATGTATACGGCAAAGCGTATATCGACCTTGATGCCATGGCTCGTGGCTCGATGAACTTCATGCAGGTAAACGCAAAACTCACGCTGCTCTCCTCTACCAACGTGACTTATGTCATTCCCGACGCCACGTCGATAATATCGAACCAAAGCACCGACGACATGGTGAAATTCGTCAATTTCTCCGACTCGCTCGCCGTGGCAAAAGCCGATTCAATCCAGCCCAGAGGCATGGCGATGAATCTCGACGCCGTGCTCACCATCGACAACGGCTCAATCATCAACGTCGACCTCTCGGCCGATGGCAAAAACCGGGCGCAGATTCAGAGCAACGGCACTCTCACCTATGCCATGTCGCCCCTTGACGACGGACGGCTGTCGGGACGACTCAACATCGACAAAGGTTTTGTGCGCTACACTCCACCCTTTATGTCGGAGAAGAATTTCACATTCGACAACAGCAGTTATGTGGCATTCAACGGCGATATGATGAACCCTACACTCAACATACACGCCACCGATGTAATTAAGGCGAATGTAACACAGTCGGGCCAGAACTCTCGTCTGGTAAACTTCGACGTAACCCTGTCGCTCACCGGATCGCTGTCGCAGATGAACGCCGCCTTCGACCTCGCCACCAACGACGACATGACAGTGGCCAACGAACTCGAATCGATGTCGCCCGAGCAACGCGCCAACCAGGCCATGAACATGCTTCTCTACAACGTATACACCGGCCCCGGAACGAAAGGCAACGCTTCTCTGTCGGGTAATCCGCTCTTCTCCTTCCTCGAGTCACAGCTCAACCAGTGGGCCTCGAACACGATTAAAGGAGTCGACATATCATTTGGCATCGACCAGTACGACCGCACATACAACGGCAACACATCATCGACCATGAGCTACTCGTATCAGGTATCCAAATCGCTGTTCAACGACAGATTCAAAATTGTTGTAGGCGGCAATTACAGCACCGATGCAAACGCCGACGAAAATTTCTCGCAGAACCTTATTAATGACATATCGTTCGAGTACTTCCTCAACAACCAACGTACTATGTATGTGCGCCTTTTCCGCCACACCGGATATGAAAGTATTCTTGAAGGCGAAATAACCCAGACGGGCGTCGGCTTCGTATATAGGCGCAAACTGAGGCGACTGGGCGACATGTTCATGCTGCCCTCGGCCATTCGCCGACGCGACGCAGAGCCTGACCACAACGATAAAGAACCCGAAAACAAAACAGAAAAAGCCAACGACATCAGATGAAAGCCTTTCGTCAATACATTCCGCGCCTTACTGCAATAGCCGCCGTGGCCGCGCTTCTGTCGAGCTCGTGTTCGACTACACGCAGGATTCCCGACGACGAAATGCTGTACACCGGCAAGAAAATGAACATCGAGGCACCGGTCGACGAGAAAAGCCTTCCGGCACCGATTGCTTCGAAGCTCACAAGCTCGGTCGACGTCGCGCCCAACAACTACTGGAAACTACTGGGCTGGCGCTACCCCTTCCCTTTGGGGCTGTGGGTTTACAACAACTGGCCGAACCCGCCCTCGGGACTGCGGCACTGGCTATATGAGAAACTCGCCCGCGACCCGGTACTCGTATCAGACGTAAGGCCGGAGGTGCGCACACACATGCTGGAGCAGATTCTCGACAACAACGGCTACTTCAGCGGCAAGGCTTCGTATGAACTCAAAACTGGCCGAAACCCTAAAAAAGCAAAAATCGTATACAACATCACTCCGGGTCCGGCATATCCTGTCGACACCGTGATACTCATGCCCGACACAACACGTCTGGCCGCTCTGATCGACTCCATAGCGCGGCAAGACTCTTATCTTATGTCGCACATGCCGCGATACTCTGCCGATTCGCTGTCGGTGGCCCGTACACGAATAACAAACGTGCTCCGCAACAAAGGATATTACTTTTTCCGGCCTGAATACATAGAGTATCTTGCCGACAGCCTCACAAACAGAGGCAGAATAGCACTCCATCTTGTCGCGGCATCAAACATCCCTGCCTTCGCCCGCCAACCCTACAAAACGGGCAAAGTCACCATGTATGCCGAGCGCAACCAGGGCGGCGGCAAGCCCGACACCATAAATCTCGACAGAGCCACCTTAATACAGATGCAGCCCTCGCGGCTGCGACACAAGTCTATCGAGGAGTGTCTCACCTTCCGCCCGGGACGCACCTTCTCGGTAAGGAACATGGACCGCACCCAGACCTATCTTTCGCGTCTCGGAATATTCAACACTATCAACATAGATGCTTATCCCGACACAGCCAATCACGACGAACGGCTGCTGAACGTCGACATATACTGCAAATTCGATGCGCCGCTCGAGATGTCGCTCGAAGCCAACGCCTCGTCGAAATCAAACAGCTATATAGGCCCCGGCCTTGTTTTTGGCGTGACAAACAAAAATATCTTCGGCGGAGGCGAACAGCTGTCGGTGAAGCTCTCGGGCACATACGAGTGGCAGACCGGCCATGGACGCAACTCTGTGTTCAACTCTTATGAAGCCGGCCTCACCGGATCTCTCGCTTTTCCGCGCCTGCTCGCCCCAAAATTCATGCCGCGCAGCCGCTACCAGCTCAACTGGACACGGTTCACACTCAACGCCGACCTGCTCAACCGTCCGCACTATTTCAAAATGGCACAGTTCAACGCCTCGATGTCGTACGACTGGCGTCTGCGCCGACATGTGCAGAACAGCTTCACACCAATAAAGCTCACCTACACCAACCTGATGAACACCACCCATGATTTCGATTCCATCATGGCGGCCAATCCGGCAGTAGCGCAGAGCTTCCGCAGCCAGTATATACCTCAGATGTCGTACAGCTACGTCTACGACCGCATGCTCACTCCGAACAACAGCATCAATGTGCAGTTTCAGGTACAGGAAGCGGGCAATATTTTCTGGGCCATATACCGCGCCTGCGGCATCAAAGGCGAGAAACATCTCTTCGGCACTCCCTTCTCACAGTTCGTCAAAGGACAGGCGCAGCTCGTCTACGGACACCGTATAGCAAGCGGCGACAACTGGCTCTACACACGCGTGGCATGTGGTGCAGCTCACGCCTACGGCAACTCCAATCAGGTGCCATACTCCGAGCAATTCTATGTGGGCGGAGCAAACTCCGTGCGAGCCTTCACGGTGCGCTCCATAGGCCCTGGCAGCTACAAAGCTCCCGAAGGACAGCCCGAAGATTATTTCGACCGAACGGGCACATTCAAGTTCGAAGCCAACATCGAATACCGCTTCCCCATAGCCGGACCTCTGCACGGAGCACTCTTCATAGATGCCGGAAACGTATGGCTCCTCAAGCACGACGACATGCGTCCGGGCGGCACTCTGCGCGCCAAAAGCTTTCTACGCGACCTCGCACTGGGCACAGGCGTAGGACTGCGCTTCGACATAAGCATGCTTGTAATCCGCGGCGACCTCGGCATTGGCATACACGCACCATACGACACCGGCAAGCACGGATACTACAACATGACGAGCTTCGGCAACTCTCTTGCCTTCCACCTCGCCATCGGATACCCCTTCTGACATAAGCGGAGGCACTATATAAGCTCAAAACCAGGCATCTTCGAGCATAAGCAAAAAAAAGCGCGGCACTGCTGAGCAATGTCGCGCTTTATAAGGCCACACCAAAGGATGCGATGAAACTCCCTAAAGACAGGATTTGAGTGCCTGCCGCCCTTTGTAATCCTCCGGCTCTAAGGCGTCCGGCGACGTGAGTCGACGGCTGAGGCCCGCCATTGGTCGGTCAAGCTTGTCTCGGTAGTTCGGAAATAATTGACGAGTTTCCCAATCAACTTTGATGTGGTATGGGTTTCAGCTCTCTTGCCTTTGATTTTATAACGCAAAGTTAACGACAAGAGTTCAATTTTGCAAACTTATTTCAAAAAAAATGCGGCATCGAAAAATCACTGGAAATAAAACTTGTAAAAATTGTGCCAATCACATTTTTTTTGTATCTTTGCGGCGATTTTGCAACCACGGCTAAAAACCGTGGCCGCACACATCATAAAAAACAGACATGATAAAAATCACATTTCCCGACAATAGCGTCAAGGAATTTGAAGCCGGCACAACTCCGCTTCAGATAGCCAACTCAATATCTCCACGCCTCGGCCGCGAGGTTCTTGCAGCATCGGTCAACGGCAACGAGTGGGACCTCAGCCGCCCCATCGATACCGACGCATCAATCAAGCTTTTCAAATGGGAAGACCCGGAAGGCAAACATGCTTTCTGGCACAGCTCGGCTCATTTGCTGGCCGAAGCCCTTCAGGAGCTTTATCCCGGCGTACGCTTCGGCATCGGCCCCGCCATTGAGAACGGCTTCTACTACGACATCGACCCGGGAGAAAACAAGCTCTCCTCCGACGATTTTGCAAAAATCGAGGCCAAGATGCTCGAGCTCGCCCGCAAAGACGAAGCCATCGTCCGCAAAGACATCGCAAAAGCCGACGCCCTCGATATGTTTGGCAACCGCAACGAAGAATATAAGTGCGAGCTCATCTCCGAGCTCGAAGACGGTCATATCACCACATACACCCAAGGAGCATTCACCGACCTCTGCCGCGGCCCGCACCTGCCCTCCACAGGCGCCATCAAAGCTGTGAAAATCACAAGCCTCGCAGGCGCTTTCTGGCGCGGCGACGAAAAACGCAAACAGCTGGTGCGCGTCTACGGCATCACCTTCCCCAAAAAGGCAATGCTCGACGAGTACCTCACCCTTCTTGAAGAAGCCAAGAAACGCGACCACCGCAAGATAGGCAAAGAAATGGAGCTCTTCGCTTTCTCGTCGAAAGTGGGTGCCGGACTTCCCCTGTGGCTTCCCAAAGGCGCCGCTCTCCGCGACCGTCTCGAACAGTTCCTCCGCAAAATTCAGAAAAAATACGGTTACCTTCAGGTAATCACTCCGCATATCGGCAACAAGCAGCTCTACGTAACTTCGGGCCACTACGCAAAATATGGCAAAGACTCGTTCCAGCCCATACACACTCCCGAAGAAGGCGAGGAATACCTCCTCAAACCCATGAACTGCCCTCACCACTGCGAGATTTTCCGTGCACTCCCCCGCTCATACCGCGACCTGCCCCTGCGCCTTGCCGAATTCGGCACTGTATACCGCTACGAGCAGAGCGGCGAGCTCCATGGACTCACCCGCGTACGCGGATTTACGCAGGACGACGCACACATCTACTGCGCCCCTGAGCAAATCAAAGACGAGTTCCTCAAAGTGATGGACATCATCCTCTTCATCTTCAAGGCTCTCAAATTTGACAACTACGAAGCTCAGATATCGCTCCGCGACCCCGAGCACAAAGAAAAATACATCGGCTCCGACGAAAACTGGCACAAAGCCGAACAGGCAATCATCGAAGCTTGCGCCGAAAAAGGCATCAACGCGCGCACCGAACTCGGAGAAGCAGCATTCTACGGCCCTAAACTCGACTTTATGGTACGCGACGCCATCGGCCGCCGCTGGCAGCTCGGCACAATTCAGGTAGACTACAACCTGCCCGAACGCTTCGAGCTCGAATACACAGGCAGCGACAACGCGAAGCATCGTCCGGTGATGATACACCGTGCACCCTTCGGCTCAATGGAGCGCTTCGTAGCCGTGCTGCTCGAGCACACTGCCGGCCACTTCCCCTTGTGGCTCGCACCCGAACAGGTGATTATCATCCCCGTAAGCGACAAATACAGCGACTACGCCAACCGCGTAGCTGCCGAGCTTGATGCCGCCGACATTCGCTGCGAAGTCGACAACCGCAACGAGACTCTCGGTCGCAAAATCCGCGACAATCAGCTCAAACGCATACCTTATATGCTCGTCGTAGGCGAAAAAGAAGCCGCTGCAGGCGAAGTTTCCGTAAGAAAATCGGGCGAAGGCGACCTCGGTTCGATGAAAATTGCTAACTTTGCACAGCTTTTGACCGATGAGGTCAACAAAATGATTAACCAATAACAAACAAAATACTAATTAAACTGCTACCAAGCACACTGAATGGATAAAAAACCTTACAATCCGGGAGCACCCCGACCCATAAACAACGGTCCTCGCCCACAGCAATCCGGACGCCGTGACCCACGCCAGCAAAAGCAAGCGCCCAACAACATAAACGAGCACATACGTGCACGCGAAGTGCGTCTTGTAGGCGACAACGTCACCCCCGGCATATATACCATTCAGCAGGCACGCGGCATTGCCGACGAGCTCGACCTCGACCTCGTGGAAATATCGCCAAACGCAGAGCCCCCGGTATGCAAAATCCTTGACTATCAGAAATATCTCTATCAGCAGAAGAAGAAAGCCAAGGAAATCAAAGCCAAAGCAGCCAAGGTAGTCGTAAAAGAAATCCGTTTCGGGCCTCAGACCGACGACCACGACTACAACTTCAAGCTCAAGCATGCCGTCGGCTTCCTTCAGGAAGGCTCTAAAGTAAAAGCCTACGTATTCTTCAAAGGCCGCTCGATTCTCTTCAAAGAGCAAGGCGAAGTGCTCCTGCTCCGTTTTGCCAACGACCTCGAAGACTACGGCAAAGTAGAGCAGATGCCGATTCTCGAAGGCAAACGCATGACGATAATGATATCGCCCAAAAAGAAATAATCAGCCACGTGTGGCTATCGATTATAATACTCGAATTAACAACAAATTAACAAAACAATGCCTAAGATTAAGACTAACTCCGGTGCCAAAAAGAGGTTCGCCCTTACCGGCTCAGGTAAGATTAAGAGAAAACACGCTTTCAAGAGCCACATTCTCACAAAGAAAACTAAGAAGCAGAAACGCAACCTCACCAACAGCGGTCTCGTTGCTCGCGCCAACCTTTCAAGTGTGAAGTCGCTTCTCGGCCTCAAATAAGCCGCTGTCAAAGCAATTTACTCTCAAAGCTAATTCGTGATTATATAATTCATTATTAACCGAATGCACAGCCCTAAGAGCAGCTCCGAAATCAGCTGACGCTGTCATTCAAAATCATTTGAAACAATGCCAAGATCAGTCAACCACGTTGCATCGCGCGCACGCCGCAAGAAAATCCTCAAACTCACACGAGGCTACTTTGGCTGCCGTCGTAATGTATGGACCGTTGCTAAAAACACCTGGGAAAAAGGTCTTACCTACGCTTATCGCGACCGTAAGGACAAGAAGCGCAACTTCCGCGCTCTCTGGATTCAGCGTATCAACGCTGCCGCACGTCTCCACGACCTCAGCTACTCCAAGCTCATGGGCCTCATCCACAAGAGCGGCATCGAAATCAACCGCAAAGTCCTCGCCGACCTCGCTCTCAACAACCCCGCTGCTTTCGCAGCTATTGTAGAGAAAGTAAAGAACGCATAAGCGACTTTCAGAAGATTTAAACTCCGTCGGCGACCTCGTCCCTGACGGAGTTTTTTATGTCGTCACGCCAGCGAAAAAATTCGAGGCGAGCCGACCAACGAACAAACGCACGACATGCGTTGTTTACATTCTATGCTATCAGACAAAACTTACTCTAAACATTACAACCGACTATGAAAACAATCGCCTGTTCATTACTTAGCCTCGCTGCCTTAGTCGCAGCCTCTGTAGGAATGTCGTCGTGCTCCGATTCGGCATACTATGCCGGACAATGGCAGGGCAATCCTGAGACAATCCAAATACAGGGAGCCTCCAACGCCATGGCAACAATCACCATCGATTTTGCCCCCACACCAGGCGAAAAAGGACGCGGAAACGTAAATATATCTGCTGTGATAAACGCCAGCCAACCGGCATCGTCCGACGGCATCGAGCAGGTCTATGAGGCAAATATCGTAGCCACAGCATCGGCATCGGGCAGCTATGTGGCCGAAGACCGCGATTACGACGATATCATTGTTTCGCTCAACCCCTCGACATTTAATGTAAACGTTGACCGCGACGGCGTGGCATTCGCACAAAATGCTCTCACCGAAGCACAACAACCTATGCTCGACTCTCTCACCAATGTAACTGCCGAGCGCTGGCGTAAGAACATAACGCCGGTGGTTCGCGATATTTTCAACACTTACTCCACGATAGAAGATATCAAGGTGCTCCACAACGATATTCTCAAATTTGAGGTCGGGCACAAAGATTATATTTTCAAACGTGTAGGCGTTCCCGACTGAAAGCAGACACAATAAACAGAAACAAGAAAAGAAAACAGGAGACATACCCTTCCCGGGTATGTCTCCTGCCTAATTTATGAGAAAACAGATTATTATTTCACGTATACTTTTGTGGCTTTTCCGTCCTGAACTTTTACGTATACTCCGGGAACAGAAGGAGAGTCGACACGCAGACCCGATACATTATAGTATACAGGCGCATCAGTGCCAGCAACTACATCGGCTACAGAATCAGTTTCGGGAAGCTGGATATAGAATTTGTGATTAATATTGCCGCGATACATTGCAGAGCCGGGCATGTAAAGGTTGATAGCACCACCGAGGAAGGTGATTTTGCCATTTTTCAATGTACCGAAACCATCGAGCACGCCAGGGTCATTGAGATTTGCGCCTGTCTGAATAGAGTGCCAGCCCTCGGAGAACAAAATGAGCTGTGTGCCGTCAAACTCGACACCAATGGGCGAACCCTCGATGGTGACTCTTTCGGGATTTGTGGCATCGATAACCACATAGTGACTGTGATTGTGGCCCTCGGGGATATTACCGTCGTTGACCAGCAACTGATATTCGGGATATGCCGGACCATAGAGGTCAACAAGGCGATAGCGACCCGGAGTAGTGATGCTTTCTTGTACGTCTACCTGATACACAACATTGCTCATTTCGTCGGGCCAGATGCTCGAGAACACATCTTCGGAGTATTCAGCCTTGCCTATGGTCTTCCACTCGTCGGCATTTTCCTGCTGACCGAAGCAATATACTATCTCGCGGCCCACAATATCGCCGTCGGCAGTCAGTGCTGCGAGAGCAAGGGTGTTCATGCCGTATTCGGGGCTTACAGTCACCACACCGCCGGTAGCGACAGAGCCCTTGGCAAGCACTTCCTGGAAGAGTTTTTCATCTTTTTTCTCGAAGCTGCGCATACCGCTGAAAAGGCCATACTTTACTTCGGCAATATCCTCACCGGCTGAGTAGGCAACCGAAAGGCTGCTGTCGGTGCAGATGTCGCCAGGCTGAACGCCGAAACTAAAATCTTTCGCGCCGGGAAGCGACACACGGAGGAGTCCGCTCAGATTGACAGCAAATTGATCTCCATTACCAAACAGCGGGAAATCGAGAAAAACCTCTCCGACTCCAAATGTAAAATTACCGCCGAGGAGCTTGCCCGAAGCCATGCCCATTGAAACGGCTTCCTCAGGCCTGAAGTAGCCTAAATTGATGTAGTAACCGGCATAGTCACAAAAATAAGCAGGGCAATACTCTCCCTCCATCAAACCGAAGTCGATATCCTTCAGCTCAACGTATTCAACCCACACGGCATCGGGATTCTCGGCATGGAGAAATATATCACAGCTGTCGAAGGCATCGAAATAAGGACAGTTACCGTTTCCGTAAGGATTCTCCACACGGTAATAACCGGGAGTTGTTGCGCTTTCGTATATTTCGACATCCCATGTCTGCGACTCGAGTGGGGTGAGGGCACTCATTATATCATCGGTAAAACGACCTGTACCGAGCAGCGTCCACTGTTCATCGGCCGGCTCGTCGGCAGCATCACCGTCAGCGCGTGCAGCCGGAGCCTTCTGCACCTTCGACGCAAACCTATCGGCGCCGATCACGGCTTTGTTCAACATATCGGGGTTGAGCGA
>Ga0137307_101197_pt1 | contig 24767 bp, 16 predicted proteins | sample NAcewD2O_March_2_FD_97180 | JGI IMG/M metagenome (GOLD analysis project Ga0137307, IMG submission 97180) | Mouse cecal microbial communities from Vienna, Austria - N-Acetylglucosamine amended D2O_March | ecosystem: Host-associated > Mammals > Digestive system > Large intestine > Cecum | place... | reverse complement strand
CATCCTTTAAACATGTGTCCCCGGCAGGTGCGGCAGTGGGACTTCCTTTAAGTGAGACATTGGCGAAGATCTACTGGGTGGATGATCTCGGGGAACTGTCACCTCTTGCGTGTGCCTATGCAAGGGCAAGAGGAGCAGACCGTATGTCCTCCTTCGGAGACTTTATCTCCCTTTCGGATGAGTGTGACGCAGATACGGCGCGTCTGATTAAAAGAGAGGTTTCTGACGGTGTGATCGCGCCAGGCTACACAGAGGAGGCGCTGGAGATTCTGAAGCAGAAGAAAAAGGGCGGCTACAATGTAATTAAGATCAATCCGGACTATAAGCCGGAGGCGCTGGAGCATAAGGATGTATTTGGTATTACCTTTGAACAGGGAAGAAATGAGCTGAATATCAACGAGGAATTTTTTGCAAATATTGTAACAGACAACAAGGAGTTTACAGAGCAGGCAAAGATTGACCTGGCGATTTCTATGATTACGTTAAAATATACACAGTCCAATTCGGTGTGCTATGTAAAGGACGGACAGGCAATCGGAATCGGCGCGGGGCAGCAGTCTAGAATCCACTGTACACGGCTTGCCGGACAAAAGGCAGATAACTGGTGGTTAAGGCAATCCCCGCAGGTAATGAACCTTCCATTTGTAGATTCCATCCGCCGTGCAGACCGGGATAATGCCATTGACCTGTATATCGGCGAGGATTATATGGATGTGCTTGCTGACGGCGCATGGCAGAATATCTTTAAGGAGAAGCCAGAGGTATTTACAAGAGAGGCGAAGAGAGAGTGGCTTGATCAGATGAGCGATGTGGCCCTTGGCTCAGATGCCTTCTTCCCCTTTGGAGACAATATTGAGCGGGCACATAAGAGCGGTGTGAAATACGTGGCACAGCCGGGCGGATCCGTAAGAGATGATAATGTAATTGCAGCGTGCAATAAATATGGGATGGTTATGTCATTCACAGGGCTGCGGCTGTTCCATCACTAGAGTAGCGCTTATCCTGGCAGGAATGAATTTTCGGACATGCGCTGGAGACGGGGTACTACTGGATGACCTACACAGGGAGTTATGTGGATCAGATTCAGGGAAATACAACGACGGTAGGCCTTTTGAGCAGTGATTACCCATTGGCAATATATTGCAGGGAGGGTGAAACATTTGAACTATATGGCGAGTTTCATTATGGAGATAACCCTTCTCCGGCTATTATGATTGAGGAATGTACTTTGATTGGTGAGGGAGAAATACTCAATTATCAGGATCAGCAGTGTACCTACGTGTATAATGGTATAAGTGGATTCGGAAATGGATATCGGCCAGTACGCTTTATCCCGGAGATTTCCGGATTGTATGTTGTCCGCCGGTTTGGATTTGAGGCGGCGACAAATAAGTGGCATGGGATGACACTTAGAGACAGTGCGCGGAATGTGGCCGCATCCGATTCTTTTTTTCATGATGTGGACAAAAACATGGAAGATCAGATCTATGGGGAACTCACGGCAGATGAGACTTACTATATAGAAGCAGGAGCTGTCGGAACAGAGGCATCTATGAGTGTGGAGAACAGAACGCTCCAGTATACCCAGAGTAAAACCGTGGACTGCAGTCTGGTCTGGAATGAGATGTTTTCCTACACAGCAGAGTCGGACCGGGTAATTGATTGGAGGCTGTCGGCTGATGAAGAAGGGTGTAAAATGGTCTGCGGTACGGATCTCAGAGTCGTGAAAGATGCGGCTGTAGATGGAAACGGGGCACAGTCCCAGTATCTTAGGATGGAGGTCCGGGCAGGGGAGACTTATTATCTGAAGGTCTATGCAGGCAGGGCAAAGAAGATGACGGTTTCTGTGGAAGCCCCTCATACCCACAGATGGGAAACAGAAGAGGTCACAAAGAAGCCATCCTGCAACGATGCGGGGGAATCTGTGTACATCTGTACTGTCTGCGGAGAACAAGGACAGACAAAAGTACTTCCGGCAACCGGACATACATGGGGAGAATGGAAAAAGACAGCAAATGCAACGACCAGCCGTCCTGCAAAGCGTACCAGAAGCTGTAAGAACTGTGGAAAAAAAGAGACAGAGAGTTACGGCAGTAAGCTCCCTGCTACAACGATAAAAAATCCCCAGACAGGCACTGTACAAAAAGGATCACAGACAGACGGTACAAAAATAGAAAAGGGAAAGACCACGAAAAAGATTAAAGGTCTGAAGAAGAAGCTTACAATAAAAAAAGGAAGAACTATCAAATTAAAACCTGTACTTGTCCCATCCTCCAGCAGAGATAAGATTACGTACAAAACGTCTAATCGAAAAGTTGCGTCTGTATCTAAGAAGGGAGGCGTAAAAGGCAAAAAAGCAGGGAAAGCAAAGATTACTGTGAAGGCAGGGAAGATAAAATTCGTATGTAGCCTTACAGTTAAAAAAAGGAAATGATACTGGAAGTGGTTATATGAGAATTGGGGACGGGGTAAAATTCATTTTACCCCGTCCCCGACAAACACATATTCCATATCCGAAGAGAGATCTTCCTGAAAGCGGTAGTTCAGACGGCTGAATTCCCGCAGCCTGCGTATATCCTCAATCTGTTCTTCCGCCATCCACCGGACCATCTCCCCGCGGGCCATTTTTGCCAGGGTTCCCTTCACCTTCACTTTTACGCCGTCTCGTTCCCCGAAAATACAGGAAACCTGGGTTACAGGAGGCGCTATATAGGGGAGGACGCTTCTGCTGTATTCTCCGGAAGCCAGATTGACGATTTGGAGGGGACTCTGGTGTCCACATGTCTCTGAGACTAAATTTCGGTAAATGGAATCTCCCCAGTATTCATACAGGGAATTTACAGAGCCGAAGGCTTCATGAAATGAGGTAAGCTTCGCCTGCATTTCCAGACGGTAGGGAATCACCCCGTCTGCCGGATGCAGAACCCCATAAAAACCAGAGAGAATCCGCAGATGCACTTCAGCATATTTCCACTGGGATTCAGAGAAAATGTGGGGCGCCATATACTGATACTGGATGCCCTCATAGGCCAGAAGCGCGGGGGTCAGTTTTTTGCCGGGCTCACAGGCATGAAGCCGTTCATAGTTCTGGACAGCCAGCTTTTCACTGCAGCCCCAGAGCTTTTTTAACTGTTCGAAAGAAAGGCCATGCAGTGCTCTTCGAAGCTGCCAGGCCTTTTCCTGAAATACAGGAACCGTAAGCTGGCAGGAATATTCGTCAGAGATATTCATTTTTTTCGCGGGGGAAATAATTATTTTCAACATGTTTTCAGTATAGCAAAAAAGAGTCTGAGTGTAAATCTGCAATTCGCCAAGGCAGTGAAATATCCGGTGCTTTTTCTTGCGTTTGCAGATACCAAATCCAACACCTGTGAGGCAATCAGACATTTACATGAAGGGGTGGTATAAAACAATGGTAAAACGGAAAAGATTTAACATTACAGGAATCTGTATTCCCGGACAGCATTATATGGTGGATATCTCCGGTAAAATTGATGAAATCGTGAGAGACTATATCGAATGCGATGAATATTTTACAATTAACCGCGCGAGGCAGTACGGGAAATCTACAACGCTTGCGCTGCTTTATAACAGGTTAAAGGAGAATTATCTTGTTTTGGACATCAGCTTTGAAGCAGCGGAGGACTGTTTTGTCTCATTGTATTCTCTGGCGCAGGGAGTAGTAAGAAAGATATCCCGGGCCTTAACATGCAATCATACTCCCGGGGAACTGATGGATATCTGGAATGAACCGATAGATGCGCAGCTGCCCCTGGATTCACTGAATGAAAAAATCACCAGATTCTGCAACGCAAGTAAGAAAGAAGTAATCTTGATGGTGGATGAAGTGGACAAGGCGGCAGATAATCAGATGTTTCTCAGTTTTCTGGGACTTCTCAGGGAAAAATATTTAAGGCGCAGTGTTGGAAGAGACCACACTTTTAAAAGTGTGATATTAGCGGGAGTGCATGATATTAAAAATTTAAAAATGAAGTTACGGCCAGAACAGACCGGACATTATAACAGCCCGTGGAACATAGCCGCAGATTTTCAGGTAGATATGAGCTTTTCGGAAGCGGATATAGAAAAAATGCTGGAAGAATATGAGGAAGAGAGACGGACGGGCATGGACATCCCGGCAATGGCAGAATTAATATCAGATTATACATCTGGATATCCGTTTCTGGTTTCCTGTCTCTGTAAATTACTGGACGAAAAGGAACTGGCATGGACAAGGGAAGGACTGCAGGAGGCAGTGAAGATAATCGTGAGAGGACCCAATACGCTTTATGACGATATGATCAAACAGGTGGCCGAGTATCCTGAACTGAGCGCCATGCTCCAGAACATTCTTTTCCGTGGAAGTGAGTACCCATATCACGAGTATAATAAGGTGGCTAATATTGGAAAGATGCTGGGTTTTCTTAAAAACAGAGGAGATACTGCCGTAGTTTCGAACCGAATATTTGAGATGCAGCTGTATAGTTACTTCATTTCTGAGGAACTTTCAGAAGATGCAGGATATATCGAACATTCTCCGGACAAGAACCAGTTTATTCAGAACGGGAAGCTGAATATGGATTTGGTGATGCGAAAATTTTATGAATACTATAATGCCTTATATCAGCAGGAGGACGAAAGATTCATAGAAAATTATGGCCGTAAAATATTTTTGCTTTATCTTAAGCCTATTATTAATGGAGCCGGTAATTTTTATGTGGAAGCCGAGACAAGAGATAAACTTCGAACAGATATTGTCGTGGATTACAGGGGGATGCAGTATATTATAGAGACAAAAATATGGAGAGGAACGGAATATAATTCGAATGGGGAGGAGCAGCTTGTGGAATACCTGGAAAGATATCATCTGCAGAGAGGCTATATGCTAAGCTTCTGCTTCAACAAAACGAGAAAGAATGCCGGGATAAAGGAAGTAATCTGTAAAGGGAAAATGATACTGGAAGTGGTTGTCTGAGAATTGGGGACGGGGTAAAATTCATTTTACCCCGTCCCCAAGATAGGTTACCATCCCTGCTCGGAATGAATCCAGGATTTCAGGAGCTGCTGTTCATAATTTTCTGGACGTCTGCGCCACTCACTGGGGGAGACGCCGGTTACCTGCCGGAAATTACGGTTGAAGGTGGAGGGCGTGGTAAAGCCGCACTTATTTGCAATGTCTATAATAGACTCATCCGTATTCTTCAGATAATTGCATGCGGTCTGCACCCTTACCAGGTTAATGTACTCCAACGGGCTCATGTTCATATATTCGGAGAACAGCCGCCGGAAATGGGTTTCGCTGATATGACACCAGGCTGACAGCTCGTCAATCCGGATGGGCTCCATGTAATGGAGAGTGATGTAATCCATTGCCCGCGCGATGGGAATAGTGATCCGGCTTCCATGCTCTGCCGGTCTTCTGTCAGATTTATTTTCCCGGGCAATATTTACAAGAAGTTCCACCATCACGCCCTTTGCCTCCTCCATGTAAAATTCCTCGGTATTCCGCATGATTTCGATCAGCTTCCTTATGATGCCTGCAAGCTTCGGGCATCTTTTTGCTTTTTGGAAAATCGCCTTAGAGTTTACCTTCTGAAGCATATAGTTCATGCGCTTTGTGTTTCCCATACCCTGATACAGGTCGCTGAGAATTCCGTCAGCATCAATGAAAAGATATTCCCATTTGCTGATGGTTCCCGGGTCGCTATTTGTGGTGTGTGGGTAGTTTTTGGGAATAACGGTGAATTCATTTCCTGTGTACCGGTAATCTTGTTCGCCGAGTACCAGTTCCCCGACGCCGTCATAGCAGTATCCGATCTCCAGGTAATTATGGAAATGGAGATAATCCACATCTCTGCCATAGGACTGCACCCATTTCTGTCCAAGGAGGGCAAGAATATAGCTCCCTTCCGGCATTTTATAATAGCGGAATTCCATTTTTGGCTTTTTTTTCTTTGACATATGGATCCTCCTTTTTCTCCCAGGAGCCGGTGTAGTATCGTACTGCGCCTACCAGAGCAGCGCAGATCCAGGTGATGGGGGACACGAACCAGAGCCCCCGGTATCCAAAGATTTCCGGAAAGAGGAGCGCGCATCCGATCCGGGTTACGACCTCGCTTAATCCCATGAGCACGGTTACAAATACATCTCCTGACGCACGCAGAATATTGTGGTATACGACCAGTATGCCCCCTGCAATGAAAAATGATGTAAAGATACGCATGTACTCGGTACCAAGGCGTATTGCTTCAGGCGTCTGCGTAAATGCCCTCATGACCGGCTCTGCAAACAGGAAAACAAGGGGACAGAAAATGCCGTAACAGACGATATTCATAACATAGGCGCTGCGTACGCCCTTTCTCACACGGATATAATCCCTGGCCCCTACATTCTGTCCGGTGAAGGTCGCCACCGCAGAGCCGATGGCATCCGCCATCTGAAAGCCAAGTCCCTCTACCTTCACGCACACACCGTATGCGACAATCATGGTGGTGCCATAGGTATTGATGACTGCCTGGAGTGTCATATCAGAGATGGATATGATGCTCATCTGGAAGCCTGTGGGGAGCCCGTAGCGGAGCACCTGCCCGGCGAGGAAGGAATCCGGCTTCCATTCCTTCCGGTTTACTTTAAGAAACGGCAGGATCCGAAGTGCATACCACATACACAGGATGCCGGAAATGACCTGAGACAGGACAGTTGCAAATGCCGCGCCTGCCGTCCCCATGGGTATCCAAGCCACAAAAACAATGTCCAGTACGACATTTAATACGCTGGATACGATAAGAAAGACAAGGGGAACCACAGAATTTCCCAAAGCTCTTAATACAGAGGCGCTGAAGTTGTACAGCATGGTTGCCGCACACCCTGCATAGATGACGAGCAGGTAGGAACCCGCATCCGGCAGGAGTGCATCAGAGGTCTTAAGGAGCCTGAGGAGCGGATTCACTGTCAGCATGCCTCCCGCAGTAATAAGAAGTGTTATGCCTGCCGCCACCCAGGCTCCTGCCACGAAGGTACGGCGGACGTTCTGTTCCTCGCGGGCGCCGTAATACTGGGAAATGACGACACTGACGCCAGTCGTTACGCCCATCATGACGGAAAATAAAAGATACATTGCCGTTCCCGCTATACTTACCGCTGCCAGTGCTTCGTCGCCGAGGAAGCGCCCTACAATGTAGGTGTCCGCAAAGTTGTAGATACGCTGGCAGAGCATCCCGAGCAGAACCGGCAGCGCAAATCTCGTCATCTGGCTTAATACCGGTCCCTTTGTCATATCCATAACCTTTTGGCTGCTCATTGTCTGCCCCCTTATTGCTTTCCTTAATTTTTCCTTAAAAATAGTGTTGTAATTACTCTATCAATGAATAGCTTCTACGTCAAGTAAGAAAGTACCATGAATAGTAACAAATTTTTAGTGGGGGGAAGCGCATATCTGACAGAAAATGTTTTTCAAACGTGCTCCAGTGTGTTATAATATGTTCGGCTTATAAAAGAATTATAAAAATAAAGGAGCAGATGATAATGACTATTACTAACGACATTAAGTATGTAGGTGTGAATGATCATGAGGTAGATCTTTTTGAGGGGCAGTATGTTGTTCCTAATGGCATGGCATACAATTCTTATGTGGTGATGGATGAGAAGATTGCTGTCTTTGATACGGTTGACGCGCGGTTTACCCATGAATGGCTGGATAACATCCAGAATGCGACAGGCGGCAGAACCCCGGATTACCTGATCGTCCAGCACATGGAGCCGGATCACTCCGCGAATATTGCCAATTTCATGAAGGCTTACCCGGATACAAAGATTGTATCCAGCACGAAAGCATTTGCCATGATGAACCAGTTCTTTGGAACAGATTTTGCGGACAGGCAGGTTGTTGTGAAGGAAGGAGACACGCTGTCTCTTGGGAAACATGAACTCGCTTTTGTTGCAGCACCTATGGTGCACTGGCCGGAGGTTATCGTGACCTATGATTCCTGTGACAAGGTGCTGTTCTCTGCAGACGGTTTCGGAAAGTTCGGCGCGCTGGATGTGGAGGAAGACTGGGCATGTGAGGCACGCCGCTATTATATCGGAATCGTCGGAAAGTACGGCGCGCAGGTACAGAACCTGCTAAAAAAGGCAGCCGGACTTGATATCCAGGTAATCTGCCCGCTCCACGGGCCGGTGCTTACAGAGAATCTTGGATATTATCTCGGCCTTTATAATACATGGTCATCCTACGGAATTGAGACGGAAGGGATTGTGATTGCATATACATCTGTTTATGGAAATACGAAGAAGGCAGTAGAACTTCTTGCCGATAAGCTTAGCGCCAAGGGATGCCCGAAGGTTGTTGTAAATGACCTTGCCCGCTGTGATATGGCAGAGGCGGTGGAGGATGCCTTCCGGTATGGAAAGCTGATTCTTGCAACTACAACTTATAATGCAGAGATTTTCCCGTTCATGCGCGAATTTATCAACCATCTGACGGAGCGTAATTTCCAGAACCGGAAGATCGGCCTCATTGAGAACGGATCCTGGGCTCCCCTTGCGGCCAAGGTGATGAAGAAGATGTTTGAAGGCTGCAAAAAGCTGACCTTTGCAGATACAACCGTAACCATCAGGTCCGCCCTGAATGAGGAAAGCAGCGCACAGCTTGAAGCCATGGCAGAAGAATTCTGCAAGGACTACCTTGCGCAGCACGACGAGACTGCCAATAAAAATGACCTGACTGCCCTCTTCAAGATCGGTTACGGCCTGTATGTAGTTACTTCCAATGACGGCAAGAAGGACAACGGGCTCATAGTAAATACTGTATCCCAGGTGACGGACAGCCCGAACCGGGTGGCGGTATGCATAAATAAGGCAAACTACTCCCACCATATTATTAAGCAGACGGGAATTATGAACGTAAACTGCCTGTCCACCGAAGCACCATTTAAGGTATTCCAGAACTTCGGCTTCCAAAGCGGAAGAAATGTAGATAAATTCGAGGGATGCAACCCCTTACGCTCCGACAACGGCCTGGTATTCCTGCCTAGATACATCAATGCATTCATGTCTCTTAAGGTAGAGCAGTACGTGGACCTGGACACCCACGGCATGTTTATCTGTACTGTAACAGAGGCACGGGTGATTTCCAATGTGGAAACCATGACCTACAACTATTATCAGAGCAACGTAAAGCCAAAACCGGAGACGGAAGGCAAGAAAGGATATGTGTGCGTGGTATGCGGATATATCTATGAGGGCGACGAACTGCCAGATGACTTTATCTGCCCACTGTGCAAGCATGGCGTGGCGGACTTTGAACCAATCGGGTAAGCAGTTGGGGACAGGTCATTTCGAATTTGGGACGGGGCATTTTTAAAAATGCCCCGTCCCAAATTGACTTATTCCCGCGTTCTGGTAAGGTGGAACTGGAAGGAGGTATATTCAGGCACCTCCCGCGGGATGGGAAGGCCTGCATTCATCAGTGCGGCGCCGGAGTGTACTTCTTCTGTGCCGTTTACGCGGTAGAGGGCATTCGGGAGGAGTCCCTTTGCCCGGATATATTCCTGCGGTCCGTTGCAGGTGAGGTTTGTTACAACGACGCTGATGAGTGATTCCTTTTTATTTTTAGTGACATGCTGCCATGCGGTCATATTTCCGGGCTCGAACGGATTAGTCAGGCGGTAGTAGTCTCCCTTAAATATGATGTGGTAGTATTTCCGGAACAGATTGCTCTGTTTTCTGCAGATTTTCTGTTGTTTTTTATTAAGGTGTGTCGCGTCCAGCTCGTAGCCAAAGGTTCCGCACATAGCGACAACCGCTTTTGTCTCAAGGGGTATGAATTTTCCACTGTCGGAAATGTGTGCGCCCATGGTGCATGTCGGGTACACGAAGGAGGTTCCGTAGTGGAGCTTAAGCCGGTCGATGGGATTGTTGTTGTCGCTTACCCAGTACTGAGGGTAGTAATGGAGCATACCCGGGTCGTAGCGTCCGCCTCCGCCGGAGCAGCCCTCGAACAGGATGTCCGGATGTGTCTTGATGATTTTGTCCATGACGCGGTACAGTCCTAAAATATAGCGGTGGTATACCTCTCCCTGGCGTTCTCCGGGCAGCTCATTTGACCAGATATCGGCAAGGGAACGGTTGATGTCCCATTTTACGTAGTAAATATCTGCATCGTCCAGTATGGAGTTGATGCTTTTAATCAGGTAGTCCTGCACGTCCCTGCGGCTCATGTCAAGGGCAAGCTGGTTTCTGCTTCTTACTGCATGGCGGCCGGGAATCTGCATCACCCATTCGGGGTGTGTGCGGTAGAGGTTGCTGTCCTCTGACACCATCTCTGGCTCAAACCAGATGCCGAACTTCATATCTAGCTCGTTGATCTGCTCTACGAGCCGGTGGAGCCCGCATTTGATCTTGTCTTCATTTACGTACCAGTCTCCGAGCCCGCTGTTGTCGTCATCGCGTTTCCCGAACCATCCGTCATCCATAACGAGAAGGTCTACGCCCATATTTTTGGCGGCTTTCGCAATATTTACAAGCTTTACGTCATCGAAGTCCATAAATGCCGCTTCCCAGCTGTTAATGAGAACAGGCCGCTGTACCTCTGTCACAAATTTGCTCGCACAGAGATTTGTGCGGTAAAAGTCGTGATACAGATGGGAAAGTCCGGTAAATCCGTGCTCTGTAAAGGCCATGACGACCTCGGGGCCTTCGAATACTTCCTGCGGCTTTAACTCATACACGAACTGCTTCGGGTTGATTCCCATGACGAGACGAAGCTGGTCATATTGGTCAAGCTCTGCTTCCGCAAGGAAATTGCCGCTGTACATGAGAGAGAATCCGTAGCATCTGCCGTAATCCTCAGTGGCATCCCTGCCGCAGAGGATCAGGAAAGGATTCTGCTGGTGGCTGGAGGAGCCGCGTACGCTTCCAATGGTGTGAATGTGGTGCGTCATATGCTGGCGCTCGACCTGACGCTCCTGGCCGTAGCGTCCCGGGAGGCTCACCAGATCCATGTCCGCGCCGTTTAAAAAGTCGAGGCACAGTGACATGATTTTCTTCAGATGAATGGCTTCGCTTCCCAGGTTTTTCACCCTCACGGCACGGGTGATCATGTCGGTCTCCTCAAAAACGCTGTACAAAAGCGTTACCTCCACATTCGATACTGCGTCAAGAAGCGTTACCTCCAGGGTACTGGCAGTGTCTTTCTCTGTCTGAAATGTGGCCGGCAGTGTGTCAAGACGGTATTTTCCATCCGTGATCTGATGCCCGGTTACCTTCCCGTGGAAGGAGTAGCTGCCGTCGCTGTTTACCACCTCGATGCTGGTGGTGCGGAAATCTCCCTGCTGCTGGGTGCTGAATTCCTGGGGCTGGGCATCCAGTGAAAAAGTTCTGGCATTCCGGGATTCGTATGGATTGCCGGAAAAGCCGCGGTCATACTGCATGATCTGATAGGACATGTCTGCATCGGAGATGGACGGCCCGTAATAAAGATGAAGCAGGTAGTCCAGATTTCCGATTTTCATCTGATAGGATGTATTTTTTGTGTGCAGTGTGATTGTTTTCGTAGTGCTGTTAAAAACAATTCCCATAATTGTGTTTATACCTCCTGTTTTGCTGATTGTCTTTATGGTTCTGGCAGTTAATTTGTCTATAGATGACTGCTGTTATCCATAACTATCTATATTTTACCATTAAAAAAGGGAAAAAAGATATGGCAGAATGCAAGAAAAAAACGGGGAAATGTAGTATAAGTTGCCTGTGAATAGTAACTGAAAAGTGTTACTGTTCACTCCGTTCACAGTAACATTCGCAAATCCATTTAAAATACGCTTCGCGAATGGGATTTGCTCACACCTGAATCATTTTCTTACGGACTTTGCAGTAAATGCAAAGTCCTGTGTGAAAAGTAATACTGAAAAACTAATTAGCAGCAACTGATCTGATGCTACATCTCGACTAAGACCTCCTCTTGTGATATACTAAATAAAGTATACTTTCACGAGAGGAGGATTTTTATGGGCGAACAGGCAGAGAGAAATAAGTCCCAAAAGCCAGCAAAACATATTTGTGCGGGTCTGTTGGCCCATGTTGATGCCGGCAAGACAACGCTATCAGAGAGCATCCTGTATCTGTGCGGAAATATTAGAAAGCCCGGACGTGTGGATCACGGGGATGCGTTTTTGGATACGTATGCCATGGAGAGGAGCAGGGGCATCACCATATTTTCAAAGCAGGCGGTTCTTAGGCTTGGGAATACGAAGGTTACGCTTCTTGACACGCCGGGGCATGTCGACTTTTCCGCAGAGATGGAGCGGACGCTTCAGGTGCTCGACTACGCGATTCTTGTAATCAGCGGAGCAGACGGGGTGCAGGGTCATACGAGGACATTATGGAATCTTCTGAAGCGATATGAGATTCCGGCATTTTTATTTATAAATAAGATGGATCAGAATGGTACAGACCGGGAGAAGATTCTCTGTGAGCTTAGAAGCGGCCTGGATGAGGGATGTATTGCATTTGATACAGCAAGAAGCCATGAGAAGCTTCCGGGCGGTTCAGGCAGAGAGGGAGACTATGAAGAGGAGTTTCTGGAGGCTGTCTCTGTCTGTGAGGAGAATGCGCTTGAGGAATACCTGGAGACAGGCAGCCTCAGGCAGGAGACGATTATAAGGTTGATTGAGGAGCGAAAGGTTTTTCCGTGTTATTTTGGCTCTGCGCTTAAGGTGCAGGGGGTACAGGAGCTTTTGGACGGACTCGGACAGTATACGTCGGAGGTGGGACAGATATCCGGCGGATGTACGTCTGATGGCAGACATGCGTCTGATGATGGACGAGCGTCTGATGGCGGATGTGTATCTGACGATGGCAGCAAGGCATCCTTTGGGGCGAGGGTATATAAGATTTCCAGAGATGCCCAGGGAAACCGTCTTACCCATCTGAAGGTGACGGCAGGCACACTTCGGGTGAAGGATACGATCCGATGGGAAGACGTGGAGGATGCATGCCGGGAGGAGAAGATTAACCAGATACGCATTTACTCTGGAGAAAAATTCGAGGTAGTAAAGGAAGCAGAGAGGGGGGAGATCTGCGCGGTGACAGGGCTTACAAAAACCTGGCCCGGGGAGGGACTTGGAACCGAGAAGGGCGCTGTTAAGCCTGCGCTGGAGCCTGTTCTGAATTACCGGGTGGAGCTTCTGGAGGGGTATGATGCCCATAGAATGCTTCTGAATCTGAGGCAGCTTGAGGAGGAGGATCCTATGCTTCGGATTGTATGGAACGAAGAGCTTCAGGAGATACATGTCCGGCTCATGGGAGAGGTGCAGATTGAGATATTAAAGAGCCTTATCAAGGAACGGTTCGGGACAGAGGTTTCCTTTGATACCGGAAATATTGTGTATAAGGAAACAATCCGGAGGACGGCTGAGGGGGTGGGGCATTTTGAACCGCTCAGGCATTATGCGGAGGTGCATCTGATCCTGGAGCCGGGAGAGCCCGGGAGCGGACTTGTGGTGGATACAGACTGCAGCGAGGATGCGCTTGACAAGAACTGGCAGAGGCTCATTCTCACCCATCTAATGGAAAAACCCCATCGGGGCGTGCTTACCGGGGCGGCGGTAACGGATCTTAAGATTACGCTTGCGGCAGGCCGGGCCCACCTGAAGCATACGGAGGGCGGTGATTTCCGGCAGGCAACATACCGTGCGGTACGCCAGGGGCTGATGCAGGCGGAATGTGAGCTTCTAGAGCCGTATTATGAGTTCCGGCTGGAGGTTCCGGCTGCGTCAGTGGGACGGGCTCTTACGGATATTCAGCGGATGCAGGGGGAATCAGGCCCTCCGGAGACAGAAGGAGAGATGTCAGTGCTGACAGGAAGCGCCCCGGTTGCTTCTATGCGGGATTATCAGTTAGAGGTGGCGGCGTATACGAAGGGCAGGGGAAGGCTTTCGTGTACCTTTAAAGGATACTCCCCCTGCCACAATGCGGAAGAGATTATTGAGGAGAGTGGGTACGACCCGGAGGGGGACGTGGATAATCCGCCGGGTTCCATATTCTGTGCTCATGGAGCAGGGTTTTATGTCCCCTGGAATGAGGTGCCTGCCCATATGCACCTGGAGAATCAGCTGGAAAAACGAAAGAGACAAAAAGCAGATGGCTGCGGCAGCAGAACAGGCGCCCCAGAAAAAAAAACTCCGGGCCGTACATCCGGCTTCTTAGGAGCAGCTGCGAACGGCCAGGGAACCGTCTCTTTAAGCCGGGAAGAGGAAAAGGAGCTTGAGGAAATATTTATCCGGACATACGGGAAGATTGAGAGAAGGACCGGCGGGGCAGCATCTATTATGGGAAAGCCAGAGGAACAGCGTCATAAGAAGGAGGAAATACTCCGGGAATACCTGCTGGTGGACGGCTACAATGTTATTTTTGCCTGGGAAGACCTAAGGGAGCTGGCGAAGGTAAATATTGAGGCAGCGAGAAATAAGCTGATGGATATCCTGTGCAATTACCAGGGCTTTAAGAAATGTACGGTGATTCTTGTGTTCGACGCCTATAAGGTGGAGGGATATGCATTAGAAATACAGAAATATCATAATATTCATGTGGTCTACACGAAGGAAGCAGAGACGGCGGACCAGTATATTGAGAAGGTGGTTCACGAGATCGGACGGAAGTATCATGTGACGGTTGTAACCTCCGACGGAGTGGAGCAGGTGGTGACGCTGGGACAGGGGGGAACGCTGATATCTGCAAGGGAATTTCTGGAGGAAGTGGAGATCACAAGGCGGCAGATCCGCCAGGAATATGAGAAAAGGAGAGACAAGGGGAAGAATTATCTGTTTGATCATATGGACCGGGAACTGGCGGAAGAGATGGAAGAGGTCAGACTTGGAAGGAAGGAGATTAAAAAATGAAATTTGCAATTTTGGCGGCAGGCGGCATTGCCCGTAAGATGGCAGAGGCTGTAACAGGAATAGAGAAGGCAGGAACGGTTAGAATACAGAAGTATGCTGTGGCATCAAGAGATCTTTCACGGGCAGAGGAATTTGCAAAAGAATGGGGTTTTGAGAAAGCGTATGGCTCCTATGAGGAACTTGCGGCGGATCCGGAGGTGGAGCTTGTCTATGTGGCGTCACCCCATTCCCACCACTACGAGCATGCGAAGCTCTGCCTGGAGCATGGAAAGCATGTGCTGGTGGAAAAGGCATTTACGGTAAACGCGGCACAGGCAGAGGATCTTATGAAGCTTGCCAGGGAAAAGCAAGTGCTGCTTACAGAGGCGATCTGGACGAGATACATGCCTAGCCGGAAGATGATTGGTGACCTGCTGGAAAGCGGTATCATTGGAAAGGTCAGTTCAATGACCGCGAATCTCGGGTATCCGTTAATGGACGTCCCACGTCTGGTACAGCCAGAGCTTGCAGGCGGAGCCCTTCTTGATCTCGGGGTATATTCTATTACAATGGCACTGATGCTCTTCCATGAGGAGATTACGGATGTCGTGTCTGCGGCGGTATTTTCTCCGGAGGGTGTGGACTGGATGAACAGTATTACATTTATTTTTGCAGATGGGAAGATGGCGGTTCTTAACAGTAATATGACTGTACGTACGGACTGCAGGGCGGTTGTGAACGGGGATGAGGGGTATATGGAAATTACGGAGATTAATAATCCGGAGGAAATACGTGTCTTTGACCGTGACGGGAAGTTGAGGGAATGCTTCCAGGTGCCGGAGCAGATTAATGGGTATGAGTATGAGGTGCTGGCGTGTATCAGGGCGATTGGGGAAGGAAAGCTGGAGTGTGAGGAGATGCCGCACAGTGAGACGCTTCGGGTAATGAGGCTGATGGACCAGATACGGGGGCAGTGGGGGTTCAGGCTGCCGTGTGAGTAAAGGGATAGATTGAGGTACACTGTAACTGAAGAGTAAAAACGTCGAGGCAGGCGGTGTGCAGCATTAAGGAGATTGACGAAGATGAATGCAATAGATTTATTTGCCGGATGCGGCGGACTCTCAAAAGGATTCATGGATGCTGGTTTTGACATTATTGCTGGTGTTGATAATGATCAGGCAGCACTTAACACATTTGCCAAAAATCATAATGGTGCTGTAACCATGAATGCTGATTTGTCACAGCAGGAAACCTTTGATGAGATAAAGAAAATTGCAGAAGGGAGAGAGATTGATGTTATTATAGCCGGACCTCCATGCCAGGGTTTTTCCCTTACAGGACCGAGAAATTTTGATGATAAGCGAAATAAATTATATTTGTCTGTGATTGAGATGGTGAAGCAATATCATCCGAAAGCATTTATTATAGAAAATGTTCCGGGGATGGCAACATTATATGGGGGTCAGATAAAGGATGAGATACTCCGGAGATTTACAAATATAGGGTACAATATTGAGTGTAAAATATTATGTGCAGCAGATTACGGCGTTCCTCAAATGAGAAAACGATTGATTTTTATGGGTGTCCGCAAGGAAATAGGAAGACCTGAATTTCCGGCAGCCAGACTGACCCCAGAGAATTATTTGACATGTAGAGATGCAGTTAGTGATCTGCCGTCACTAGAGAATAATATAGGTGCGGATGAGTCTGTTTATACGCAGGAGCCTGTTACCGAGTATCAAAGGCGGATGCGGGGGAATTGTACGGTTCTGTACAATCATCTTGGGACAAATCACACGCAGATGGTAAGGGATACAATTGCTCTTGTGCCTGAGGGAGGAAATTATAAAGATCTTCCCGAAGGATGGGGGGAGAGCAGAAGGTTTCATATGGCATGGACACGGTTGGATGGAAATGCACCTGCAAGAACAGTTGATACAGGGCACAGAAATCTGTTTCATTATAAATATAATCGTATCCCGACTGTAAGAGAGAGTGCAAGAATGCAGTCTTTTCCGGATGATTTTGTATTTACCGGCACAAAGACGCAGCAGAGCAGGCAGGTAGGAAACGCGGTTCCTCCGCTTTTAGGCCAGGCATTAGGGCAGTCTTTATTAAATGTTATTTTGGAGGCTTCTGATGAGCAGTAGACAACATAAAATTAAATCTATTGATTTATTCGCAGGATGTGGTGGATTAATGGATGGATTTGAGCAGTCAGGAAAGTATAAAACGTTAGCTGCAGTTGAGTGGGAAAAGGGGCCATGCCGAAATCTTAGAATTCGTTTAAAAGATAAATGGAAATATAAAAATTCTGATAAAATGGTGTTACAGTTTGATATACAGAGAACGGATGAGTTGTTTGAAGGATGGAAAGATGATGAGATATATGGAGAGTCTGCAGGACTGGATAAGTTGGTAAATAAAAGTGGTGGACTGGACATTATTATAGGTGGACCTCCATGCCAGGCATATTCAATCGCAGGGAGAGTTCGTGATGAGAACGGCATGAAAGATGACTACCGCAATTACTTGTTTGAGAGCTATTTGAAGGTCGTAGACCATTATAAGCCAAAACTTTTTATATTTGAAAATGTACCGGGCATTTTGAGTGCCAGGCCTGGGGACAGACCTATCATTGAAATTATTCAGGAAAGTTTTAACAAGGCAGGTTATTATGTTCTCCCCAATTTACGAAATGCAATTATAGATTTTACTGAGTATGGAGTTCCGCAGAATCGAAAACGAGTTATCATTATTGGTTTTAGCAAATCATATTTTGGAGAGGCTGTCTGCGTAGAGATGGCAAAAAAATTTTATTCGGAATACTTGCCAAGGTATAAGTCAGAAAAGAAAATGACTGTGGCAGAAGCAATTGGTGATTTGCCAAAGCTGTTTCCTCTTGGCCGTGATGAAAAGATTGGCGGGAAAAGGATTTCACATTCTTTGCCGTCACCATATATTGCAAATCATATTGCCAGATGGCAGAATGACAGAGACATCAGAATCTTTAAACTGCTGACAGAGGACATTGAGTCAGGACGGGATGAGTATACATCTATTAAGGCATTGAAGACTTTATATACTGAGAGGACTGGAAAAACATCAAATGTACACAAATACCATGTAATTAGATGGGATGAACCCAGCAATCTAATACCTGCGCATCTTTATAAAGATGGCCTGAGACATATTCATCCTGACTCTGAGCAATGTAGAACATTAACTGTAAGGGAGGCTGCCAGATTACAAACCTTTGATGATGATTACATCTTTGATGGAAGTAATGTTGAAACATATAAGATGATTGGTAATGCAGTTCCGCCTAAATTTGCAAAAAAAATAGCATATGCAGTAGCGGATTTATTAAAGGATTATGGCAGGTGATTTATGAACAATAGGATATTTGCAGGGCCGCCAGGCTCTGGCAAGACATACAGTGCAAAGTATGAAGTCGTGAAGACTATATGGAGTCTGATGGATGAAGACGAAAGAAAGGCTGAACATGCAAGATATTATAACCCGGTAAATTTCTGTGAGGAGGCATTCAATTATGTTGAGGAATATTATTCTCCAGGCATAAAGCTTGCTTCCCTTCATGAAGGAATGACAACTTCGGATTTTATCGAAGGTATAGCTATAGAGACAACCGAGGGGACAGCTGCGTTTGTTAATGCAGATAAGATGGTACTGCAGCTCTTGGATGAGATGAAAGAAAACAGCAGACCAGGCTTCCTGATTCTTGACGATATACACAGAGTAAACCTTGCAAATGTTTTGGGAGAACTGTTATTTGCCTTCGCACATCATGAGGAAAAGATTACTTTGTCAACTGGAAGAACGATATGTGTTCCTGATAATTTATATGTTTTTTTGACTATGAACACATTGAGACCAGAGTTTCCACTGGATCTGTCCATATTTGGCAGTTTTCGGATAACATATATGGATAATGGTATAGAATGCCTGGAACGTGCGATAGAGGATGGGTATTACAAATCTGCATATTACAATATTGATTCAGAAATAATAGACAGCCTTATTGATCAGCAATATGAATATGCAGAGCTGACATCTGAAATGAAGGCGGAAGGTGTAGAAGTCCCGGTAATTTTTGATGTTGAAAATCTCTTCTTTGCAGACATGAGCTGTTGCTTTGATGAATTAACTGCAGCTGAGTTTTTATGTGTTGAATTTCCAACTGTATGGGAAAGAAGAGCAGACATTCCGAGAAAATTCAAAAAACAATATAATGATTTTGCGGAAAGATTCTGTAAGAAGCTAAACGAAGCCCATGAATTATATTCAAAATTTTTTTCTGAAAAGACATTAGAATTATTGGAAGATTTCAAAAAAGAAGTGAAAAAGGAGTATCAATACTATAACTCGTACCTGGATTATATATCTCCTGATTACTATCATGATAAATCGAAATATCAGATTGGCTATACGTATTTCCTTCCAGATCATGGATTCTCGATGTGGAATGCAAGCGTATTATTGCAGAATAAGATCCGTGCACAGGTTATTCCCCTGTTAAAACAGTACGAAAATGATGGGATTATTGTTGGGTGCAGACTGCCGGATGTTCAGCGTACCTCAACAGCATATACGCGTAATCAATTCGAGGTTGGAGAAGAAAAAATCGAAATAGTTACTAACGATGAATACAGAGATATTTTTACGGATTTGTATGAAGGGAAAAAGAGTACTGCAAATGTTAAGAACCCTATGAATAGAAGTCAGTCATATAATACCACCTACGGGGTACTCTTTGAGATTGTTTATGATATGCTTTCACATCCATTGATTAATAATTGGAGACTAATGGATTTGCTATGTAGAAATAAAGAGATATATTTTAAGACGGATGTAACACATCTTTATGAGGGATGCCTGTTGGCTTTAAGTAAGTTGTCTGACAAAATAGTTACGGCAGAAACTGATAATACTCCAGGTAATCAGAGTCTGACATCGTATAAGAGGGATTTACATGCATTTTATTATAAAGGACAGAAATATGTTCTGCTTTCCAAGATTGGTTTTGATAATAACGAAAGTCTGAGGACAGTTGACAGCTGCAGGCTAAATGCACCTGTTACAAGTAGATATCATAAAATTTATCCTATAGTTAAAGTTCTTGTCTACGAGTATTTACATATCTTTAAAAACAATCTGGAAGAAATGCTGATGGAAATCGTAGACACAGCATTGATACTGGAATTAAAGAATGATATTAAGATGGTGCAGACAGATTTGGATGCAGTGGATATAATGAAATGGCATGGTGTGGGTTCGGATGAAAGACGTTGGAATTTGTTGGATGAGGTGAAAAATCTGCAGACCTGGAAACTCATGACGAGTGGTAGTTTGAAAGGAGCTTATAAAAAAATGGATGACAGATATCAATCAGTAATGAACAGTACTGGTATTCATCAGATGATTCTACAGGGTCCCCCTGGGACATCAAAGACATATGGTGTAAAAGAGTTTTTGGCGATGCAGGTGGGTCTGATTAATAAAAAGGGAGAAAAATGGGACGAAGCAGCGTTAGATGCAAGGCAGCTACATACTGAAAATGATGAGTATGTACTTCCTGAGGAAGGAGTACCAGAGAATAATAATGTTTACTGGGATATCATTCAGTTTCATCCGTCCTATACATATGAGGATTTTGTCCGTGGAATATCAGTATCAGCTTCGGATCGTAATTATACAGAAATTTCAGGAGATATTCTGGAAGGAGAAGATACAAAATATTCGATAAAAATGAAACAGCCTGTGCCAGTAATGTATAAGACTGTTAATAGAACTTTAGGCAAAATGGCCAAAATTGCAAGAGAGAACTATAATGAAGAGAATCCTGAGAATAGTGCCAGATTTTATCTGATTATAGATGAAATAAACAGAGCAAATCTGGCCACGGTTTTTGGGGAATTGATATATGCACTAGAGTATAGAGACAGCGAGGTGGCGACACCATACTCTATTGGTATGGATGCAAAATTACAGATTCCAGGCAATTTGTATATAGTGGGAACTATGAATACTGCAGATAAATCAATTACTTCGATTGACTATGCTATACGGAGGAGATTCTTATTTTTTCCGGTTTTGCCGGATATAAAGGTTGTATATGAGACTGTGAAAGATAACTGGGAAGAATCAGCCGAATTACAGCTGTTCTATATTACTGAAAAAATGATTGATTCCTACATGAATACAGATGATTATAATAGAAATGACATTCAGATTGGACATACATATTTTCTGAGAAAGGCAGAGGGTGATGAGGCCTTCATACAGATAAAAAACAGATTTCTGTATCAGGTAATTCCAGTTGTTAGAGAATACTATAATGACGGAATATTAATGGATGATGTGTATGGTAAAGAACCGTCAGCGTATGAAAATGACTGTATCAGGGATATCAGAAAAATGACAGATGTCTCGGATATGGATGAACTGGAGGCAATGTATGATATTCTGATATCAAAGCTATCATCTGATGAGATTAAGGACGGGGTGAGAGCAGCATTATTGGAGAAAAAAGTTTTAACGGCATAAATAACGGAGGATATCATGAAATCAAAGGTCAGACTGATTTCAGGATTAAAAGACTGGAGTCGTGATTATGACAGGTTAATACCGAAGGGAACCTCCGCTGCAAAAAGTATGAATGGAGTTATTCCGAAAGAAATGGGACTCTACATAGACGATAAAGGTTATTTTCATACATCGGGATATGTGGGAGTTGGATGGCTGAAAGATTACCAGGGCAAATCTATAGTCAGCCCTGTTACTGGAGAGAAAGCAGCACTTATGGTCGTTCCACGATTTTCTATGAATCCGTGGGAAATGCTCGTAAGGGTTATGAACGATCCAGAGTATGAACTTTACATATCTGGAATGAATGGAGCCCTTTTTGAGGTATATACAGAGGACGAGCTGATTCCGGTACCAAATACGGAAAGTGGTGGGGAATTACTTGCAGCAATTTCATTTGTAAAGGAATGTGAGAAGATTTGTAAAAAACATTTACGCCAGGCAATGGCATTTAAGGAGGAGAACTTTAATGGAAAAGTTGTGGGTAATATTCAGGTGGCAAAGCATATAAAGAAGAATATCATCCAGGCCAGAGAAGACAGAATTTATTGCAGATACCCGGTATTTACTGTAGATACATTGGAAAACCGGATTATGAAGGCGGCACTGCTTAAAGCCGGAAGGATATTTAAGCAAAATGGCATAGCAGTTAGGGACATAGGGCGAATATATAGCTATTGTGAAAATTCTTTGAAAGCAGTCCGAACTACGGTGATCTCGAAGAGTGATTTTAACCGCATCAATATTTCTGGTTTTAATTCATATTACAAAGGTGCTATGGAACTTGCAAAAACAGTGTTTTTGGGAAATGGTGTTAATAATCTTTTTGGAGAAGAAAACGGGGAAATAAAATACGTAATTCCATACAGTATTAATATGGAAAGTCTTTTTGAGTTTTATGTCAGAGCCATATTAAAAGAATATTTGCGAAAAGATTCAGAGTCCAGGATCGTATTGGATGAGTATCGCATGCCGCAAAAGAATCCGCTTCTTACCCTGAAAGATTCAGATCAGCAGGCATATCTAATGAACCACTATGTGCCGGATATTGCTTTGATCGACCAGGAGGGAGGCGAAAACAAATATATAGCGGTATTCGATGTAAAATATCAGAATAGTATGAATTCTGTTTATAGTGAGACAAGAAGACATAATTCACATCAGCTTTTATTCTACACACTCTTACTAAATGTGACGCGTTGTGGTTTTATATTTCCAAAGCAGAAAACAGGGGAAGGGTTGGAAAGTATAGAAATGTATGAGCTGAATATTCAGCCGGGTGATGCAATGGATTTGAGTGATCGCGAATATACCCAGTGGTCTGCGGAATTTATGCCAAATTCAAATAATGGATTAGCTGAAAGAATTATGCGATATGTAAAGGGGTTAACGTGATGATATGTAATGATGGCGGTGAAGATTATGGCTGACGTATTAACGCCGGAACAGCGCCGCAAGAACATGCAGCATATAAAATCTAATAATACAAAGATTGAAGTGCTGCTGAGAAAGGCGCTGTGGGAGAGAGGATACCGGTATAGGAAGAATTATAAAGATTTACCCGGAAAACCGGATATTGCTTTGACTAAATATAAAATCGCAGTTTTTTGCGATGGGGAATTCTTTCATGGAAAGGATTGGGAAGTCCTTAAGCCAAGGCTGGAAAAGAGCAATAATAGTGAGTTCTGGATTAGTAAAATATCAAGAAATCGGGAGCGAGATGATGAAATTAACAAGAAACTTCTTTTCATGGGCTGGACGGTTATTCGTTTCTGGGGTAATGATATAAAGAAAAATACAGATGAATGTATTAAAGTAATTGAAGAGGCTATTTTTGATTTGAAAATCAGAGAAAAGGAAGAGGTTTCACATGTTTCAGATATTTAAGAAAAAGAATCAGGAAAAACACGCCATAGAACAATCCTACGATCCAGTTGTCCATAAGCCAGTCATCCGCTGCAGCATCTGTACCGGCGAACAAGTTGCAGGCTTCAAGGATCTGCATACCGGAAAGTTCACAGACATCATGCTGATCCGGAATGAGAAGGATCTACAGTCCTTTAAGGAAACCTATGGTGTAACAGAGATCACAAAAGAATTCTGATGAGGGAAGGAGTGATAACAATGAATAATGCATACCCAACCGAAAAAGAAGCCTTATACCGGCTTCTGAGAGTCCGGCTTAAGGGGCTTACGGACGGAGTGCCGTATCTGATTTCCAATCTTGCGAATACATCCGCCCTTCTCTGGGAGGCGCTGACAGATATCAACTGGGCAGGCTTTTATCTCATGCAGGAAGACCGTCTGGTCTTAGGACCTTTCCAGGGGAGGCCCGCCTGTGTAGAGATCCCGGTTGGGAAGGGCGTCTGCGGCACTGCAGTAGAGAGAGACGAGGGTTTACTGGTGAAGAATGTCCACGAATTCCCGGGGCATATTGCCTGTGACAGCGCGTCCAATTCCGAGATTGTTATTCCAATGCATAAGGGGGATACAGTTATAGGAGTTCTGGATATCGACAGCCCTTCTTTTGCGAGGTTCGATGAAGAAGACAAAGAAGGGCTGGCCGGTCTGGTAAAGATCCTGGAGGCGCTATAAAAGGTTGATGCTATAATTACTAATCCTGTCGAAATGTGGTAGCACGTTCTTGGGTGTCGCCAAGATTCCTTCTACTTCAAAAACATCCGTAAAAGCTTTTCATTTTGCTTTTTATATGGCTGATATCTCATTGGCAGATCCGGCCATGTTTTTTTATCCACCATACTCTTATAATGGGTAAAGGTATCAAATCCGGCTTTCCCGTGATAAGAGCCCATTCCGCTTGCCCCGAATCCGCCGAAGCCCATCTCGCTGGTGGCAAGGTGGATGATTGTATCATTAATACATCCGCCCCCGAAACCGCACCGGGAGGTAATCTTTTCTGCTGCAGCGTGGTCATTTGTAAAAATATAGAGGGCAAGCGGGTGCGGCATGGAATTAATATTACGGATAACTTCATCCAGGGAGTCATATGTCAGCACCGGCATAAGCGGCCCGAAGATTTCCTCCTGCATAATGGCATCTGCAAAGGTCACGTTATCCAGGACGGTCGGGTCGATCTGAAGCTTCGCGCGGTTTGTATGCCCTCCGCAGACCACCTTTTCCGGGTCAATGAGCCCGCGTATCCGGTCAAAGTGCTTTTCATTAATAATCTTTCCATAATTTTTACAGGAAAGAGGCTGCTTTCCATACTGTTTCTGAATCTGCTTTTTCACTTCTTTTATGAATTGCTCCTTTACACTGCGGTCGCAG
>Ga0137307_101196_pt1 | contig 24889 bp, 23 predicted proteins | sample NAcewD2O_March_2_FD_97180 | JGI IMG/M metagenome (GOLD analysis project Ga0137307, IMG submission 97180) | Mouse cecal microbial communities from Vienna, Austria - N-Acetylglucosamine amended D2O_March | ecosystem: Host-associated > Mammals > Digestive system > Large intestine > Cecum | place... | reverse complement strand
TTTTCGCCCCATAAATCTTGGAAATAGCCTTGGCGTAAAACGCGGAATGAATAGCACATGTCAAAAAGGAATCTACCAAGAATTTATCTCTGGATATGAAATTACTACACCGATTGTATATAATGCATTAACTCACACAATGGATTTGCTTCCGACAGTTATATATATACATGAATCAGAAAATTTAGACTGGTTTAATGGTGAAGAAGAAAAGAGAGCAAGGACAGGATATTCTTTTAGAACTGTTAATCTAGATGAAAAAATCAGTAAGAAATATCTAGAATTAATCGACACTTTAGCTATTCAAACATATTGCCGTATTGATGCAAGGATTAAATGCACTGAAAACATATATCACAATACTTCAAATAATATAGTTTCTTTTGAAGATGTTTACTTCATTGAAATAAATGTCATGCCAACAATAAGAGATAAAAATAATTTTTCATTTTCATTCAACTCGATTAAAGAAAGCGACACTATATATCCGTGCATTAAAGCGCAAAAAGAAATAATTGGAGATATTAATGTTTTCAGTTTTCTATTAGCTAGCTCCATGTTGTCATTTATCTAAAACAAATTTTATTTCAGAAGAGCTGCAGGTAATCAAACCCTGAAAAATTAAAAAGGTAAGTAGGTTTTGCATCTGCTTACCTTTTTATTATTCAGAACCATGTACTAAAAGAACAAGGATTAAAAGAATTTTTAATAATAAAATCTTTTCGACAACCTTTAGCCTCTAAAATTTTTGGAGGTTTATTACACATATTAGATAGATAAGGCTGATTATACTTTTTTGCTAGTACTTGGAGTTGTAATAATAATTGACCAGATCCAAGTATATTATCTTCAAGAGAATGTTGAATAAGTTTTTGGACTGGGTATAAATTAAGTAGTTCCTTTCCAAGTTCAATGTTTTCTGAATACCCTACAGCAACAACATTTAAAGCATATCGTGCAGATAAAAAAGGTAGATTTAAAACTTCTTTATTCTCAAAAATTAAATTCATAATCTTTTTTAGTTCATGTTCTTCTATATGATTGAAACAATAAGATTTTGCGATGACCTTGTTGCTTAATATCGCTATTTTTTGGATGCTTCGTTCAGGTCTAAATGCATAGTCAATTCCTTTATCAAAATATTCGATTGCTTCATCAGGATATCCGTTCGTTAATAATGCTGCCCCAACATTATTTAAAATATGCGACATACCGACCAGTCCAGGTACATTATGAATTGCTTGCTCCTGTAGCGCTAGAAAATCATAAACAGAGACTCTATCCGTATCAAACTGTCGTACAAGGCTATTATTTTTACAATAGATAGCATGATCTTCCATGCCATTTTGTGAGAAAATATTACTAGCTTGTTCCATCATCTGTATTTTTTCAGCAAAAGAAAATTTATCAAAAAAATAAGCATTTCTATAAACATGCGCTAATAATATTTCATTATTTAAACTACGAGCAATTTTCCATGCTTCATCCATATCCTCTTTTCCGCCATCATTACAAAACACACGAAAAATTCTCAATATACATTCAAAAGCTTTTAACAATTTCTGATCATAATCACAATCACTTACTCTTAAAGCTACATCTTCAATCAAATTATTTAAATCTTCTCTGACTAGTGTTTTATCACGAAAGAGAAGATTAGTACGTACTTGCATAATACTTGGTCCATATAATTTGGTTTGTGAATTATCTGCCCACTCTTCATTATATAAAATATTTCTCTTTGTTTGTGAGCAAGTACTAAAGCATTGATAAGAAAAAGCATCTAAAAACTCATCTATATTTTCAGCACCACAGTTTATAACTTTGTAATTTTCTGTTTCGCCGCTATTACGTATCATCTTGACTTGCGTATTATGCGGGCATCCCGATAATAATTGAATTGCTCTGTCAAAGTCATTATCTTTTAATAAAATAATGATAACTGGTCGCAGTATACTTGTTTTATGTAAAGCTACTATTTGATTAATATATTTAGGCAATATTTTTCCTTCCTGAATAATTATGGGATCTATAACATCAGGGCCTGCTGCTTGATGTTCATTTACACTGAACAGTTTACTTAATGTTGAAATTATCTCTAGAACGGACACTGGATTAGATTTCCCAAAACATATTCCTATTAATTCAGTTAAACTAGGAATATGCTTTGTGATTTTACTTAAAATACCTGTTGTTCTCTTTTTTATTACCTCATTAGTATCAATATAATTTACTTTTCCCTTAAAGCTACGAAAATAGTCTGCGCCCCTTCCAACTACAAAACGTTGTTCAACTACATAAATTGTAAAAGCTGAGTCAGTTTCTTTAAAAAATTCTCTGATATCTTCCAAAATATATCCCTTCTGATAATGCACATTTATTTTAGCGCTATCCTCTACAACAATAAGTATTAGAATGGCATTTAAAGATAGATAACTAACAATTATCCATCATTATTATTCTTTTACAGTTAACCAGTTAGTTTCATCACTATATGTAAAAAAGGCGACAAAATCCCCTAAAGTACTTACCAATACCTTAGAAATTTTATCGCCACATCCATATTCTACCATATCCGACAAAAATGTACAACACAAATAAAATTTTTTCCAAAATCCTATTCCTGATTGTTTTCCTCCAAATCGAGCCCTGCAAAGAAATCATCATAAGTACATCCATAAATCTTACGGAGCTGGATGAGCACACTGACACGTATATTCAGCTCACCCCTCTCGTACTTCTCATAAGTACTCCTTCCAATGTCACATGCTTGGTGCTGTAGCCTGGTACATAGCTTGCTTTGTGAAAATCCATGTGCCAACCGCAGCTTCTTAAGATTTGCTCCCATGTTTCGATCCCGTCTTAGTTTTTGTTCTCTTTTCATTTTCTACCTCCTGAATTCTGCTTTTGATCAGTAATGGTTGCAATCCTATCCATCATATTTAAATCAATACAGGAAATTGCCTGTTATACAAACCTAAGCCTGCGGTTCCTCCGGATCGAGCCCGGCAAAGAAATCATCATAGGTACATCCATAGATTTTCCGCAATTGGATGAGCACACTGATGCGGATGTTCAGTTCCCCTGTTTCGTACTTTTCATAAGTACTCCTGCCAATATCACAGGAACGGCGTTGTAATTCAGCACACAGTTTTTCTTGTGACAATCCGCTCTTTTTCCGCAGTTTTCGAAGGTTTTCTCCCATGTTACAGTCGCGCCTTAACTTTTGTTCCATTTTTACACCTCGTTTGATTTTCAGCTTTTGACCAGTATTGGTTGCAACTTCTTGTTATTTTATGGTATGCTGACTGAAAATATTGATGCTTATATTGGTCAAAAATAAAGAAAGAGAGGATTATGATGAAAATACGATGTAAAAATGTGCAGGTTGTCAGGATGAATGTTCTAAAAGCTGAAAGGAAAAACACAAAACGGCATTGTCTCAGGTATGTCAGACTTCTCAAAAGGATGCAAATTCGGCAGATAATATGAAAGAAACATCTGATAAAGTACAGAAATTATGTAGAATTAAAGAGAACATAACAGGAAAAGTGTTTCGCAAGAGAATACATTTGGCTATAGTTTTGGTGATCCTTATGTTTGTATATCTTCAATATGGTCGAGACGTAGCCGTATGCAGCAGTTATCCGAGAGTGAATTCAGATGGATATCTGGAGGATATTGTGATCATAGCCAATAAGCTGTATATATTTGATCATGAGAAATTTGCAGAATATATTTTGCAGAGATGTGTGGAAAATTCTTTTAAAGAAGTCAGATTTTCCTATGACCTAAATGGATATCCAAACGAAGTGCATATATCTGTGTATATGAACCAGTTTGCATGGGAATTAAAGAAAAAAGCTTTTGAAATCCAATACATTTCAGAGGAAGCATATTCTGCTAATATAGTAGATTATCCTGAAATATTCAGAATAGATATTCTGTAGAAAATTTATTGATATACAAAATATAGAATCTTTTGATTGACGAATGCTATATATTGTGTTAATATAATTTCGTGATTAATTTATATCCATTTAATCAGGAATGGATAAGGAAATTTTGTTCCGGGGGTGATAGACCGGGAGATTATTTTGCAAGCGCATTTGCTTGATATTGCTATTTTTAGAAAAACGAAAATATGGATTAGAATTGTACGAGTACGTAAAGCACTTAGAATGAAGGTTCTGGGTGCTTTCTTTTTTTGTACAAAAGACCGGAAAAGGATGGAGGATTATTTTTTAAGAAGTATGCATGCCTATAAGGCTTGTATATAAAAAGACACTGGGAGAGTGGTGTTGATTAAAATGAATACGGCCCGGAAATATATTAAAATGACGGCCGGGAGAAAGGAGGAAGTGCACAGGCAAGTAAGTCATGATGTTGAATTCCAGAAACAACAATGAAAAAACAAAAAGGAGGAATACGAATGAATCAGTCAATACTTATGGGAAGATTAACCAGGGATCCGGAAGTGCGTTATTCCAGTGGCGAGGATGCAATCGCGATTGCAAATTTCCGTATGGCGGTAGACCGACCATTTGTCCGCAAAGACGATGAAGAAAAGGCGGATTTCTTTTCCTGTACGGCCTTTGGAAAAAGGGCGGAGTTTGTGGAAGATTATCTGAGGAAAGGCGTGAAAGTGCTGGTAACAGGCAGGCTCCAGAATGATAATTATACGAACCGTGACGGGGACAAGGTATATGCTATGAAGATCATTGTGAATAACATTGAGTTTGCAGAGAGCAAAAAGGCAAACCAGGAAGACCGTGATACGGATGGGAATTATGAGGAGGACTACAGGGAAGAGGATCGCAGGGATCGTTCTTCATGTAGAGACCGCGACAATCGGCAGGATCGGAATAATTCTTCGCGAAGGAATGAAAATTCCGGAAACCGACGATCAGATGACGGGAGGTCAGACAGGGGCAGATCAGAGAACAGAAGGGACAGCCGTTCCGATTCCCGGCAGAGAGGAAGGAGAGATGTAGACGATGAATTTAGGAATGTAGATGGCGTAAATGCAGAGGATTATGCGTTTAATTAAACAATGAGACCGGCTATTGCGCCGGGAAGGAGAGGTGACCATGGACGATAGAAGCATGGAGGAGATTACTCTGGATAAAAAGATTCTCAATTGGATGAAAGAAAACCGGCATTTGATGGCAGCGTCCGTTTTGATCGGATTGCTGCTTACACCTTTTTTATGGCCGTTTTTTCTTGCAATTATTTACAACGCACTGTCTCTTGCCGTTCCGATCTTTTTGATTCTTGCCGGTATTAAGATGCCGTGGAGGAATGCAAAGGATGGCAATGGCAGAGCAGCAGAGCAGGAGCAGTCTGGGAATTTAGAGAAAGAAGCAGAAAAAGAAAGGGGAAAGGCATATGAGCAGAGGAAAAGTATTGTTACACCGGGGAAATATCAGGCGGCTTGGGACACGGCAAAACCGACCCAAAAAGAAGCAAAGGATCTCAGAGCAGATACTGGAAAAGAACAGGATTGCCAGGCAGAACAGCGAAAGCCCGAATCGGGAGAGAAAAGCCAGCTAAACCAGGCAGCAGCGAAGCATTCACAGGCAGATACCACGCAGAGCCAGGACGAAGAATCTAAAAAAGCATTGGCCTGGTACGTGTCAGATGGAAGAGAAAGGATCATGAGGATGATTGAGAAAATGGATAAAGAAGGATATCAGGGATTGTCCATCCGCAACGACGGGATGTGTTCGGTAAAGGCGAAGGACGGATACCGCAGGATCGGCGCACTCAGGAATTTTCCCAGAAATCGGATGGAGGTGCTTGCGAGAGCACTGCAGGAATCAGGAATACCGTCAGCAAAGGTCAAGGGAAAATACCTGTGGTTGTTCTGGAAGCCCGGGCATGGCAAGGGGGTGCTGTCTTGATCCAGTGCAGGCCGCTGGATAAGATTTATTATAATCCGGATAATGGATATACAGTGGCAGTATACGAAACGGAAGAAGAACTGCCGGAGGAGTTCTGCACGCAGGAAGGAAACTGCCGGAGCAGCTTCCGGGCAGTCGGAATGGACATCCCCTTAAGCCGGGGAGTCATTGTGAACCTGGATGGGAAGTGGAAAGAATCAAATTACGGGATGCAGTATGAGGTGAAAAAATTCCATATAAATATGCCTACGACAAAGGAAGGCATCTGCAGCTACCTGTCCTCCGGCCTGATCAAAGGGATTGGGCCGGTTACAGCAGAGCGTATCGTAAAACGCTTTGGAGAGAAAACATTTGACATATTTGAAAAGGAACCGGAGCGTCTGCTGGAAATACAGGGGATCACGGAAGGGAAACTGGAAGAAATACTGGAATCTTACCAGAAGAGTAATACGATCAAATCATTGATGGTGCTGCTCTCGCCGATGGGCGCGACGCCGCGGATGGTGACCAAGATCCAGGAGCATTTTAAGGACGGTGCAGTCAGTGTTGTAAAAGAGAATCCGTACCGTCTCTGTGAGATCCGGGGATTTGGATTTAAGACCGTAGATCCGATTGCCGTAAAGAGCCAGAACTTTCACCCGGAGGATCCGCTGCGTATCAAGGCAGCTATCCGGTATATTCTGGAAGAAGCGGAATCGGAAGGGCATCTCTTCCTGTACAGCCGGGAAATTGTGGAACGTACCGGGCTTCTGCTGAACCATAAGCGGAGCAGGGGAAAGGTATCTGACCAGGCAATCAGGAATGCCGGAAACCAGATGGTGTATCTGGATAAGGAACTGGTGGCAGGCCGGGAAAAGAATGTGTATCCGCTCCAGAATTACCGTGCGGAATCCGGCGCGGCATCGAAGCTGATACAGCTGATCGCGGAAGCACCCCGGAAGATGAATATAGAGCCCTATCTTGACAAAGTGCAGAAACGAGAAGGGATTTTTTTAGATGAAAAGCAGAAGGAAGCTGTAAGGATGGTTTTTCAACATGGAGTCAGTATCATTACAGGCGGTCCCGGACGCGGAAAAACAACGGTGATCCGAATTATAATCGGCGTCCAGGAGGAACTGGACAAAGATGCCATGATGCTTTTGTGCGCACCCACCGGAAAAGCCCGGAGACGGATGTATGAGAGTACAGGCTATCCGGCGCTGACTATACATAAGGCTGTAGGTCTGTCCGGAGAAGACGGGGAGGAGGCATGGAATGAACCGGCAATGCTTCCGGATGATCTGATCGTGGCAGACGAATTCAGTATGGTAGATATGTTTTTAGCATACCGGCTTTTTTCGTGTATCAGACAGGGCACCCGATTTGTCATGGTTGGAGATAAGGATCAGATTCCGTCTGTAGGACCGGGAAATGTATTCAAGGAGCTGATCGCATCGGGAGTGATTCCCACAACCGTTCTGGATACCTGTTTCCGTCAGGCAGAAAATTCTACGATCAGTGAGAATGCGGACAGGATCAATGGGAACCATGCCAGACTTCTCCAGGATGATTCGTTCCAGATCTATCCGGCGGGTACAGATGAGATTGCGGCGAAAAAAATTATGGAAATTTATGAGCAGCAATGGAAGGCGGCAGGGAAAAATGCGGATGCAGTCCAGGTGTTGTCGCCATTGAAAAAAGACACACTGGCCGGTGCCGATGCATTGAATGAAGCGTTGCGGGATATTGTGAACCCGGAGTCCAGGCAAAAAAGGCAGATCAAGAACGGAAAAAGATATTTCCGGCAGGGCGACAAGGTCATGCAGATTAAAAACAGTGATGAAATTTCGAATGGGGATATCGGCAGTATTTCCAGAATCTATAAAGAGGCAGGGAAAGATAAGATGGAAGTGGATTTTGGGGATGGGCGTTTGATGGAGTATGAAGCCGGCGAAATGTGGCCGCTGACCCATGCGTATGCAATGAGCGTACATAAAAGCCAGGGATCGGAATATCCGGTGGTCATCCTGCCCATGCTGCCCTGTTTTTACAGGATGCTGAAAAGGAATATATTCTATACCGCAGTGACCAGAGCAAAGCAGAAGGTCATCATAGTGGGAAGCCAGAATGCAATTCGACAGGCAATCCGCAGCAATGATACAGAAAAGAGGAATACCGTGCTGGGAGAGCGTGTGAAAGCAGAATTTCAGAAGATGTGTGGACAGAAAAAAACAGCATAAGGAACCGAGGAGAGAAGAATGTTTGCATTTACAAAAAAGAAGAGGGAGCTGCTGCGGCTGCAGACCGAGAATGTGATGCTTCAGAAATCGCTGGATGTGATGAAAGTGAATCTGCGGGAACGGGAGAAGCAGTGCAGGATGTTAGAAAAACGGGTGTGGGACACAGATGCCCGTGTCCGCCATGCCGAACAGGAATCCCGGTATATGGAAAAACGATTGCGGGAAGAGCACTGGGAGGCAGTGCATTCTATTTTTATGAAAAAGGAGCATGGCTGCTTTGGAACGGATGAGATCAGCGGCTGCTATTATAATCCGGAAAATAAAAGATGGGAAGTAGCTGTCGGAGATTGCCTTACAGCCGGAGAAGAAGCGGAGCGGGTGCTGTTTGAACGGTCTGAGGATGCAAGCTGTTATTTCGAGTTGATGAAAGCGTTCGGGATGCATCCGGATTCCAGGCAGTGTCTTACATGTTATGAGGCATATCTCAAAGAAAGCGCATAAGGATCAGGTGTTGAAAGAAGTGGAAGGAGAGCAGTTTTTCTTCCGCTTCTTTTTGGGTATATAAGATATGCAGCACTTCAATTGGAAAATCTGCCGGCAGTATATTGTACAGATCATTTGGTGAGGAGGAGTGGATATGAGAAAAAAAGTTTCGAAAGAGACAGTAGATTTATTTTTGAAGGAAGGTATTGTTTCATTTTATACGAAAGTGGCAGAAGAGTTTTCTCTGGACGTGACAGAGGACAGCATATTTGACTGCCGGAAAATCATAGTGGCAGACAATATTATGCAGCAATGGTTTTCGCAGTTCGAGGAAGAGCATGGAAAATCAGCCGGCGGGAACCTGTCCTGCTATCTGTGTGTTAGCGGGCCGAAAAAAGGTGAGGAACTTGGTGAAGATGAAGTGGAGATTCAGGAGGGATTTTTAATAGAAGAAGCAAAAAAATAGGATACGGATACTGGGAGGATGAAAGATGGGAGAGAAAATAGAAAAGTATTGCAGCAGGTGTTCGAAAAAGCTGAATACATGGGATCTGAGAGTTTCCCGGACACTCGCATGCAAATATCCGGCGTGTGAGGACTGTATTGCAGACGAATACGGGATGGATACGGCAGGTTTCAGACGTAGGATGGAATATTATTTCGATATCCGTTCATGTTTAGGGCTCTGATCTGGTAAAACAAAATATGAAGCGGAGACTGTCAGGAGGTGGTCAGGAGTGAGTAAATATAACCAGCTCACAGAACAGCTATTATCTGAAGGATATACAGATACCGATTATCCGGATTATGTAAGGCTTCCGGGAGGATGTTATGGAAAGGGGCCGCTGGAGAACCTATACGGCGGATTTGAATATCAGCCAGGTTATATCAATAAAATCCCTTTCCGCACTGGATGCGGACTATTTGTGAAGGCCGAGAACTGCATCAGTTCGATGTCGTATGCCGGGGTGGAATGGTGCTATGAGAATAACAATCCGGTGATACGCTGCCCTTTTTGGAAAAATACGTGTGAAAAGAACGACAGACGGCTTTGGAACCAGGAAAAAGGGATCCTGAATTTTTGCGTATGTCATAGAGACGGCCGTTATTCCTATGAGGAAAGCATAGAAAAGGTCAGGGATAAACAGGACTGGGAAAAGAAAAAACTGTATGAGCAATGTTATAAAAAACGGGACGGAAAGATTTGCAGGTCGCATATGCGGTACGATGAAAAGAAAAAACAATGGAACTTTCTATATGATCCCATGGTATGCACAAAGATGTGTAATATCGGCTTTTGCGCATTGAGAAATAAAAATCTTGATTCCAAAAGGGGAAATGTATTCTACGACCTGAAAGTTATGACTGTGCGTAAGGACGATACATTTTTTAGAGGAGAGCCGATGGTGTCGATCGAAAAGGGGAGGCGGCTGCTGGAAAAACCGGTATCCATGGATATCTGCCGGGAAGTGGTCAAAATGGGAACAGAGCATATCCGGAAGAATATTTGGCTTAACCGCTTTTCGTATTTGCATTTATACGACAGGGATTTAAAGATTGAGATTTTGAATCTGCGGGCAGAGTCGAGGGAAAGCAGGGATCTTGAACAGGATCTTGAAGATATCCGGAATGGGATTACTGTGGTACATCAGTCAGACCAGATTCAGGCTGCGAAAAAAAGAAAATGTGAGAAACGGCAGGAACGGAAGGAGAAACGCATTGAGAGAATGGAGAAGCAGTTGAGGAGATGCGGGTATAAGAACCTTCCGGCAGGTGAAAAATATTCTGCAAATAAGATACTCGGCAAGGAACGGATCGCGGAGCTGGAAGCAGAATACAGGAACCGGCCTGTGCAGTTGGAGTTGTTTAATAAGACGTTGGCAACGTAGTTATACGGAGAATTCAAGGAGATGTTCCCTGAGAATCCAGCAGTAAAAACTAACGTAGTGAATTGAAAAAGGAGTGTAAATCTGATTGCTTTCTGCTATAATACAAGTAAATAGACGATTGGGGAAAGGGGCTGATGCCAATGGATGTTACGGATAAGCCAGTAAATTTGAAATCTCTGGAAATGGCTAAGAAACGTGATAAGAAGGTGTATATTACTGATATTGCGATAGATAAAGTTCCGTTGATTGAATATTATGGTTTTACAGACGAACAAAATCAGATTATGCAGGAGTTGGCAAGGAACGTATTGGTTATTTCTAAAGAGAGCAATGACAGTAATGAAGTTGCTCTGACTTGTGATTTGGGAAAACCTGATCCTTTGCATAATTTTGGTGTTGCATTGGGAACAGAGCACGCTGTAGATGTTCTATCGGATACCCTGTCAAATCACATGATTGTTTCCAGCAAATCTATTGTGGTTGTTCTGCTGCATAATCATCCGTCAACACAGACTTTTTCACTGGAGGATGTGCAATTTTTTGTTCAGCATCCTATGCTTACGGTGATAGTGGTGGTATCGAATCAGGGAACAGTCCATTATCTGAAACGGGATAAGGATTATGATTATGGCAAAGTTGTCGTTTTGTTTAAAGAGTGTATACAAGGATTAAAAAGAAACTCTCCAAGTTCGGAAGTGTACATGGCAACATTAACTTTCCTGACGAAGTGCAGTGAGGCAGGATTATATTATCGGTAGAAAGTGAGGTATTGGTTATGGGAAGGACATCTTTGAATGATTTGGTATATAGCTTTGAACCTTTGAAAATAGTTACACCAGATCCGGATCATAAGGTTGATGAAGCAGAATTGCAGAAAAGTATTCAAAAGAGTAAGGAAATGGTGGCAGTAATTGAAGAATACAAGCGAAAAAGGGCAGTTTCCAATTCGTAAAAGAACGGCGGTTTATGGAAACTGCCGGATTAGATCATTCTATTTGGAGTATATTGAAACGGTCGGATAGACATACCCCATAAGAAGTAGATCTACTTGATTGAGACACAAAATATAGCGGACAAATCATTGGCATACGCTATATATAGTGTTATGATGACATAGAGAAATATTTTATATACATTTTAGTGTATAACAAGTTTTTGTCCTGCCGACAGGGGCAGGAGACCAAATCTTTAGGCTCGGCCTACATCATGGAATAACCCATGAAGAAAAATGGAGCAGATTTTGGCAAGGTGCGAAGTGTTTGTGCCTTGCCTTTTTTTCTGTTCCATTTATGAAAGGAGGAAAAACAACATACAGACAAAGAGCCATGGGCAGCAGATGCCGATGGTTTTTTTGTGCAGGAAACCATGCAGGAAGAAAGGAGAAGACAATGGATATTACAAAGTTATTCGAAAACTGGCAGATTGAAAAGACACTGCCGCAGCCATTCCAAAAAGAGGTGGATAAAAAAAGAGGTGTCAAATATTCCACGGATCCGCAATACTGTTCGATCCATAATAAGATAACAAGAGGAAAGAAAGCAACGTTATATCCGGGGGTCATATCTGCAATCTTGAAGCTGTTAGAAGCAGAGTCAGGAAAAGAAGTTGCTGCGGCTGGAACCCAGACCGGAAAGAATGGAGATGTGATCTATTACTGCCTGGAATATGTTAAGGAAGAGAAACGGCGTGTTTTAACCTATAATCCAAAAAACGGACAGTTTAAGGGCGGGATATATGATGAATCAGACTATGGTGGCACAATCAGGTTTCTGCCGGAGGTACGCCAGGACTCCGATGATGGAGAGGAGTTTCTGGCGATATTAGCCTATGCAAGTATAGAAGGAAAAGGAAATCTCTACAATCTGGAATTCCGTTCTCAGTATGAAAAATTAAAGGCACAGTTTCAATCAGGATGGCCGGATCGGGAAGAGATGATGCGGGCCGCCTATATCTGCAGTGATAACCTGTATCAACGGATTATAGATCGGGAATGGATCGGGGAAGATGGCATCCCGTTTGACAATAGCCATTTATCCAATGAATCAGTACCATGCCTGACATACAATATGATCCGGTCAGGGGTATATTCTCCAAATGAAGTGGGGATTGGAAAATTCCTTGTATTTGAGAAAACGAACATAAGAATGGAATATGAGATTGCGGAAATGCAGAAAACGTATTTTCTTAATCTGCGGTTCCCGGATGAGGTTAAGAGACTCATTCCAAGCCTGCCCGACCAGTATAAGGTGGGCGCAGATGCGGAAAAGATTTTGCGGGCTGTTGCAAAGACGCCTGTCCGGACATTTATGATCACAGGAAGTGCCGGGGTAGGAAAAAGTACGGATGCAAAAATCATTGCGCAGGTGTTGGGGGTTCCGTACTATTACTTTACTTGCGGGCCGAATACGGATGAGATGGAGCTGATCGCTTCCATGGTGCCAAATACCAGCAGGAAATCCGTGCAGAACGTCAGGTATCCGCTATTTGAGGATATGACGATGGATCCAGCAACGGCCTTGAATGAGGTGTCTGGTTTATATGAGAGCGGGATCGGACAGGAAGAGGCATTCCAGAAAATCCTGGAGGCAGTATTTCAGAAAGGCTACCAGTCTGCAAAGGAAGAAAAAGATTTTTCCATGGTGGAGTCTTCTATTATAGAGGCATGCAAAAGGCCGTCAGTCATTGAAATACAGGAGCCGACGCTGATGGAACGGTCGGCAACACTGGCAAGGCTGAACGCGCTTTTGGATGATACGGCATCTATAGAATTGCTAAATGGAGAGATCATTAATCGCCATCCGGAAACGATCGTCATCCTGACAACCAATATGAATTATATTGGCTGCAGGCAGTTTAACGAGTCGGTGCTGTCAAGAATGGGTATGGTGCAGCACAGGGAAGATATGTCGGTCAGCCAGATGGTGAACCGTGCCATGCGGAAAACAGGATTCCAGGATGATGTTCTTTTGCGGAAGATGGCAGAGATTGCGGTGCAGATTCGGGAGCATATTAAAAATGAGGAGATTCGGGGCGGGATCTGTGAGTACCGGGAGTATGAGGATTGGGTATGGTCCTGCATGATTGAAAGCAATATCCTGGAGGCAGCAAGGGATACTGTGGTAGGCAAGGCATCCATGGAGGCATCTGAACGGGAAGAGATCATGGATGTCTATATCCGTCCGTATTTTGAAGAGGCTGTTTAGGAGGCTGAAGCATAAAAAATGCTTTCCGATGAAATGCCGCAGAACACAGATGAACAGGAACAGCATTAATTGGAGGAAAACAAATGAAATGGACAGAAAAGAATTACCGGCAGAAAATCCGCCAGATGAAAGAGCAGATATCGGATGAGGAAATATTTCTTTCAGAACGATATCAGGAACTGCTGCGGAAGATGTCGGCACAGATTACGAGGGATCACTTCCGTAATGTACATATTTATCGGGATGATGAACCGGAAAGCGCAGGGTGGTGTGACGGAAACATGGTTGGGATTAATATTGACAATATCCTAACCCAGAGTTTTTACAATAAAGAACTAAAAAATAAAAGTCTGGTAGGGATACTCGGACATGAATGCGGCCATAAGAATTACAGCAATTCGTATTTGAGGGAAAAATATCTGGATGGCATTTTAAAGGAACACAAATTTTATCCCCATTCCCCAGTGCCGGAAGCAGAAGGAGAAAAAGAATGCCTGGAGGCTTTGAAGGAATGCTTTCAGAATGAAGAGTATACCGTGATCAGACTGGTTTATAAAACTGCTCAAAGGTGAGTGGAGTGGCAAGGGGTTTGAAGAGGAAAAGGAAGGAGGGCGCAGACGGTGAGCATGTGTAGGAGTCAAGGTCCCGGAAGTAGCTGATGCCGCCACTCTGATTTAATTATCAGTCTGAAAAAACAGATGGAAATGGGGCGTGCCAGAACAGAGATCATGCTGAATGTGATCACACAGTATACCCTCTCCGGGAGTGTAAATGACTGGGAAGGAGTGGGACAGGAGTACACAGAATGCCTGGACTTGTGCATCCCGGTGATTAATGGAGCGGTTAAAGCAGTACAGGAAAGCGCCCGTTTTGAAGCGACAAACCAGATCCTGCTGAAAATATGGAAGTTTATCAAGGCTGATGTGGCTGATGTGGAAAAAAGCAGACAAAAGGGAAAAGAGGCAGAATCTGATCAGCAGGAACAGAATCCGGAAGAAGAGCCAGCAGCTGGAACATCGGAGCCCAAACGGGCAGAAGAGTCTGTGAGTGAACCATCAGAGCATAATCAGGGGGAAGAGTCAGAATGTGAATGCGCAGCTTCAAAGTCGGAAGAATATTCGGATTGTGGTGAACAACAAAGTTCGGAGACTCCTGAAAAAAGCCAGAAAGAACAAGATTCACCGGATAGTATTGATTCAGGCCACCAGGAACAGAGTCAGGAAAATAATTCAGAAGATGGACGGGCAGAATCGAATCAGGAAAAAAAATCAGAAGGCGCAGAGCAGGGGCAGCCAGAGAAATCAGAATGCGGAGAACAACAAGATCAGGAAAATGGTTCAGAGAAGAGCCAGGAAGAGAAAAATTCACAGGAAACCCCTGATTCAGAGAGCGGCTCCGGGGACTGTCCTGCACAAGAACCAGAGCGTGAGTCAACAGAACGGTCTGACCGACAATCAGAAAATAAACCTGATGAATCAACTGTTAGCCAACCGGAAAGAAAATCTGAAAAACCAACGGCTAGTCAATCAAAAACGCAGCCAGGTAATTCCAAAGCTCAGGCATCGGAACAACGACAAGGATTTACAGAGGATGATCCGGAAAGAACCGAACAGCTTATCGACGAACTGCTATCCCAGCTCTCTTCCTATTCCGGAGATTACATCTCCGGACAGACGGGGGGAGAAGCGCAGGATATCCCCTGGGATGGCGCATGGAATCCGAAAAAGCAAAACGAGGCGGAGGATCATGCCGCATCTGAATCCAGCAGTCATGAAACATCCGAAACCAACAGCGATGATGGTAACGAAACGACTAAAACCAGCGGCGGTGATAGTAATGAAACGACCGAAACCAGTGGCAATCATGGCGATGAATCGGAAAAACAAAAAAGTCCGGACTGCACTGCGGAGCCAGATTTTGAGGAGAGAGTACAGAATAACCAGGCTGAGACGGAAAATGAAATCGGTGCCCTGATCTATAACATGGCGAAGGAAAGAGTGGATATGCAATTCGAGGAAGAGCTGCAGAACGCATTAAGGGAACAGATAGATCAGATGGAATTCGGCGGCGAACATGCCAGGGTGGAAAAGCGCCTGATCCGGTCTGTGGAAATTTCCGAAGAGGCGGTAAGCCGATACAAAGAAATGGAAAAGCAGATGCGGCAGGTGATGAAGCGGTTGAAAGCCCAGGTTCTTCCATTTCTGGAGAAACGGCAGACACGTATGGAAAAAGGGATGCCAATGGGAAGACGTATGGATCATCGTACCATATACCGGCCGGACAGGAAGGTATTTCAGAGAAGGAGCCTCCCGTCTGAGGAACAGGATGCGGTTATGTCAGTCCTGATTGATCTGTCTGGCTCCATGCGTATGGATGACCGCATCAATTACGCAGTCATCGCGGCCCTGTGTCTGTATCAGTTTGGGCAGGAAGCAGGGATTCCGACGTCCGTCTATGGACATCATACGGATATATCCTGGGACTGGAAAAAGGAAACCGTATGTATTCACTCATTTGCGGAGTTTGATTCCATGGATGGAAAGGACAAATACAGGATCATGGACGCCAAGTCCTGCGGAGCAAACCGTGACGGTGTGGCGGTACGGTATATGGGTGAGATGCTGCTGGCACGTCCCGAGAAACAGAAGCTGCTGATCCTGATCAGTGACGGACTTCCCAATGGATTGGATTATAGCGGTATTGCGGCAAAGAAAGACCTGAGAAAGATCAAAGCCAATCTGACAAGACGCGGGGTACTCTTTCTGGCGGCAGCGATCGGGGATGATAAGGCGGCGATCCAGGACATATACGAGGAAGCATTTCTGGATATCAGCGACCTGAAAAAGCTTCCGGAAAAACTGGCAAAGCAGGTTTTGAAAAAAATCAGTTGAAAAGGAGAATCAGAAAAATGGCAGAAAAAGAACAGGTATCAAAGCAGATTAGCGTTTATAAGAACAATAAAGCGCTTCTGGAAACTTTAAATTGTCTGAGGTCGGCACCGAAAACAACGCCCTGGCATATTCATGCCGCAGGAAAGAAGGAGGGATATTCGCTGATCCGTCTGGTCGCGGTGGATTACAGCAAGGGCAGGGATTCCGTCAGTGTTTATGCAAATCTGAAGCCGGAAGAGATTAAATATATATTTATGAAGCTGTGCTTCGGGTTTGAGAGCTTCTACCTGCATCAGCAGAAGATATTCAGGAAGGGAGAAGGAGACAGCGGTGCAGTGACGATGCTGACGATTGAACGTTCGGAATATGACGAGAAAGGGCAGAAACGGAATTTCCCATGGAGCGTGGACATCCATAATGGAACCGGTATAGTCGAGGGCACAAGAAATGGAGGACAGCACTGCAAGTCAAAGTCATACAGGGAGACCGGGCGTGTGAAAATTTATCTGGAGGATATCACATTTTTCCAGATGCTCAGCAGAACCTGTGCGGTCATCCATGCGTTTGAGCAAAAAGAGCTCTATCGGGAACGGGAAATCCATAATTTCCAGAACCTGTACCGCTTGATCCGAAAGGAGATGGATGCGTTTGTTAAGCAGGATGCCGATCAGGGATATGGAGACGGCAGGGCAGCATAAACAAGCAGAGACATTTATAGAAGAAAAGAGGTGTTATATGGCAGGAGCAGACAATGGAGAAAAAATAAATCTGGAGCAGTTATTTCCCAGCGTATATGTGATTGAACTGGGAAACAGAATATATTTCCGGAAATGGAGCAAAAGGCGTATCTGCGTGACTGCACTTTTTCAGCAGGCGAAGGGATTCCAGACAGAAAAGGAGGCGGAACATTTCGCCGGCAGACATTTCTGGTACGCAGGAATGAATCCATGCATCTGTCAGATCCGATGGGTGCTTGCGGCATGGGAAGAGCCGGACGGCACTCGGTATTGGGATGGGAAGGGCTATACTCCCGTATTGCAAAATGCCGTTTCATTCCTCAAATTCCATGAGGCAGACCAGTACCAGAAGTCGCACAGGCTGCAGGAGGAGACTTATATAGATGCTGCGGCATACCGCGTAAAGCAGGTTTTTCAGGCAGCATGAAACATCAGAAAGGCATCAGAGTCCAACCGGATTCCTGATGCCTTTTTTAGACCATCGTATGAGGAAAGGCTGATCATGGCAGGCTTTCTGTATAGAAAAGGAGGCTGATAACGTGAAAATGAAAATTTATGAAGAAGTTTTTGATTTTAAACTCGTCCGGCAGATGCGCAGGCTGATCTTTGAAGTGTGTGACAGGAAAGACAAGACAAGCCTGTACAATGAACGGAAACAGCATTCCCTGCTCTGGATCGAAGAGGAGACCGAAGGGATGGAAGACGCTTACGGACTGCGTTATCCAGGTGAAGTACTGGAACGGTATGCAGAAAAAATAGGGGATTCCGAAAAGGTGGCCCGCTCCCTGGCTTTGGCGATGACTGAGATGAAGCCATTTTTGGTACAAGGCATGTTTATTGGGAACCAATACGGCATATTTATGAAGAAAATATGGAACATGTCTGCAAAAGACCTGTACCTTCTCGGGGCTTGTTATATATTGGAAGAATCCCCGGAAAAAAAGCTGAAACTCCGTTCCGGCCTGATGGAGCGAGGAGGTTATGAGCTGTCAGAGATGGTCTATCTTCTCTATTTATTCCAGGATGATGAGGCAGCATGGGATGGATGGAAACATGAGCTTTCGCGCTTGCTCGGTTCAGACCGGAAAATTGACATCTACGGAAATGAAGATTTGTATGCATGGACCGTTCGATATTGTGCGGACAGATTCAAAGGGTATCGGAAAAATGACCTGCACTTTCTCAGAGGCTTATGCAGATTACATTCTGCAAACGCAAATGGGAAGGACACGATCAAAAAATGGATGTCAGAAGGCGGATATCCGGAAGAAGAGATCTTATATCTGAACCTGGTGCTCCCGGAACGTGTGAACAGGTATGACAGCATGTCTGTACATTCCATTACGGCAGAACGTCTGGCAGTGGAAGCCTGCCTGCTGTTTTTAAACGGAACCAAAGAGCGGCCGGAACCGGTCTATGATCTCTGCCGGAAGCTGATGGAGAGATACAGGAAATATGAGGTCAAGCTGAATGGAAATAAGGGGATTTTTGGAAGCCTGAAAAATCTGATTAAAGTACAGAGCGTAGGGACATATATGGCACTGCTTCCATTTAAAGAAGAGCGGGATCTGGGGCGGAATAGTCTTTATATCAACCTCTTAGAGCCAAAGTGGGATGCGCTGAAAGATCTATTAACCGAACAGGAATATCAGCAGCAGGTCTGCAGAACACTGGCAGAAATCAAATATACAGGGGATGAACTGCGCCAATGTCTGGTGCACTACCAGGAACTGACAGGGGAAGACTTGCGTCAGATATTTTGGAAGAGCAGTTGGTATCCGCTTTCTGTATTGTTCGGCAAGCTTGCCTCGAACGGGGAAATAGATGCATTACAGATTGTAAAAGAATATTTGGAAGATTATAAAACTCTGCAGGAAGGAGAGAGAAAAGAAAAATGGAACGATATGCTCAGCAATCTAAAAGATTATATCTTTTCATTGGAAAATAGGGATTCCTTTGAGATAATCCAGTATGTTGACCAGAACTGCGGAATCGAAAAGCTGGACGATATTTTCAATACATACAATATTGTCGAGTCATGTTTTAATATGCGGAGCAGCGGAAGGTATTTTGGAGAACTATGGATCAGCCGAAGCCAGTTCTCTGCGGAGGAAAACCGGAAGCTCCTCCAATTGGCAGAAAAGTATGTATATAAAAAGAATCCGGCTTATTATGATGCGTTTATATATGCACTGCTGTCGGAACATAAACACGATATCCTGATAGATGAAAAGGATCGGAGCGATTGCGCCGGGATTCTGATGGATTCCATGGAGGATGCGGACTGCAGAAAGGAACATTTGAGGGAAATCTATTATACGGAGCAGGAGATGGAGGAATACCGCAGACGGAAACAGAAGCAGGAGGAGCAGAGAGAAGAGGAAAAGCGGGAACAGATCCGGCAGGTGGAGAAACAGAAATTTGACTGGTTCCTTTTAGAGCATTCTGAGAACATCCCGGAAAATCTGGATGATTTCCTATGGGGAAAGTATGGGCTTGACAAGGAGTTTGCGGAAGGTCTGGTAAAAAACTATCTGCTGAGTCAATACGGCAATGAAGGAGTACAGCTTTCCCGGCAGGGAACAAAGAAATATCTGGATCTCCTGAAAAAGCTTTACGGCAGGCATTCCATCACATTAGAAGAACTTAAGATGCTGGTGAATCATTTGGAGGAGGTAAAGGATGTATCAAACAATTAAAAATCATTTAAAGATATGTATAGGGATGAAAAGAAATTGCATGGACTGGAAGCTGTTGGAGCTTTATCAGGAACAGGAACTGCTGGAATTTCTGAATGAAGTCAGCGGTATAAATATGGGAGAACAGGTCCAGAAGCTGCAATCGGAAACTGTCGGGAAGCTGATCCGGGATGTCGGTTTCTGTCAGATCCTGCAATGGCTGACGCAGGAAGGGATTGAACTGAAAAGGATTCAGTGCTTTTTGAAAAAATTTCCCGGGGACAATCCTTCTTTCTGCGAATATGCTACATTAAAAAAAGTACTGGAGGATCAGGAAGTGCCGGATGAATATGTTTATGAATATTGGGCGCATTTTATGCAGTACCATCTGGAACCGGAACAAAAGGAAAGCCTTTGGCAGGGACTGCGTGTTTTTACGAACATACATCAGGAAGGGCTCCTGTGTGATCTCAGGGAAGAGGAACGGAAAATACTCTGGGAGCCGGGATTCTGTGAACGGATTTTCTGGTATGCTTCCGATATAGGTATGATTCTGAAATACCTTCAGGACAGGGAACTGATGGAACTGATCAATCAGTTGGCAGTATGGATGCCCAAGAATAACACGATGAAAGAAAAACAATTCCGGCAGCTTGCTGATTCGGCGCGTGAACTGGGCGGGATGTTGGAAGATATCATGCAACAGATCCCTTCGGAATCACAGGAAGCGTTCCTTAACCAGTGGATGACGAACGAGAACCTCCTGTATGACCTGCGGAAGCTGTCAGGAGCCATACCTGGGATGAAGGAGGAACAGATTCAGGAAATCTCGCGCAGCCGTGTAGCTTATGTGAACCAGGTGTATGGAAAAAGACTGGCGGGTATGGATCTGGATGGTCTCGGCATTCAGAAAGAGAACCTGTTGATTTATGCGATCACGCATAAAAAACGGCATTTCATGTCCCTGGTAGAAGGAAATCAGGAGCTGTTCCAGGCCCTGCCTCAGAGAAGTATTCTCCTGGATGAAAGGTTCTACCACAGCTATGTAAATTTGAATACGCTCAACCAAAAGAATCTGTCAGATTGTATGACGCTGGAAGCATTTACGAAGTGGAAAAGCGCATTTATGAAAAAAGAAGACTATACCTTTGAGGAAATCCGACAGCTTTGCGGTCAGAAGGACAGATATATACAGCTTTATCATCTGCTGGAATATGAAAGAGTCGATGACCGTCTTCGTGTATTCCGAGAGATCACGAAAAAACAGTGCATACCGGGGGACATTTCTAAAGAGGAGCTGCAAACACTGGGAAAATATCTGTCTAAAAAAACATTGTCTTCCTGGATGCAGAATGAATTTTGCAGGATTAAAAATTTGAACGCGGAGACCTGCATCCGGATTTTGGCTCATAAAGAAGAATTGGAACGCTTTCTTCCGGATATTGATTCGCAGCACCAAATATCCTGCATTTTGAGAAACCGGGATCACCTTGGGGAGTTTCAGCATATGGATGGATTCAAAAGAAATATCCTGGAGAAGGATTCTGCATGGCTGGAGATTCGGAAGCTGTTTGCACTGGAAAATGGTTTTGTAGAAGAACATAAGGAAAGAATACTAAAATTCCTCTACCAGGACGGCGCAGGTATCCTGTCGGCATTCTGCCATAATAATGAAAACTGCAAAGAGAGCGCACGCAGGTTGTTCATTGCGGAAGCCATGGGGCAGTTCCAACGGGTAAAATATGATAAGGATGACCTGGCAAAAGAGATCGACTACCCTGTAACGGACATTCAGAAGACATTGTGGATCGAAAATGAAATGCTGACTGCAGGAGACGGATTTACAGCATGGGAAGAGGACCGGCTGCTTCCGGTGATGCAGATCGGGGAGATTCCGACAACCACCTGTTTATCATACGATTCTGGTGCCCAGAAAGAATGTCTGCTTTCCTGTTTTGACGCAAACAAAAAAGTGCTGTTTATATCGAAACATGGCAAGATCACATTCCGCGCTATCCTGCGCCTTACGAAAGGAAAATGCGGAAATCTGGACGTTAAGGATGGGCAACAGGAAGGAATGATGGAATTTGTAGATCTGTTGAAGGAGCAGGCAAAGGAAAAACAAGCGAAATCCGGAGAAGGACAGAAGGAAAAGCTGATTCTCTTTCTGGAACGCCCGTATGAATACGGAATGTCGCCAAAGGAGCTGGAAACAGCGATTCATACGGCAATCGAATTAGCAGAAAGAAAAGCAGAGAAGCTGGGAGCAGAGCTGGTTATGAGTCATGTTTATGGGAAATATCTGTTGGCTGGAAAGAATGAGAAGGGATATGTGTGGAGTAACTATTATGTCTATATCTCAAAATCAAAGAACGGCAGGCAGTATCTGGACAGTCTGGGAGGAAAGGCGAAGGTGACAGATTCGGGGAGCTTTCGGAAAAGCAGTTTTGTTGTTCGGGAGAAATTAGGGTGCAGTATAAACGTCATAAAAGTTTTGTCATCATAAAAAGTTAAAATTCTTGAAAGTGTTAACAGAATGAAGTATCATAAGTATGCAATTTCTTACGTTAAGATAGCATGAAGATAGAGTTGACCATGTATAGATGTTGGGAGAAATCTCAAATTTATAAAATGATTGTTGGATGACTTGATTAGTAAGGCAACCTTGGTTATGGATCACTGGGGAGGAATGAAAGGGATTAGGCACCAGACAGTATTTGATATGGAACGGGCTGTTTTCATACAAGATATGGGAAAAGACCTGTAACCAGGGCAGCCTTGCCTGAAGTATCAATATAGAAAAAGGAATCTGGCTAAAAGGGGGGAGAAATTATGCGGGCCATGATATGTGATGATGAAAAAAATACATGTACAGAATTAGAGGAGATATTGATAAGCTACACTTCAGAGCGGGGAGTACAGTTAGACGTGGATGTTTTCTTTTCAGGGGATTCCATGATTTCATATTTACGTGAAAAGGAAGCTCCGGATATTCTTTTTCTGGATATTGAGCTTCCCGGGGCAGATGGGGTCGTAGTCGGTGATTATATACGGAGCGTGCTAGAAAACGAACAGGTTTATATTATTTATATATCTTCTAAGGAACAGTATGCATTGCGGCTTTTCCAAAACAGACCGTTTGATTTTCTGATAAAGCCATTGGAGAAAGAAACAATATTTCATGTACTTGATAAGATTTATCGTCTTGCTGGAAAAAGCAATCATTGCTTTGAGTATCAGAATAAAGGAAACGTATTTCGTATTCCGTATGGGGATATCTTGTATTTTCAAAGTGTTGACAGAAAGATACAGATTGTCATGAGAAAGGAAATGAGAAGCTTTTATGGAAAACTCGCGGATATCGGAAAAAAACTTCCTGAGGCTGTATTTTTGGGCATCCACAAATCATATTTGATTAACTATAATTATGTAAAAGAATACACGTATGAATGGGTAAAAATGATAAATGGAGATATTTTGAACATCAGTAAGGTAAACAGGGCAGCAGTACGCAGGAAGATATTGGAGAGAGAAACGGATGAATTTAGAAATTAGTGATGTGATTCTCATTTTAGTGAGTAATATAGTTCGATTTTATGCGTTAAAGCGTTTTGTTGATACTTTTTTTGCAAAAGAAGGTTGCAGCTGCAGACATATGGAGATTTTGTATGGCATTGCCAATTTTTGGACGATCATCATATACTATATTTTTAGGTCTCCGGCTTACAATATTTTTTCAAATTTGATTGCGTTTTTTGTTGTAGTACTGCCATATCAGGTCAAACTGTCACGAAAAATCGTGTTTGTCCTTTTGACATATGCAGTAAACATTTTGATTGATATTATTGTTGTGTTTTCGTTAGCAAAATACACGGTAGGAGGAGAAGTGGATCAGGTTTATGGATGTGTAACAAGTTTGGGAATGTTAATAGTAGCCGTTATCTTAGAAAAGACAATGTTGGTGAAAAATGAGAGTAACCTGCCAACGCTTTACAGGATAGCGCTTGGATGTGTTCCTACTGTGAGCATTTTCTGCATCCACTATACAGTTATGGCTGATATAAGCCAAAAGATGAAAGCGGTTATAGTTTCTTCAGGAATATTATTTATAAATCTCCTGATTTTTTATTTATATAACTCGTTAGAACATTTTTATTCTGCGCGTATCGAAAAGCAGTTATTTGAGCAGATGGTAGAAGTATATGCGAATCAGCTCGATCTAGTCAGAGAGTCACAGGAACAGGTAAATGCGTTACGGCATGATATGAAGCATCATATAATAGAACTATCAGCTCTGGCGAGAGCGGAAAAAGGAAATGCAATTATAGAATATTTACATAGAATGGAAAAGTTTATGCTGAATCAGAAAGAGCATGTTTCAACGGGAAATAAAGAAATAGATGGTGTACTGAATTATCTGCTTCAAAAAGCATATGAAATTTTAGAACATGTAGATATAAAAATCACCATACCTGATGAAATTTACTGGACGAATTTTAATGTCTGTGTAATTTTAGGCAATCTGGTTGATAATGCGATTCGCGAAGCTGGTAAGTCGGAAGAAAAATATCTCGAAATAAATATCCGATCAAAACAGGGGATTCTGCTGGTCTTTATAGAAAACAGTTATGCAGGCAAGATTATGATGCATGGTAATAAAATCAAATCTTCACAGCAAAATCTCGCGATACATGGAATTGGACTTGAAAATGTAAAGAAGATAGTACAGGAAAATGGCGGAGAAATGAATATTGAGTATTCACAGGAAAGGTTCAAAGTACAAGTTCTTTTATATTTATCAAATATAAAATAATATTTAAGTGGAGCTGACTCATTCGAGTAGCTCTATTTTATTGGATAAAAGGTCAATTTCTGCAAAAATGTAG
>Ga0137307_101195_pt1 | contig 24925 bp, 22 predicted proteins | sample NAcewD2O_March_2_FD_97180 | JGI IMG/M metagenome (GOLD analysis project Ga0137307, IMG submission 97180) | Mouse cecal microbial communities from Vienna, Austria - N-Acetylglucosamine amended D2O_March | ecosystem: Host-associated > Mammals > Digestive system > Large intestine > Cecum | place... | reverse complement strand
TTTGGCGTCCACTTCATTTTCAAGACCTCCTCATCCTAACCTGCGGGCATCCCTTCCCCGCCGCGGGACTTCCTCATTCTTCATCGTTGTCCCTGCTTTTTATCATTTTCACCGTTCGCAGTATGGGGCTCCGCAGTTTCCATAGTTTGGATTTATATGGAATTAGCTGAATTATACCACAGTATGTTTTGTATTTCAATATAATTTTATTGTTTATCAATAAAATTATATTGATAAAAAGAATACATGCCATTTTCCTTACATTTTCTGACATTGTGTTCTAAAATAATATCCGGCTTTATGACTGCGCCGGATTTTGTGCGTACATCTCAATTATAAGGGCGTTTAATTTAGGAAATGACCGAATTAAGAACGCGAAAGCGGACGAAGCATGATGACGCTCCTCAGCTTTGTACGCGGTTCCTCCATCGGGGAATTTGTGAATCTTGAAATGGGGATTGAGCAGTTTGGCTTCCGGCTGAAATGAAAAACCGGGAGTCTGCTTTCAGATTCCCGGCCAAAAAGCCATTAATCAGTCTTTTTCGATCCCGGCGATTCTCCGGCTGTGCCGTTCCTCCCCCGAAAAAGGTGTGTTCAGAAATGTTTCCACAATCTTCAAAGCCAGTCCGGGGCCTACCACACGGCCGCCCAGCGCCAGAATATTCGCATCATTGTGCAGCCGGGTAGCTTCCGCCGTAAAACAGTCGGTGCAGACGGCCGCCCGGATTCCTTTCACTTTATTGGCGGCGATTGAGATGCCGATTCCGGTGCCGCAGATCAGGATTCCCTTCTCACATTCCCCGTTTACCACCGCATGGGCCACTCTATGGGCATATTCCGGATAATCCGCAGGTTCCGGACTGAAACTGCCATAGTCCCGGTATGAGATCTTCTTTGATTCCAGATAAGAAATAATCTCCTGCTTTAATTCATATCCGCCGTGATCACAGCCTAGCGCTATCATACATTGCCTCCCTTTATCGTTCCGCAACGCCCTAAAGCCCCCTTAAATCAGGAAAGCCTGGTCCGTTACTGTCTTTTCATCGCATCATTTGATACTGTCTTTTTCTTTTATTTCGATAACTTCCTGTCTGCTTTTCTCTCGTCCGACAATTCTCTGTCCGCTTCCATTCCGCCTGACGGTTCCTCGACAGTCTCATTGCCATCTGTCAGTTCTCTGCCGGCTTCTCCTTCTTCGGATGGTTCTTCCGGGGATTCCTCTTCCCCTGACCCCGCTTCGCCGGTTTCCGCTTCTCCTGCCGGAACTTCGCTGTCTTCTTCCTCTGACAATTCTTCTCCGATTTCCTTAAGCAGTGCCTGTGCCACCATCTTGACCAGCAGATCCAGATGTTCAAAAAACATGCCATAATCGGGCAGACTTCCGTGAGGTTCCTCCAGATCGCCGCTCTGACCCACAAACCCTCTGACCGTCGTGATATCCGCCACCGTGCCGAATTTTTCCGCCACTGAGAGACATTCCGCCTCGGTCATGGCAATCACCAGCGTTTCTTCCGTCAGATCCTCCTCCAGCAGCGGAATGGAATGCGCATGGCTGGGCTCTAACTGCCTGCTTTTCAGAATCGCCACCGCTTTCGGATTCATGGGTTCCGGAAAGAGAACGACCAGACCTCTGGAAACCACCGTCAGCTCCTGCCCGCCTTTCAGCGAATTTTTAAAACCGTTCATGATCGCTTCCGCCATCACGCTGCGGCATGTATTGTCCTCGCACACAAAAATAATCTTCTTATATTTCTTCATGGACCGTAAAATCCTCCCCCTGTAACAGTATCATTATCCCATACCCTTTGTCAACGAAAAATTGACAGAATAATTCTTAATTCTTTTCAATCTCGCCACACAATTCACAGAGAATTTCCGCGCCGGATTTTTTGACAGATCCATATAGCAGACCTTCGCCCGGTCCTATGGAAAAGTTTTGTATGTTTTCGCAAATATATTCGTAAAAAACAGTTTTAATTTCTCCCTGTTTCGGACATACTACAAAACAATCATACACAGGAAGGATGATCGTACTTATGAACAGTTTCCGGAAATATCTGGCGTCGGTGCCGGTTTTACTGGCACTGGCGCTGTCACTGACCGGCTGCGGCGCTGCCGGCGGACAGCGGATTGTGCGGATCGGCCACAATCAGTCGGTAAACCATCCCACCCATACGGCGCTGACCGCATTTCAGAACTATATTAATGAACATTTAGGGGACCGGTATCTGGTGGAAGTATATCCCAGTGAGCTGCTGGGCTCGCAGACGGACATGGTGCAGCTTACACAGACCGGCGCCATTGACTTCTGCATCGCCAGCAATGCCATTCTGGAAACATTCAGCCAGGACTATGAAATTTTTAACCTGCCCTACCTTTTTGCCAGCTCCGAAGCCTATCATCAGGTAATGGATGATCCCGCAATCACGGAGCCTATTTTTGATTCCACCGAAAAGGCCGGATTCCGGGCAGTCACCTGGCTGGATGCGGGCACCCGCAACTTTTATACGGTGAACAAGCCCATTACAAGCCCCGCGGATTTAAAAGGGCTGAAAATCCGGGTACAGCAGTCTCCCACCAACGTGGAAATGATGCGGCTTTTAGGCGGTTCCGCAGCGCCCATGGGCTTTGGAGAAGTGTATACGGCACTCCAGTCTCATATTATAGACGGGGCGGAAAACAATGAAATGGCATTGACAGATAACGGGCATGGGGATGTGTGCAAATATTATTCCTATGATATGCACCAGATGGTGCCGGACATTCTGATCGCCAACGACGCTTTTCTGAACGGACTGTCACAGGAGGAACAGGAGATTTTTCAGGAAGGCTTCCGTCTTGTGAATCAGGTGCAGCGGGAAGCATGGGTGGAAGCGGTGGAAAACGCCAAAGACAAAGCCCAGAATCAGCAGGGCGTTCAGTTTTTATATCCCGATCAAAAGCCTTTTGTGGAGGCATGCAGGCCTCTCCACAAATCCATTTTAAAAAACAATCCGGGGCTTTTGGAAATCTATAACGCCATCCAGGCTTACAACGCCATTTATCCGGCACAGCCGGAATCGGACGATCAGCCATAGGCGCCCAGACCTGTAACACAAGAACAGGAAAACCCATTAAATTTTAGGAGAATCCACCATGAAACCACTGAGAAAAACAATCAATCGGGCACTGAACTGTCTGGCAGGCGTCAGCTTTCTGGCCATGGTCGGCCTGACCTGCTGGCAGGTGTTCACCCGCTATCTTCTGAAACAGCCCTCCTCCTGGTCGGAGGAACTGGTATCCTATCTGTTTGCCTGGATGTCCCTGCTGGGCGCTTCCCTGGTGACAGGGGAACGGGGACATATGAATATCCCGCTGCTGGCCCAGCAGGCCGGCCCCGGCACCCAGAAGGCGCTGTCCGTGTTCGCCGAGGTGATCGCCTGCCTGTTTTCGGCCGTCATTCTGATTTTCGGAGGCGTCCAGATTACCAGCCTGGCCATGGGACAGATGACCTCCTCTCTGGGCATTCCCATCGGCATTTTTTACATCATACTGCCTTTAAGCGGCGCCCTGAATGTGATTTATACCATTTTAAATATCACTGACATTTTGCACGGCAGCCTTCCCCGCACCGAGGCAGAGGAAGCAGACAAGGAGGCGGTATAAGTTATGGCAATGCAATCACTGATTATCATTATGGCGGTCCTGCTGGCGCTTCTGGCCCTGGGCGTTCCGATTTCCTATGCCATCGGCATTTCTTCCCTGGCGGCCATCCTGCCCACCGTCCCTTTGGACGTGTCCGTGCTGACGGCCGCCCAGCGAACCTTTGTGGGCATGAGCAGTTTCAGCCTGACAGCCATTCCCTTTTTCGTGCTGGCGGGCAATCTGATGAACCAGGGCGGCATCGCCAAAAGGCTGGTGGACTTTGTGCTGGCCCTTCTGGGAAAACTGCCCGGTTCCCTGCTGGTAACAAATATCGGCGCCAACGCACTGTTCGGCGCTATCTCCGGCTCCGCCTCCGCGGCGGCCGCGGCGGTAGGCAGCATGGTACGCCAGGGTGAGGAAGACCAAGGCTACGAAAAGGCGCTGTGCGGCGCCACCAACGCCGCCTCCGCTCCGTCGGGCCTGCTGATTCCGCCCTCCAACGCGCTGATCACCTACTCTCTGGTTTCCGGCGGCACCTCCGTGGCGGCTCTGTTCCTGGCCGGTTATATTCCCGGCGTCTTATGGGCGCTGTGCTGTATGGCGGTGGCCGTCTGCATCGCGGTAAAAAAAGGCTATCAGGGCACGCCCGGCAAATATGACTGGAAAAATTTAGGCGTCTCCACACTGCGGGCCATTCCCTCCCTGTCGCTGATTCTGGTCGTGATCGGCGGTATCGTAAAAGGGGTTTTCACAGCCACGGAAGGGTCCGCCATCGCCGTGGTATACGCACTGTTCCTGGGCATCTGCTACCGGAATATCACCTGGGAATCCTTCTGGAAAACGGTGGTGGACAGCGCAAGGATGAGCGGCATGATCGTATTTCTCATCGGTGTTTCTAATATTATGGGCTGGGTTATGGCCTTTACCCAGATTCCTCAGGCCATTGCCTCCGCGCTGCTGGGCCTGACCGAAAGTCCGGTGGTAATCCTGATTATTATGAATCTGATTCTGCTGGTGGCCGGCACCTTTATGGACGTGACCCCGGCCATCCTGATTTTCACGCCATTATTTCTGCCCATCGTAAAAACCTTCGGAATGCACCCGGTTCAGTTCGGCCTGATCCTGGTATACAATCTGTGCATCGGAAACATCACGCCGCCTGTGGGAAACACGCTGTTCGTATCCATCAAGGTGGGAGACACCACCCTGTCCGGGGTTATGCCCTATATGCTGCTGTATTACGGGGCGATTCTGGCCGGGCTGCTGCTGGTAACTTATGTTTCGTCCGTCAGCCTGTATCTGCCGATGGCGGCGGGGCTGATCTGAGGAATGGATGGGATGATTCATTGATTTATGTGCCCTGCAATGGTACGGTTAGTGCTGTTGTGGGGTATTTTGGGCTTGTGGAAAGAAGATGAACAGCGAAAAAATCACAGAAGACACTATCACCACAGCACCAGCTAAGGACGCTCCCGCACTGGTGAAGAAGATTGGCCGGACTACCTACTTTTGTGCGTATTCATTTCAGCAAGACCAGCAAGGAAACCATGAGCGACAAAATCAAGCGTATGCTGAAAAATGAGATACGGCAGATGTGAAAAAGCGATAACGGAAACAGGCCGGGATTCAGAAATGCGCTGGCTCCCGGCTTGTAAAATCAGGTGGTCTATGGTAGTATGGAGATACGAAAACGGAAGGGAAAGCAGGTGGGAAGATTGACAGTGACAGAACAGATCGACCAGAAACATCAGGAAGATTTACAGAGGCTAAAAGATTTTCGCCTGCTTGATGATGATTTCCTCACAAAGTGTTTTGAGGGAGATACGGCAAGCATAGAACTGGTATTGCAGATTATACTGGAAAAACCGGATTTAAAGGTGCTGGACGCCCGCACCCAAGTATTTGTGGAGAACCTGCTGAACCGTTCAGTGAGGTTGGATATTCTGGCTACAGACAGCACAGGAGCAAAACTGAACGTGGAGGTACAGCGCTCCGACAAAGGAGCCGGGAGAAAAAGAGCCAGGTACAACAGCAGCATGATGGACGCAAACCTTTTGAAGAAAGGCGAGGATTTCGACAAGCTGCCGGAAACGTGGGTAATCTTTATCACAGAGAATGACGTAATGGGAAAAGGGCAGCCGCTCTATCCGATTGAACGGTGCTTTTTAGGAACCGGGGAAAGATTTGAGGACGGTTCGCACATACTGTATGTAAACGGCGCTTACCGTGGAGATACGCCAATCGGGAAGTTAATGCATGACTTCTCCTGCACAGACGCAGCGGATATGTATTATGGGACACTGGCAGACAGGGTGAGATTTTTCAAAGAGAGTAAGGAGGGAATCGAAATTATGTGCCGGGCTATGGAAGATATGAGGAATCAGACATTGAAAGAAGGAATGAAAGAAGTTGCGCGCCGTATGTTGGCGGCTGGCAAATATGCTTTAGAGGAAATCGTTAATATTTCAGGACTTTCTCTTGAGGAAGTCAAACAATTGAAAGCTGATAAAAGCGTATAGGCAAAGTTAATAGCTTGGGGCTGTCGCTTTAACGAATGAAAATTCGTGAAGCGACAGCTTCATTTTGCTGTTTTTATATGTGATTTCAAGGAAAAGAAGCCCCTTCTCCCGCCTTATTCCATACGTCTCACAATCGCCCCTTCCTTCATCTCCCTGTCACTTCTTACGATCACCTCTGTTTCCTCCGTAATCACCCCCGTTTCCAGCGCCGCGTACCGTTCATTTTTGTCCAGCACTGTCACCGGAATCTTTTCCGCGGACAGTTCTTCTCCCAGAATGGTCTGTCTGCTGCCCAGGGCATAGACATAAAATCTGCCGCTCTCCTCATGGACGGCCTCTATGGGAACGCAGCACTCATAACTGTCGGACTGCGCCGCCACATGGAGGCTGCCGCTCATACCCAGAACACCGGTCTGCGCGGGCAGGCCGATCTCCAGATCAAAGGTGTCGGGAACCGTCCGGTTTTCCGCCAGATATGTCACGTCCAGAGTCAGCTTTGTGCCGTTCAGACGCACCTCGGCCTGATCTCCCGGATTCACATATTTTTTCTGATCTTTTGTAAGTGTGGCTTTCAGACGGAAGGGACTGTTCTGAGACGCATAGCGGACAGCCCCGCCGTCGGCGGTCCGCTCGCCCGGATAGATGCGAATCTCCGTTACGATGCCCGGCAGCTCCCCGTATACCTCTCCTCCCGCCTCATAAATCCGCCGGTACTGTTCCAGCCGTTCCTCCAGCAGCTCCAGCGTCAGGCGGCTCTGCTGGAGAGTGCTGTCCGCCTGATCCGGCAGGGCCGCGTCCTCTTTCGCCCTCTCGCCGTCTATAGATCCCTCCTCCTGCTGCCGCAGGGCATCCTCCAGCCGCCGCTTTGCCTCCTGTACGCCGTCTTCCAGCAGACGCCTTTTTTCTTCCCAGGATTTCCATTCTCCGTCTTCCCCGGCAAAATCCGGTTTCTCCGTCTGATCCAGCCGCAGCCTGGACAGCCGTTCATTCAGCACCGCCAGATCCCTTCTGGTCTTCCGCAGTTCTTCCGCTTCTTCCGCTTCCTCCGGACGCTGATTTCCGCTGACGCTGCCGCCGCCGCTATCCGATCCCCCGGCCCCTTCCGGCTCCAATTGCGCAATCCGCCCCGTCAGCTCTATGATCTGTTCCTGCAGCTCCTTTTCCTCCCTGGCCCGGTTTTCATAATCCCGGTTCTGTCCGTCCCTGTCCTCCTGGCCCGTTATCTCCGGACGGTCCGCCAGATGAGCGGCCAGTTCCTCCTCTGCTTTTTTCAGATCCTGCCGGCTCCGATTTACACTGACATTTTCTTTCTGACTTTCTCTGCCCGCGTCCTGTGCCGCCCGTTGTTGCTCCAGTCCTTTTTTCTGCCGGGCCAGATTCTGGTTTTTCTCCATGTCTTCTATATTCAGACGCAGCTTCTCAATCTCCACCTCTTTTTCCCTGATCAGCTCCCCCAAATCTTCCTGATCTGCCACAAACAGCAGCGTCTCCGGCCCGACCTCATCTCCCGGCTGCACCGCCACCTGGCTGACCCGGATTCCCTCAGGAACATTTATTGCCAGTTCCTCTCCCGGCGCCACGGTTCCCTCTGCTTTCACCTCATGCCCGATGGTTCGCCGGCAGGGCGCCTGGGCCGCGACCCTGGGGAGTCCCGCCCCATAAATGCCTTTTGAGATCAGGGTACACAAAAACATTACCACAAAAAATCCTGTCAGCAGCCCTGCCGCTGTTCTTCTGCGCTTCAATTCGTTCCTCCCAAATACGGCTTCTCATGATAATCCGTCCGTTTTTCCAAATTCCCTGCCGATCTCCCACTACCCTTTTATAGCCGAAGAAATAATTCCCTGTTCCAGATAGTCCTGCCCCAGCCAGAATACAAGACCGCTGGGAATCAGCGTAATAACCGACGCGGCAAAGGCCGCGCCCGCCTGGTCCGGGCCGATCTCCGGCAGATAAAGAGAAAGAGGCCATAGCTGCCGGTTCTCCAGAAATGCCAGCGGCTGCTCAATCAGGTTCCAGCTTTCCAGAAATCCAAGAACAACGGCCGACAGTATGCCCGGCATCCCCAGTGGAAGCCCTATATGCCAGAACACACCCAATTCCCCGGCGCCGTCCACCCGCGCCGCCTCCAGAAGCTCCTCCGGCAGCGATGCAAACCCCCTGTAAATCAGAAATACCGGAAACGTGGAAAACACGGCGGGAAACACAACCGCCCAGTGGGTATTCATCAGAGACAGTCCGTTCAGCACCAGATACTGCGACAGCATCGTTACCTGAAAGGGCATCAGCATCAGAATCACATAGAGGGTAAACAGTATTTTTCTCAGGCGAAACCTGCAGACTGCCAGCGCCCAGGCCGCCGGAACGGCAATCAGCATCTGCCCGCCGATTATCAGGCCCGTCAGTTTCACCGAATTCCAGAATACCGTGAAAAACTGAGGCGTGAAAAACAACAATTTCTGATAGTGCTCCCCTGTGGGATACCGGGGCACAGGCTCCCATAGGATCGTGTCCCGCTCCCGAACCTCTGCAGCGGTATACCGCTCATCTTCCAGAACCGGACGCAGCATCTGGCGCAGCTCATAAGGCCCTGTCACGGAACCCGACAACAGAAGCAGCACCGGAGAACAGAACAGAAGCGCCAGAACCGTCAGAAAAAATCCTGACAGAACTACGGAAATTTTCCGCTTTCCGTTCATCACTTTCTTTTTCATCAGCGCTTTCCTTTCCCTGCGCACCGCAGCCACACCCTGTTTATTCCGGCCGGACCTTCTGCACCGCCATAATCAGAACCAGCAGCACCGCCGCCAGCAGTACCGCCGCGGCGGCCATTTTATCCAGCTCCATATTCACAAACCAGTTATTAAACAAATGCTGCATCAGATATATATTTTCCTGCGGATAGGCCCCCGAAACCAGGTAGGCCTCCCTGAATACTTTGAAAGAATTCAGCAGGGACAGCACCGTAATGGTATACAGACTGCCTTTCAGATTGGGCAGGACCACGTGCCAGAAAATCTGCCGTTCCCCTGCGCCGTCTATTCTGGCAGCTTCCGTAATGGCGGCGGGAATCCCCATAATGCCGGCCATCCAGAGGACAATCGTATATCCCAGATTTTTCCATACATAACTGAACACCAGTACCCAGAAAGAAAGTTCCGTATCCATGTACGCAATGCGGACCGGCCCGCCGGAAAATCCCAAAGCCGCCTGCACAGCCCCAGGCAGCCGGCCCGCCAGGCTATCCAGCAGGCCGTTTAAAAATCCCAGCCGGCCAAATGTCATATGCCAGATCAGAACCACCGTGGCGGCCGGCACAGCCATGGGAAAGAGAAACAGCGTTTTCATCAGCCGGGGATGTTTCAGCCGGCTCAGCTTCACGGCAATCAGAAGCCCTGAGCCGATCAGAATCGGCAGACAGACCGCCGTAAAGCAAACCGTATTTTTTACGGCCAGCCGAAACGCCTGATTGCCGGTTACTGTCCGGAAATTTGAAAGCCCGGTAAACTGTCCGCCCAGAACGGAACAGAAGGAGCGGCGGATCACATCCCCGAAAGGAAGCAGTATAAAACAGGCCGTACCCAGTATACTGGGCGCCATAAACCATACCCAGGCCGGGACGCCGGCCGGCTTTTTCCCTCCCGCTTTCTTTCTCATGCACCTCTCCTTTCTTTCCCCTCTTTGTTCGGACATCCTCCCCCTGCGCTTCCCGCAGAGCTTCTTCCTGGTTTCGGCCTGTTTCCCAAATCCTGTGTTTCCCCGGTTATTCTCCTCTTACTCCGCCATCTCAATTGCCGTTTTTTTCACAACCTCCTGCACGCCTTCGGAAACGGGTATCTCTCCTTCCAGCACTTTTACGCCGGCTTCCGTCACCGTATCCCAGAGCTTTCCTTCCGCGAACATCGGACAGCCCAGCTCCTCAATCCGCTCTGTCAGCCGCATACACTCCTCCTCTGAGGGCCATTCCATCATAATCTGTTTTTGAATCCCGTCCTCTCCCACTATATAGCTGCTGTACATCACTTCGTCCTGATTGACGTTCTGAGCGGCCAGGGCTTTGCGGTTTACCGGAAAACCGTCGGTATAATCCCCTTTCAGGTTTTCCTCCGACAGCAGAACCAAAAGCAATTCCCCTGCCAGTTCCTGTTCGGCCGAACTGCTGCTGATCCCAACGGACACCATGGGAAGAAACAGCATTCCGTCTTTTCCTTTCCAGAACCCATACTCTGACTGGCCCACCTCTTTCGCCGCGCTGATAATCATTCCCAGATCCATGCCGGTGCCGCTTAAAAAGCCCAGCGTAAGCCGCTGTTCCCCGATATAATAGGAAGTGGCACCGGTTCTCGCATACAGAAAGAAATCATAATAATGCCCCAGGGATACCGCCCCTTCCCGTGTCTCCTGATAGGCGGCTCCCATCTCTCCTTCGTGATCTCCCACGGACTGATCGGACAGACCGGCCTTCTCCGCCTGCCAGCACCGTTTCGCCTCATTGAAAAAAGTTTCCAGGGCGGCTTCATCCACCTTTCCCGTCTCATCCAGCCATCTCCAGGAATCATATATCCCCAGCAGTTTCAGCATTTCCTCCGCGCTGTAAGCGGCGGTAATCTTCCCTGTGGGAAACTGACCGCGCAGCGCCTCAATCCGGTCTGCCATGACGCCCATATCCCCGGCGGCGCCGACCGTATCCTGATCTCCCAGCATCATGGGAATCATGAATTTCACAGGCACCGCATAAACCGCGGAGTCTTTCCGGTACATATCCGTCACATTTGTAAAAAGCTCCTCCTCCATAGGGGCAATCCACCTGCTAAGATCGGTAAGCAGCCCCTTTTCCACATAGGAATCCACGGGCATGTCGTCCAGCACCAGAAGATCCGGACTGTTTCCCGCCGCAATCTGGGTATTCAGCGTTTTCAGGGCATCCTCCCTGGTCACGCCGCCGCTCTCATCCATTCCCACCGTATAGTTAACATAAACCTCCGGATGCTGTTTCCGATAAAGCGTGATGGCCTGGCGCAATAACAGATTTTCTTTCAGGCTGTATACCTGGAGCTGCTTTTCGGGAACGGCAGCCATATCCGGGTCGTAGGTATAGCGGAACAGACTGTCCAGTGTCAGCACCAGAATTTCCCCTGTGTCCAGTACCGCCATTCCCACCAGTCCGCAGCGGGGATCAGAGAAAGAGGACAGAGAGCCGTCCACCGCCTGTTCCATCAGACTGCCTCCCAGAACATGGCTGTAGATGCCGTCCCGGCAGGTCAGGCAGACGGTCTGTTCATCCCCGCCGTCCGTCACCAGCAGCGGATAAACGCCGGTGTTTCCCAGCAGATCCTCATCTTTTATGTGCTTCTCCAGAAAATCATTCAGCATCGCGTCTTCCGTCTGTTCTCCCGTAGCAGGATCATAAACGGTGAAGCCTTCCTGATGGGTCAGCAGCAGTTTGTCTCCCATGGCCGTCATATGGACCAGCCTCATATCCAGAACCTTTTTCATGCTGCCGTCAGTCTCCGAAATCTGATAGACGTTCCTGCCAAAGCCCTGACCGTACAGCATGCCCTCTCCCATGTACCAGAGCCGGAGCAGATATCCGGTTTCCTCATCACACACAATCGGAAGCTCTCTCTGATTGCCCTCCGAATCAATCAAAAGATAGGTGGGCTTCATTTCCCCGCCCTCGCCGACGTTTTCCGGCGACACATAAGCCGCCGCCGTACTTCCGTCCGGAGAATGGGCCGAAGCCAGCATATAGTTTTCCTGAGCCAGTTGAACAAAGCTGCCGCATTCCTCTTTCTCCCAGCTCTGTCCGCCGTCCCCGGACACAATCAGGCCATTGTCATAATCCAGTATGGCCAGGCTTCCGTCGGTTCTCCTGACCAGACCGGACGGGCGGGAAAGCAGCCCCGAAACATCCGTCTCACTTTCCAGATACCGTCCCATACCCCTTTCTGACTGACTCTGCTGACCGTCCTGGCCGGCAGACTGGCTGCCAGTCTTTCCGCCGTCTGCCGCATCAGTGTTTCCGTTTCCGGAACACCCCCATAACAGCGTCATCACAGCCAGAAAAAGGGCCATGGGTTTTTTCCATTTTTTCATAAGCGCTCCTCCAAAATTGATATTGAATGATATCATAAGCATAAACAGTGATTCTTTATTTTTTCTCTAAAATAATTACGAATAAGGGCGGGCCGCTTTGGCGGCATTTTGCCTCTCGGCCGTACACATATTACATTCGGCGAAGCGTTGAACACCCGGCAAGGTTCTTTCGGGTTTCGTGTAAAAGCGCACCCTTGCGGCGCGTTCTTTCCGGCCCGGTGTAACCGCATACAAAAACAGGACCCTGGTTTTCAACCCCAGAGTCCTGCCTGTTCCGATATGTATCAGATTTTACTTTTCTTTCCACTGCTCCATCTTTTCATTCGCCCATACGGTCATGTTCCGGCCGAATTTTTTCGCGTCATACAGCATGGTATCGGCGATTTTCAGATAAGACGCGTAGGCATGTTCCATCCTTGGAATAATCGTAACGCCTCCCACGCTGATCGTGACCCATTCGGCCGTGGCCGGATCATGGGGAATATGAAGATTCTCCACTTCCCGGCGGATCTTTTTCAGATGCTCAAACGCTTTGTCCGCATGATCCCCGAACAGAAACGCCACAAATTCCTCACCGCCGTAGCGGGCCACAAAATCCGTGCTGCGCTGCAGATGCGAAGAAATCATCTGGGCCACGCTGACGATGGTGCGGTCCCCCGCAGGGTGGCCGAAGGTGTCATTATACGCCTTAAAATGATCGATATCAATCATACAGACCGAAAAAGGCACCTGCAGACGGATCGCTTCTTTCCACTTGACCGCACTGTAATGGTCATGCTGCCGTCTGTTCGCGATTCCGGTCAACTGGTCGATCTTGGACTGATACTCCACCTGCTTCCGATATTTGTAAAGCTTGATATGCGTATTGACTCTCGCCTTTACGATCAATGGATGGAACGGTTTCGAAATGTAATCGACCGCTCCCAGCATCAGTCCCTTATACTCATTTCTCGTATCGGAAAGACTGGTAATCAGAATCACCGGAACGCTCTGGGTGATGACTTCTTCCTGCAACTTTTTCAGCAGCATAAAGCCATCCATCCCCGGCATAACCACATCCAGCAAAATCAGGGAAAAATCCTCACCCTTAACATACTGCAGACCTTCTTCCGCCGTCTGGGCAATGGTGATTTCATAATCCGTATCCAAAATAGCTTTCAGCCGGGCGGCCTGCACAGGGCTGTCATCCACGATCAATACTTTATCCATATCTCCACTCCTCATTTGAACTACTCGGCTTTCTCAGCTCGTATTCCATATGACCTGCACTCGTTCCGAATCCAGATATCATCATGAAATGTCCATTATAAATTATACATTGCCCTTTTTCCATAGTCAACCGTAACCTCCATGATTTAACAGTAATTATCCAAACCAGTATCTGTGCGGCAGGCTTCCTGTCAAAAAGCGGTCTTTTATGATATCATTACTATTATATCGGTTTTTTTACCGCTTTTTTAGAGACTTTTTTGATATGATATTGAGCGGCACACCGGATTTCACGAATATATTTGTATTGAAGGAGATTATTATGCGGATTTTGCTTGCGGAAGACGATCAGGATCTAAATGCTTCATTAAAATATCAACTGGAACAGGAGGGCTTTGATGTGGATGCCTGCTTTGACGGGGAAGACGCGCTGTATTATGCCCGCCAGCCGATCTACGACCTGATCCTGCTGGACCGGATGCTGCCTGCCATGGACGGCGGCTTTGTACTGAAAAAACTGCGGAAGGAAGGGAACAGCATTCCCGTGATCTTTATCACCGCGCTGGGAGATCTGACGGACCGGGTCGGCGGCCTGGACATGGGCGCCGACGACTATCTGGTTAAGCCTTTCGCTTTTGAAGAACTGATGGCCAGAATTCGCTGTATCAGCCGCCGTCCCGGACGGCTGGAGCAGAACCGGCAGCTTTCTTTTGGCGACCTGATCTGGGACATCCGGGAAAACCGGCTGCAGGGCCCCTGCGGCACATACTCCCTTTCCAAAAAAGAGGGGGCGCTGCTGGAAGTGTTTCTGCGCAATCCTGACCAGACTTTATCCCGGTCCATTCTGCTTTCACGGGTATGGGGAATGGAATTTGAGGTAGAAGAAGGGAACCTGGACAACTATATCCATTTCCTGCGCCGCCGCCTGAAAGCAGTGGGAAGCGGCACGGCCGTCGTAACGGTGCGGGGAATCGGATACCGGCTGACAGACGGAGGAAACTGACCGGAACCGACGTTTCATGCGGATCACTTTGAACAGATCTTTTTAACAGATAACAGGAGGTTATGATGTTCCGAAAAGTGCATCGGCGCCTGGTATTTTTATGTGCCGGCGTCACGATCTTTATCTTATTGGTTATGTCCATGCTCTATCTCTGTATCTCGGAACGGAGTATGAAAGAAAACCAGTTCCTGTTCTTTCAGAATCATGTCAGCATACTCCTGTCCAATATCGAACAGCAGGAAACCCTGACCCACCGGTGGCTGGCCCAGGCCGAATCCAATGGACGGTATCTGATCAGCATTCGGGACAACCAGACGCCCCTGCTGCACGACCGGCTGAAACAGGACTCCGACATCCTGCTTCTGGAAGAAGGAAGAACCTATGCACGGACGCATTTTCCCCCGGAAACAGCCCGCCTGTCTCCTTTTCTTCCGCGGCACAATGAATTTATATTTGATTCCGACACGAAACAGGAAACTTTTTATGGCTGTCAGGCTTTTATCACCCGCAAACAGGGGCAGATCGAAATCCTGATCCTGTCCTCCATGGAGCCTCTGAACAGACAGATTCGCTCCCACAGAGCGCTGTTTCTGCTGATTGACACCGCAGCCTCCCTCTGCCTGTTCCTGTTCGCCTGGTATTTCACCCGAAAGCTGCTGCTTCCCATCGAGGACAGCCGCAGAAAGCAAAATGAATTTATCGCCGCAGCTTCCCATGAACTGCGCACGCCGCTGGCCGTGCTCCTTTCTTCCCTGTCTGTCTGTGAAAAAGGGCCGGAACAAAAGAGAATGCAATTTATGGAAATCATTCGTTCCGAGTGCCTGCGCATGTCCCGGCTGGTGGATGATATGCTGACGCTGGCAAAAGCGGACAATCATACGCTGACCATCCGGAAAAATCCCGTTGAGCTGGATACGCTGGTTTTGAATACCTATGAGGCTTTTCTGCCCGTAGCTGCCGAAAAAAACATCCGCTTTCAGATCAGCCTGCCCGAACAGTCCGTTCCGGCATTCTCCTGTGACCGGGACCGGATCGTACAGCTTCTGGAAATCCTGCTGCACAACGCCGTCAGCTACACGCCCCCCAACGGACAGATTCATCTCTGCCTGAACCATCATGCCAAAAAAGGTACTTTTGAAATACGGGTGGAGGACTCCGGAATCGGCGTGCCTGACGAGGAGAAAGAAAAAATTTTCCAGAGGTTTTACCGCTCCGATAAAGCCAGAGCCCGTCAGGACAAACGAAAAAACGACCATTTCGGCCTCGGCCTGTCCATCGCCGCCGAAATCGTCCGCGCCCATAAAGGCAAAATTTCCGTGGAAGACCGGGAAGGGGGAGGGGCCGTGTTTGTGTGCAGATTTTTTTGATATCCTTGCGGAAACGGCATATATCGAGCTCCTTTTATTTCCATTTTGTATCGGCGTAAATTTTTTTAAATTTTATGAAAAAAAGGCTTGCATTTTCTCGGAGAATGTTATATAATCTTCCTGTTCACAGAAATTGGGCTATCGCCAAACGGTAAGGCACTGGACTCTGACTCCAGCATTTCAAGGTTCGAATCCTTGTAGCCCAGCTTAAACCGACACATAACGATGAGTTTGTGTCGGTTTTTTTGTATTCATATTTACAGGATCAATCTCGCTGCCTGCGGTAACATGCGGGTGTTCCGGTTATGTCACTCTGACTCCATTTAGAAAAGCCCACAGCTTGTCATTTCGCCGTGGGCCTTTTCTTTATTTCGTATAAAATCCGAATTCCGCTTCTCCATTCTCCCAGATTCCTTTTACCAGATACACATACCCTGGCTCAGTTTCTTTTATATGGAATCCGTCGTCTTCTTCCGTCACCTCCACGGTTTCTCCCTCCGGTACGGCGCTGTCCTGCGTCCCTCTGGCATCCACGGGCCAGCGCGTCACCTCAACGTCCTGTAAGGGCTGAGAAGGCGCCAGCTTTAAATCCGAAGTTTCCTCAAGTGTTACATCAACCAACTGCTCCCATGCCAGAATATGAGCGCTGTCCGCAACCACATTCTGTTCTTCTCCGTTTTCATCCGTGTATGACCAAGAGTATCCGCCCTGGCTTAAGATCACCGTTACATTCGCCTGTCCGTTCTGGTATTCCAGATCCATGAACGGAGGCTGAGAAGGGTCCGGCTCCGTATAAATCTCGTCGATCAGATGCTGATAAGGCTCCGTGTCGGCCTCGGTCCCCTCTTTGACCACTACCATTTTTGTTACTCCCGGATACTGACCTGGGTAAGACTGCAGCATCATATTATTTCCGTAAATGTCCACCACCGTACCCACGGACAACTGATCCGCAGTCAGCTTATCTCCCTCCGGACCATACAGTTCTTCCGGAACAGGCGCTACGAACAATGCGCCGTTTTCCGTACCTACAAACAGATATTCTCCGATCTTGTCGGTCAGATACATGGCCCGCAAAGGCGCCTCCTCGTCCGCGTCTGACTGCGGCAGGCTGCCGTCTTCCGTCGAGGTCCCTTCTGATGTTCCTTCCGATGTTCCCGCCGTACCGGTAGCGGTTGTGCTCTCCTCTCCCTTTTTACCGGAACATCCTGTCAGCAGCAGCATAAGGGCCAGCAGCAGAGCGATAGACAGATGATTCAAACGATTTTTCATAAAATGATTCCTCCTGATTGCAAATTTTTCTGCACCTTTCATTTTCTACAATCATATAGTGTACCATTCTCCCCGTTTTGTTGCATGGCAATCAAAAAAATATCATTTTACTGTCCGGCCTTACTTTTACTTTTTATAGAAGCAATTTCCCCCGACCACCTGATACTCCGAATACGGATAATCCACAGACGAAGCATAGGAATCCGGCGTAAACTGCAGATAATCACCTATATTATTACTCCCCGCCATGGCGTCGGCTGCCGCCCGTTTCGGCGTGGAACCCGGACCTGCCAGCAAAATTTTCTCCATGGTGCCGCCTGCGCCGGTTCCCGGAAACTGACCGGGCTGGTAAATCACGCCATGGATGGAATTGGGATAGGAACCGCTGTTCACACGGTTTAATATGACATTGGCCACGGCCAGACAGCCGTCATAATCATGTCCGGCTTCCAACTGGATGATCGCCGCCAGAAGATACAGATCATCATACTCTGTGGAGTCCGTCCCGGAAGGCGCTTCTGTTTCAGGAGCCTTTGTCGTTTCGGGCGTCCGGGCAGTCTCCGGCGCTTTCGTGGTTTCGGATGCCTTTGTGGTTTCCGGCGCTTTCGCAGCTTCCGTGGTTTTTGCCGTCTCCGCAGCTTTCGTGGTTTCCGATGCTTTTCCAGTCTCCGGCGCCTTTGTGGTTTCCGGCGCTTTCGTGCTTTCCGCTTCTCCGGTACTTTCCGTTTCTTTCGCGGCGCCGGACTCTTTTGAAGCTTCCGAAGCTTTTTTATTTTCTTCCCTTTGGTTCTCCCGCTGCGCCGCCTTTTCCTCCGCCAGCAGCATCAGTTCCTGTTCATCCGCAATGGAAAGTGCCTGTCCAAAACTCTGGCTGACAGAAATATGTTCTTCACTCAGATATCCTTCTATATAAGAAGTATAATCAATTTTCACCCATCCGTCGCTCCGGTCAGTGACGATAAACCACTGGCCCGCTTCCACTGTCGCCACCACATCTGATTCCGTATCCGGTTTTTCCCGCACATTCAGCCAGTTCGCCGTGACAGTTGCAATGGTAACAGAGCCCTGCTGCTGCGCATATTCCTCCGCCGCCGCTCCCGTAAGGATGTAGTCATTGGAAACCCATCCGGTAATGGCGCCGGAAGTGATTTTACTGAACTGTTCTCCCTGTTCCAGAAGGTCCGCCGAAGTCCCGTGATAAATTTTCCCGACTACCTGAGAATCAGGATCATTCTCCGCTCTGATATTCAGATATTCCGCCGCCGTGATTACCACTCTGTTCTCATACAGGGACGAAGGCTCTGTTTCTGTTTCCGTCTCCTCCGCCGATTCCGTTTCGGCTTCCGCTCCCGCCAGCACCGAATCCATAATCTGCGCCGACTGTTCCCAGGTCAGCCCTTCAAAAATCAGGCCGCTGTTCTGGCTCTCCGGCACGCCTGCCATTCCATAAAAGGGATGGCCCTCCACGACTTCCCTGTACTCCACAGGCGGAAGATCCGCATATGCAAAAAGAGCGGTCTCTCCCTCATCTTCCGCAGACGCTTTGCCGCCGGCCGCCAGAAAATCAGGCTCCGTCTGCGGCAGCGTTTCCGCTGACGGCGGGGCAGTGAAAACCGCCAGCAGCACCTGAGACACCAGTAAAAATATTCCGCCTGTAATCACCAGTCTTTTGTGTCTTTTCATTTATTCTGTCAATTCCTTCCGCACTACGCCTCCCATCGCCCGCTGGCGCCGCAGGGGAGGGCCAGACCGGTTTCCGTTACCGGCAGACCCAGTTCCTCCGCCCGAACCTTTCCGCCGTATCTTTTTGCCACCTCCACGGACAGCATATACGCCAATACCGCCGGCGCAAGGCCGGTAGTATAGGAATTAATCAGGAAAAACAGTGGACGATCCGAAAGCAGCATACTGCAGGACTTTACTAACGGGTGAACCGCGTCTTCTATTTTCCAGATTTCTCCTTTCGGTCCCCGTCCGTACGAAGGCGGGTCCATAATAATCCCGTCATAGTGATTCCCCCTGCGGATTTCCCGTTCCACAAATTTCATGCAGTCGTCCACAATCCACCGGATCGGCGCATCTTCCAGTCCCGACGACCGGGCATTTTCCCTGGCCCATGTCACCATTCCTTTGGAAGCGTCCACATGGGTCACGCCAGCCCCTGCCCAAGCCGCCGCCAGCGTCGCGCCCCCGGTATAGGCAAATAAATTCAGCACCTTCACCGGCCGCCCCGCCCGGACGATTTTTTCCGAAAACCAGTCCCAGTTCGCCGCCTGTTCCGGGAACAGACCGGTATGCTTAAAGCTGAACGGCTTTAACTGAAAAGTCAGTTTTTTATAATGAATCTCCCACTGTTTGGGCAGGTCAAAAAATTCCCACTCGCCGCCGCCCTTCGCGCTGCGGTGATAATGGGCATTGCGCTTTCGCCAGCCTTTATGGGTTTTCGGCGTGTTCCAGATCACCTGCGGGTCAGGACGGACTAAAATATAGTCCCCCCACCGCTCCAGTTTCTCTCCCTCGGAGGTGTCAAGCACCTCGTACTCTTTCCATTGGTCTGCAAGCCACATAGTTTTGTCCTTTTTAAATTTTCTATAAAATGATATTCATGTCCCACATGTACAAGCCTCTCCGGAGAATATCCAAAGATACAGGTCACAGCGTAAACAAGTCTGTCTCTCAAGATTTCACATACCCTGTTTCACAGTATGCAAATCAGCAATAATATCTGATTTCACCGAAATAATCAAACCATTTTTCAATGATTTCCGAGCTGCGGGCTTCTATCATCCTCATCATGTTTTTCAGAATCCGCTCCGGAATTTTCGATTTATTATGGCATAAAAAGCATTTTCCATATTTCGTAATCCATATTTTCGTTGCATTCTGCGCCGGACGTCCATCCGATATATGAACATGTATCGGCTCTAACGGCTTGCTTTCATTTGTCCCAAAATATATCCGATATGGGCCAAACTTAAAAATTTGAGGCACACTGGAAGCCTCCTTCCTGAGAAAATTCCATAATCAGATGCGCCGTCGATTCAATAATTTCCTGAAATTTCGCGATTTCCTGTTCGGAAAAAGCATAAACATCCTCCCAAGTATATTGAGGAAGCCAGCAGGTGGCATGCTGAAAACCCACCCTTTCATCAGGTTTTTCAATATACACTTTCACTTTTCCGTCCGGCTTCATTTCAGAATGCACAATTTCCGTATCATCATCAAGCGTCATAAACGGATACATCACAGCTAAAACACCTCCCAATACGCCGCGCTGTACGCCGGCATCAGGCTTCCCCCGCCGAAATCATGGTCCCGGCCGGTAATCAGATCTTTCGCCCGGCCGGCCTGAGCGTCAAAATGAGCCATATAGTCCTCTCCGTCCGCATTGATCGCCACTAATATCCTCTGACTGTCACAACGCCGCTCTATAATCAACTGACGGTTGGTCATCATGGCAATACGGAACTCACCGTAGCAGAGCGCCGGACTTTTCTTATGAATCTCCACGCATTTGCTGATCAGATCTGTCAGCTCGTTCCACTGAGGTGCGTCAAAGGCAGGGCGCAGGGCGCTGTCCCCCTGGCTTTTTTCTCCCTTCGCTCCCCATTCGCTTCCGTAATAAATACAGGGGATTCCGGGCATGGCAAGCAGCAGGGCATACAGCAGCGGAATATGTTTCGGCTCATTCAGAATACTTGCTACCCTGGTCACGTCATGGTTGTCCGCAAAACTGAGCAGATGCTTCCCCCGATAGAGACACCACGGTTCGGAACCGAACTGCCGCTGCAAAGAATGGCCGATTTCAAATAAATTCATGCTGTTAAAGCTGGAATACAGCCCTTTATAACACTCATAGTTGGTCGCGCTGTGAAGAAGCTCGTCGCTGACCAACTGATTATAATCCCCGTGAATCATCTCGCCCAGCAGGAAAAATTCCGGATTCCTGCTCAGACAGTGGCTGCGCAGCTCCTTCAAAAACTGTTTGTCCACCATATAGGCCACATCCAGCCGCAGGCCGTCGATCCGGTACGCATCCATCCACTGGTCCACACAGGAAAACAGATAGTCTTTTACCTGGGGGTTTTGCAGATTCAGTTTCACCAGCTCATAATGCCCTTCCCAGCCCTCATACCAAAGGCCGTCATTATAGCCATTACTGCCGCCGAAATTAATGTGAAACCAGTCCTTATAGGCGGACTGCTCCCGGTTTTTCAGCACGTCCTCAAAAGCCCAGAACCCCCGTCCCACATGATTAAACACGCCGTCGAAGACAATGCGGATGCCCGCCTTATGAAAGGCTTCGCACATCTGCTCCAGATCTTTATTGTCCCCCAGCCGGCAGTCCAGTTTCAGATAATCCTGGGTGTCATATCCGTGGGCATCCGACTGAAAAAAAGGACAGAAATACACTGCGTTAATGCCCAGCCGGGTCATATGGGGAATCCAATCGGTCACTTTCTGAATCCGATGGGACAGCACCCCGTCATTCCGCTCCGGCACCTGGCAGAAACCAAACAAATTGATCTGATAAAATACACTTTCTTCATACCACATAAATGAAATCCTCTGATCTTTCTTCTTAAATTAATATCAGTTACATCTAACTGCGGCTTTACTCATCCTGATCCTTTCGGCGATTCCGGCCGATCAGCCTGTCCACAACCCAACTGCACAGACAAAGCAGCAGCACATAAACCGGAATCACCGCGAAACGAATCCATCCCTGTACCTGAATACCTGTCGCTGTCAGAAAAACCGCCAGCAGGATCAGCGCAAGAACCGCTCCCGCTCCCAATGACAGGAATTCTTTATGCTCCTCACTTTCCTGATTCCTATTGTCTTCCCTGTTTTCATGCTCCAAATCCGCTTTTCCCATACCAGTCTCCTATAAAATCAACAAAATATAACGATATCTTCCGGAATATTTTTCTGCTTCCCGCAAATCCCTAAAACAGTTTCCGAACTGCACACCCCATCTGATTTCTCATCATACGTCCGAAATCTTCAAGAATCCAATTAACCTCGCCCCAGCACTTCTTCCCATACGTTTTCGGAAACCGGCTCTACGGCGCTGATCGGAATCAATTTCACATCCGGAACACGGGCAGCCACCGACCGCGTTACTTTTTCCAACACCTCCTGATCCACCAGATCCTTCTTATTAATCAGTACTATGTCCGCATTCTCAAACTGACCGCTCAAAAGCTGCTCCATCGGCTTCTCAATGCGCAGCCACCGCTTGGCGTCCACGATAATGCAGATCCGGGAATCCACATCCAGCACTTCCTTGATCGTCCTCTGAATACTGGCCGGATATCCCACGCCGGTAGATTCGAAAATCAGCCATTCCGGATTCAGCTCTTTCTGAATTTTGCTCACATATACGGGCACGGAACCGGACAAAGTGCAGCAGGCACAGCCGGCAAACAGGTTTTCCACGGAATAATTTCCGGACTTTAGGATTTTATCGTCGATTCCCTGCTCACCGATCTCATTTTCAATAATCGCCACCTTTGTTTCGCCGGGCTTTACATGATCGCCGGTAATATACTTTGCCAACTGCAGCAGCACCGTCGTTTTTCCGGAACCCAGAAAACCGCCTAATATTAATAAGTTCATCTCTTTTCCTCCTCGTGTCAACTCCGTTCCGCAACATGCATCGTTCTTTCAACATTATATCAGACACAGGGAAAATATTCTAGAGCGTGTCTGAAAATTACTTTCAAACACGCTCTATGGCAAATCAACAGCAAATAAACGATCTATTTTTTTGAATCAGTTCCAGCTTCTGCGCTCTGGTCAGCCGCTTCACCTGCGCCTCCCGGCTCATGGCCTCCTGTTTTGTGTCAAAAGCTTCCCAATAGCAAAGCTTTACCGGCCTACGGCTTTTCGTATATTTGGCGCCCCGGCCCGCATTGTGGGCTTTCATCCGTTTGGACAGGTCATTGGTCCAGCCGGTATAGAGGCTCTGATCGCTGCATTCTACAATATACATGTAATTGTCCATTTCCACACCGTTTGTCCGTTATCGCATCATCATCACAATAACCATACTGTCTGTTTATTATACCTCATCCGGCCGGCCGGCGTCCAGACTGCCGTAAAATTTCTCCGGGCCTTTCCGCACATGTGCCCGTTTTACGCATATATTATATTGTAATCAAAATTCCGCACCGCTTTACCTTCTCACATTTCCACACCAGCCTGTGACAATATTCTAAACGCATGCATATCTGTCCGGCAGGATTTCCGGTCCTGCATCTGATACCAAACTGACGGCCTCAGGGCCGGCGGCGGTGCTTCACCACAGAGAAAATATATTCCAGGTTTCTCTGGTATAGACTTTTGTGCGGCAGAACCATTCTAATGAAACACAGGAAATCTTCCGCATAAAAAGTGCTGTGAACCCAGGTTTCCCCACATTCACAGCACGACTACATAACGCTGTCCGTATTCTGTTTCATAGCATTTATGTCATCTTACTTTATCCCGTTGCGCCGATCCGGCCGCTTTATCCTGCCGTACCTGTTTTACAGCATTTCCTCCACTTCTTTCAGCACCAGCAGCCTCTGCCCGCTTTTCAGCAGATCACTTTCCAGTCCGTTCACCTTTTTTACCGACTCCTGGGTGGTTCTGAATTTTTTTGCGATTCCCCACAGAGAATCCCCCGGCTGTACGATATATCCCACGATGCCCGGCAGCCGTTCCAGTTCCTCCATATCCAGAGGTGTTTCCACAACGGAACGAATCACCTGCTCCTCAATCCGTTTCAGCACCAGAACGTCAAACATCACAGCGGCCTTAATTTCGATCTCGTCGCCCCCCAGCATAACGGCGGCCAACTGTTCCAGTCCCGGCTTGATCCGGTAAATACAGTCAGGTGTAATCCCTTTTACTTCCACCACATATTGAAACGGAACCGCACCTTTCATCGACTGCAGCGGCTTCCTGTCGTCCGAGGATATGTAAAGAACGGTAACGCACAATGCCCCCTCTACCGCCAGGCCGTTTTCCTGCACCTGCACCTGGTCGATTTTTACGCTGCCGTCGCAGTGGCAGACCTGGAGAAGCTTTTCACTGCCGGTTAACTCCATCTTATCGGACAGCCGGCATTTGGACATATTTTTCGTCATCAGTGATTCAAAATACGCTTTGCCGAACTCCGGCTCCAGATTTTTGCCCGGCGCATAGACGTCCCCCAAAATCTCGATGGTTTCTTCTTCATACAGACGGATGTCCAGTTCCAGCACCGCATCCAGCGACAGCACCCGGTTCTCTCCGTCATAGTCAGGGGATGCCGTCAGATCCTGATTCAGCAGCTTCACCTCGATGGCCGGAATCATTTCTTCCGTGCAGTCAGGCAGATCAATGGTGCCGGAAAAAGGAACCGAACGCTCCAGCCACTGCACCGGAATATGTTCTTCCTCGCCGCTGTACATACAGAACACCAGCAGCTCCCCCCGCAGGCTGATGCTGCCGTCCATGGGGCGTGTCTCCACCGCTCTGGGCTGCACGCTGCTCCACAGCACTTCCCTGATATTGGGCTTGCTGGCCGGCAGCTCCGCCTCCTCTTTCACCCGGTATGTATCCCGCTTCTGCATGGCAATCTGGGCCGCCTCCACGCTTTTTTTCATACAGTCCAGATTCAGCTCGCCCTCTGCGTCCACCGCAGTCTGTTCATCGTAAATCTGCTGTACGAAAATCGTAAAGGTCACCACCGCCTTAATGCTCACCTTCCGGGAATTCACCATATCGGCGCTTAAATCCTCAATATCCCACTGTACCTGAACCTGATCCAGTTCCTCCAGCCCATTAATGTTCACCAGCTCATC
>Ga0137307_101194_pt1 | contig 24959 bp, 21 predicted proteins | sample NAcewD2O_March_2_FD_97180 | JGI IMG/M metagenome (GOLD analysis project Ga0137307, IMG submission 97180) | Mouse cecal microbial communities from Vienna, Austria - N-Acetylglucosamine amended D2O_March | ecosystem: Host-associated > Mammals > Digestive system > Large intestine > Cecum | place... | reverse complement strand
GACTTACTGTAAATTTACAGATGTCACCAGAGCCGCTGATGCATGGGTCGCATCCAGATATAATGCAGGCCTTCCCCAAACATTTTGTTGTAGCATTGCCCACTTCTCCAAAGGCTTTGATTGTCACCGGTACACAGACATTAACATCCTGATATCCCATTGTCGGGCATCCGACCTGTTCCGTCTTACATTCTGTTACTGGTTCAAAGTAATTTTCCATAAAATCTCTCCCTGCTTATTTTTTCTAATATCTGATATAAAAAACTGATGGCATCCTCCGGATTGAGGCTGTTATGTCCTTTATCAGGTTCAAAGTGGAGGAATACCTTGATATTATTATATTCATCAAGGTCTTTCATTGTTACTGAATTTTTAAAAGTTGTAATTTTGTTATATTTTTGACCGAAGCTGTGTTATTCTATTAATATAAGACAGGAATGGAGGAGGTAGCCAATGAAAGAAATTTTATTCGGGGCAGCATATTATGATGAATATATGCCCTGTGAACGGTTAGAGGAAGATATCCAGATGATGAAAAAGGCGGGAATGAATACAGTAAGAATCGCAGAGTCTACCTGGAGCACTTGTGAACCACAGGAGGGAAAGTTTGATTTTTCACATGTGGACAGAGTACTGGATGCCATGGATAAGGCAGGAATCCATGTGATCGTGGGAACGCCGACTTATGCAGTTCCTACGTGGATGGTGAAGTCCCACCCTGATATACTTGCCACGACAGTAAATGGCCGCGGCATCTACGGACCGCGCCAAATTATGGATATTACGCATCCGGCATATTTGTACTATGCGGAGCGTGTGATCCGCAGGCTCATAGAGCGTACGGCAGACAGGGAATGTGTAATTGGGTTTCAAATTGATAATGAGACGAAGCACTACGGGACTGCCGGAAAGAATGTACAGGAGAAATTCGTCAAGTATCTGCGGAAAAAATTCCATGGCAGCCTGGATGAGCTCAATGCAGCGTTCGGACTGGATTACTGGAGTAACCGGATTAATGCCTGGGAAGATTTTCCGGATGTGAGGGGCACTATTAACGGCAGTCTGGGTGCGGAATTTGAGAAGTTTCAGCGGACGCTGGTAGATGATTTCTTAAGCTGGCAGGCTGATATTGTGCGGGAATACTGCCGTGAGGATCAGTTTATTACGCATAACTTTGATTTTGAATGGCGGGGACATTCCTACGGGGTACAACCGGATGTGGATCATTATCATGCGGCAAAATGCCTGACTATTGCAGGGGCGGATATCTATCATCCTTCACAGGACGAGCTGACAGGCCTGGAGATTGCATTCGGCGGTGATCTGACGCGTTCCTTAAAGAAGGATAATTACCTGATTCTTGAGACAGAGGCACAGGGCTTTCCGGGATGGCTGCCGTACAAAGGCCAGCTGCGCCTGCAGGCATACAGCCATATTGCATCTGGGTCAAACAGTGTCATGTACTGGCACTGGCATTCCCTTCATAATGCGTGCGAGACATACTGGAAGGGTCTGTTAAGCCACGATTTTCAGGAGAATGAGACTTACCAGGAGGCATGTGTGATTGGCAGGGAACTGAAAGAAAAAGGCAGCCATCTGGTGAATCTGAAAAAGAAGAATGATGTTGCGATACTTGTAAGCAATGAAGCTCTGACTGCATTAAAGTGGTTTGGGATTGAGGCATCGGCGGCGGATAATGGAAAGACAACTTACAATGATGTCGTGCGCTGGCTTTATGATGTGCTGTATAGGATGAATGTGGAGTGTGATTTCGTGTTCCCGGAATCAGAGGGGCTGAAGCGCTATAAGATGATTGTAGTTCCGGCTCTGTACTCCGCGCCGGATGAACTACTTGAAAGGCTGAAATGTTATGTAGAAGATGGAGGGACACTGGTTGCCACGTTTAAAACAGCCTTTACAGATGAGAATGTGAAGGTAAGCCATGAAGTACAGCCGCGTATCATAAGAGACTGTATGGGCATCCGTTACCATCACTTTACATTTCCGAAAAATGTGAGCCTTTCAGGAGAGATGACAGAGGGATGGGAGGATGGCAGAGACCGGAAAGCCCGGACCTTTATGGAGCTTGTACTACCGGAAACGGCAGAGGTACTGCTTGCTTATGACCATTACAAATGGAATGGACATGCGGCAGTGACCAGGAACCAGTCTGGAGCGGGTAATGCATATTATATCGCATGTATGATGGACGATGCACTTCTTGAAAAGATTCTTTTAAAAGCGTTTGAGAGCGCTGGAATCACTGATGTGGGAAAGGTGCATTTTCCAGTGATTATAAGGAAAGGAACCAATAGTTTCGGAAGAAATGTGTGGTTCTGCCTTAACTATTCTAGCCAGGAGCAGAGGCTGGAATTTAGGTATGGGGATGGAACGGAGCTCTTGGCAGGTGAGATGGTGAAAGAGGGAGAGTGCATAAGGGTTCCTGCATGGGGTGTGAAGATTATTGAAAGTTTATCCTCCGCAAAGGATATGATACCTGGAAACGGACAGGCCATGGAATCATGATTGCGATTGTCTGTGTGGATGAACGGAATGGAATGATGTTTCACAGCCGCCGCCAGAGCCAGGACAGGGTAATGAGGGAGGACATGCTTCGGGAATGCCGGGGAAGACGGCTGTACATGGATACCTATTCCGGAGATCTGTTTAAAAACATGAGTCATGAGGAAACAGAGATCGTCATTGTGGACGATTTTGCCAGGAGGGCAGGAGACGGGGACTACTGCTTCTTCGAAAAGATGGAAGTGGAAAGGACATTCCTGACGGACAGGGATGAAAGCAGGATTGAAGCTATCATTATGTATCACTGGAACCGCCGCTACCCGGCGGATACTTATTTTCCCATCAGTCTGTCAGACGGATGCCTGTCAGACAGAGAATGGAAGCTTCTCCGGATGGAAGAATTCCGGGGTTCCTCCCATGAGCGGATTACAAAGGAGGTTTATCAAAGAATATGATGAAAAAAATGTGTGCAGCAGCCCGGGCGGGGCGCAGGCTGCTGCCGTTGCTGCTGTGCTGCGGTATGCTTCTGACAACTGCCTGTGCGGACGGCAGAACGCCAGACGGCAGTGCGCCGGGGCAGGGAGGAGCAGCCGGAACAGTCTCTGATAACGGCGGTCAGGCTCCGGATAATCAGGAAATCATAACACTTGAGGAGGTTCCCGGGTATTCTGGTGAACCCTACATAGAGATTAATGGAAACGAGCCGGATTTTCAGGAGGCAGGGCAGGCGGAGAGAAAAAAGTCCTTTGAGCGCTACAGTGTGCTGGACAGGCTGGGGCGCTGCGGCGAGGCTTATGCCAATGTGGGGACAGATCTGATGCCTGTGGAAAAGAGAGGTCGCATCGGAAAGGTAAAGCCCACAGGATGGCAGACCGTAAAATATGACTTTGTGGATGGAAAATATTTATATAACCGCTGTCATCTTATCGGGTATCAGCTTTCCGGGGAAAACGCAAATGAAAGGAACCTGATTACAGGTACTCGTTACATGAATGTGGAGGGTATGCTGCCCTTTGAAAATATGGTGGCAGACTATGTAAAAGAGACGGAAAATCATGTGCTGTACCGGATCACTCCGATTTATGAGGATGACAATCTGCTGGCAGAAGGGGTGCAGATGGAGGCACTTTCCGTGGAAGATAACGGGGAAGGAATTTCCTATAATGTCTATGTGTATAATGTGCAGCCGGGAGTAACGATTGACTACAAGACAGGAGAAAGCAGCCTGAATGAGGAGAGGATGCCCGGTCCAGGGGAAGATGATGCCAAAGTAGAGATTCGGGGAAATTCAAGGTCTAAGATTTACCACTGCCCGGGGCAGGCAGCTTACGAGGAGATGGCAGACTCAAAGCATCTGGTAATCTTCGGAAGTGAACAGGAGGCTTCGGAGGCCGGATACAGGAAAGCAAAGCGATGACGGGAGAAAATTTTGGAATGAACAGAGAAAAGCATGCATTTACAAGCGGAATACGGGACGGAATTCCCATTGCCCTGGGCTATTTTGCCGTGGCATTTTCACTGGGAATTGTGGCAAAAAAAGCAGGGCTGGATCCTGTGCAGGGATTCATTTCCAGTATGCTGAATCACGCTTCGGCGGGGGAATATGCGGAATTTACCGTAATTATGGCGAATGCCCCTTATGTTGAGATGGCATTTGTCATTCTGATTACCAATATAAGATATCTGCTCATGAGCTGTGCCCTGAGCCAGAGATTTGCTCCCGACACACCCGGAATACACAGGTTTTTAGTAGGTTTTGGAATTACGGATGAGATATTCGGGATCAGCATCGGGAGACCTGGTGTGGTGAATCCCTACTATAACTATGGGGCAATGGCCATCGCCCTTCCGGGCTGGTCGTTTGGAACAGCGATTGGAATTGTGGCAGGAAACGTTCTTCCTGCATCCATCGTCAGTGCACTAAGCGTTGCCCTCTACGGGATGTTTATCGCAATTATTATCCCGGCATCAAAGAAAAACCGGATTGTGGGAGGGGTGGTGGCAGTAAGTTTCCTTGTAAGCTTTGCCGTGTCAAAAATCAGCCTGTTTGACCAAATGTCTGACAGTATGAAAATCAGCCTTCTGACAGTAGTAATAGCCGGGGCTGCCGCTTTTTTGTTCCCAGTGAAAGAAGGGGATGGGGAAGACAGCATGGATACAGATGAAGAGTCTTCAGATTACTTAGATTTTGAAAAGGAGGAATTGTGAGATGACGCATAATATATATCTATATATCCTCGTGGCAGCAGCAGTGTCATGCCTGATCCGTGTCATTCCGCTTACGCTGATCCGTAGAAAGATCAAGAATCCGTTTATACGGTCATTTCTTTACTATGTGCCGTATGTAACGCTGGCGGTAATGACGTTTCCTGCGATTCTGGACGCGCCTCAGATTCCGGCTGCAGGAATACTGGCCCTGATTGTTGGCATTATTGCCGCATGGAAGGGAGTAAATATGATGGGAATCGCTGCCTTGTGCTGTGTGGCGGCATTTTTTGGGACGGGGCATTTTTAAAAATGCCCCGTCCCAAATTAAAAATGACCTGTCCCCGTTTTAGTAATCATATTCCCATTCATCAATATCCCAGTCCATGATTCTGCCTGTTTTTGCATTGATCTCGTATTCATATTCTGTTGCATTGTTATTGAATTCGATCTTGTAGCAGACAACTCCGTCATCCTTATCAAGCTTAGCCTTTGTATAATACACTTCGCCTTTGATGTCTCCATGCTTTTTTGCATGCTTTAATGCAATGGATTTTGCTTGTTTAATGCCAATATACTTTGAGGAGTCCTTGAGAAGTTTTTCTCTTTCAAGTTCATTTACTCTTCCGCTGCGTGCGTTAATCTCAATCTCAAATTTGTAATTTGAGGTCCGGAACTTAAGCTCCCATTCATTGTCCTTTCTGTCATATCTCACCTTTGTCCATTTTTTGACATTCTTGGCTTTTACATTAGCAGCTCTCAGTGCAATTTTTTTTGCGTTGGCTTCGCTGATGGCTTTGGATGATCTTTTTTTGATCTGTGACTTTTCGAAATCCTTTACATATCCGGTAAGGGCATCGACCTCAACCTCATACTTGTGGCTTTTGGTCTGAAATTCAACATCCCATTCCTGGTCGTCATCGTAGTCGTAATCATCCAGCTTTACCTTAATCCACTTTTTTACATTCTTTTCCTTGACGCCTGCCTCTTTCAGCGCGATGCTTTTTGCTTTTTTTCTGCTGATCTGTCCTTTGGCCGCATAGGATGTCATTGAGCTTCCAAGGCATAGGGCTGCAATCAGGCAGAATGAAATCATCATCCTTATTCTTTGTTTCATTTTCTTCCTCCTTTCAGGTTTAAGACATTTGTATAAAATGTCTAAAAAGATTTACAATATTAATATACCACAAAGTGTAGTAAAATGAACATACAAAAATTAGCACTGCCATTACTTTTTACAATCTCAAGGGCACGTATATAATTGGGGGATATTTAATGTTTTGCTGCCTGTTCGTTTTTGACAGGAGAAATTACAGTTTTTCCCTCACGGCCAAGAAGAGGGGTCATTCCTCCTGCATAGCCGTTTTTATGAAATACATAATTAACTCCCGTTTCGTTATCCACCCATATTTCCATTGTATTCAGCGTACCCTGGGAATAAACTGCTTCAAATCGGTTGTCTTTGCCATTGTTCATATCCTCCTTGTTATTAATAATAATAAAAATGTGTAATGATAAGATCTTATTTCTTTGATGTCTGATTTTATTGTACCAAATAATTTATGCTGGTGCAATACTGATCTAACTGGTGCGTTACTATGAGCGGCCTTTCGGGCCGTGAATAGTAACCACTCCGTGTTCAGTAACGCCGGTGCTTCTGAATTCAAATTTTTGGTGGAATTAATTAGTGTATCATTGGATAGAATATGGTAGAATATCTGTAGCTGTTAAAATGGAGGGAATTAAGAATGAGACAAGGAAGAAGGATAGTGGCAGCATTTTTTGCGGCGCTGCTGTGTTTGTCGGTGGTTATACCTGTAATGCCCGCAGCCGCAGAGGAATTGGAGCAGACGGAGGAGCTTACCAGGGAAGAGAAAAAAGAACGGAAACGGCTTAAGAAGCTATACAAGCTTCCCGTTCAGACTAATGAGCTGACCGGGTGGGCAAAAGGGCCGGGGACATATGGCGAAGCTGCAATCTTGATGGAGGTGGAGACGGGTGCGATTTTGTATGCGAAGAACATAGACGCCCACTATTATCCTGCCAGCATCACAAAGATTCTGACGACTTTGATAGCATTGGAAAATGGACAGATGGAAGACAAAGTGACATTTTCAGAAGACAGCCTGTCCTTCCTGGAGCCAGGAGATGCGTATATAGGAATGAAGGCGGGAAATGTCATTTCCCTGGAGCAGGCCCTCTATGCGGTGCTCCTTGCATCAGCAAATGAGGTTTCCTATGCGGTGAGCGAGAGTGTTGGGAAAAACAAAGGTTATGATTACGACTGGTTTATTAATCAGATGAATGTCAGATGTCAGGAGCTTGGCGGCAAAAATTCACATTTTGTAAATGCGAACGGACTTCATGATGACGACCACTACACCTGTGCCAGGGATATGGCGCTGATTGCCCGGGAACTTTTTAAATATCCAAAGGCATTTGAAATTATGCAGACACTTCAGTACAAGATTAAGAAATCTAAGACAACAGAGAAGCATATTTTTCAGCAAAATCATAAAATGCTTTACGAAGACAATGATTTTTATTACGAATATGTAATTGGTGGAAAGACGGGCTTCACCGACCAGGCACATAATACGCTTGTAACAATGATAGATAACGGAGAGATGAAACTTGTCTGCGTGCTGATGAAGAGCGAAGGCGTCAATGTGTACACAGACACGAAGGCACTGTGTGAGTATGCATTCAGCAATTTCAAAAAAGTGCCGGTGAGCGGTTCGGAGACATCCGGAGATATAGCAGAGATCCTTCCCCAGGAGGAGGGCGGCTTTGTCGTGCTTCCGGAGGGAGTGGGCTTTGAAAAACTTGACAGGGAAATTGTACCTGATGAAGGGACATCGGGCGAGGCGGAACTGTCATATACGTACGAGGGGAATTATGTGGGCGGTGCGAGGGCAAGGCTTAGCGCTGACTATGGAAAGGAAGAGGAGGCGGAGCCAGAACCGGAAAAGGAGATTTCCGGCGGGGAAAAGAAAAGCATAGATGCGCGAACCGTGGATGAAAACAGCGGGGAAGATGAGATATCCGGTGTTCTTAAGAAAATCGGCACAAGGAAAATTGCGTTGGCAGCTGCCGTGATTGTGCTGATTGCTCTAATATTTGCACTATTGGAGTATATTCTGCTCATGAGGAAAAAGAAGCATCGGAGACGGTAGGTGCGGAATTTTTCAATTGGGGACGGGGCATTTTTAAAAATGCCCCGTCCCCAATTGAAAAAAGCCTTGACGAATAAAAAAATATTTTCTATAATAAAGCGGAAAAGACAAAGACTTTGACGAAGACAGTAGGGTATATTTAAAAGACAAAGCGAGCCGGGGAGGGTGAAAGCCCGGTACGAGTAGAATATATCTGAATATCACTTCTGAGTTGCAGATTCCGAACGGTTAGACAGATACCTGGTAGGAACTGACGGTATTCCCCCGTTACAGGGAAGACATATGGTAGTATGTTTAGGTGGTAAAAAGCGTAAGCGTGGCTTTCGTCCTATACGGATGAAAGCTTTTTTTGTTTTTCGGGAACATACTGAATTTCCAGGAGCAAACCTGAACTATTAAAAAAGGGACAGGTCATTTTCAATTTGGGACGGGGTAAAATTAATTTTACCCCGTCCCCCAAAAAAGGAGGGCTTATGTATAAGAAAGTTTCAACGGATCTGAATTTTGTTGACCGGGAGAAGGCAACGGAGAGGTTCTGGAAGGAGAACCAGATTTTTGAGAAGAGCATGAAGGAGCGGGACGGCGATGAGATGTATACTTTTTACGACGGACCTCCGACTGCGAACGGCAAGCCGCATATCGGACATGTGCTGACCCGTGTGATCAAGGATATGATTCCGAGATACCGCACCATGAAGGGTTATGAGGTTCCGAGGAAGGCTGGCTGGGACACACACGGCCTGCCGGTTGAGCTTGAGGTGGAGAAGGCGCTGGGGCTTGACGGGAAGGATCAGATCGAAGAGTATGGTCTGGAGCCGTTTATTGACAAATGTAAGGAGAGTGTGTGGAAGTACAAGGGGATGTGGGAAGATTTCTCCAGTACTGTTGGTTTTTGGGCGGATATGGATAATCCATACGTTACGTACCACAACGATTTTATTGAATCTGAGTGGTGGGCTCTTAAGAAAATATGGGATAAGGGGCTTCTCTACAAGGGATTCAAGATTGTTCCTTACTGCCCCCGCTGCGGAACGCCTCTTTCCGCCCAGGAGGTCGCCCAGGGATATAAGGATGTGAAGGAGCGCTCTGCAATCGTACGCTTTAAGGCGAAGGATGAGGACGCATATATTCTGGCATGGACTACCACACCCTGGACGCTGCCGTCCAACCTGGGGCTTTGTGTGAACGCAAATGAGGTGTATGCGAAGGTGAAATGCATTGACGGATACACTTACTATATGGCAGAAGCACTTCTTGATACGGTTCTGGGTCCACTGGCCGCGGAAGGTGAAAAGGCTTACGAGGTGCTTGAGACATACAAGGGTAAGGAGCTTGAGTTTAAGGAATATGAGCCCCTTTACCAGTGTGCGGCAGATGGGATTAAGACACAGAATAAGAAAGCATTTTACGTAGTCTGTGATGATTATGTAACGCTCACAGACGGTACAGGCGTTGTTCATATTGCTCCTGCATTCGGTGAGGACGATGCAAAGGTCTGCCGGAAGTATGATATGCCTTTCGTGCAGCTTGTAGATGAGAAGGGAAATATGGCAGAGTCCACTCCGTTTGCCGGATTATTTGTGAAGAAGGCGGATCCGGAGGTGCTGAAAGACCTGGAGAAGAGGGGACAGCTCTTCTCGGCGCCGAATTTCGAGCACAGCTACCCCCACTGCTGGAGGTGTGACACGCCGCTGATCTACTATGCGCGCGAGTCCTGGTTTATTAAGATGACGGAGGTAAAGGACGACCTCATTGCGAATAATAATACGATCAACTGGATTCCAGAGAACATTGGAAAGGGACGGTTTGGCGACTGGCTGGAAAATGTGCAGGACTGGGGCATCAGCCGTAACCGTTACTGGGGAACCCCCCTTAATATCTGGGAATGCGGGTGCGGACACCAGCACTCTGTAGGAAGTATTGAGGAGCTTAAGGAGATGTCTGACAACTGTCCGGATGAGATTGAGCTTCACCGTCCGTATATTGACGAGGTGACGATCCGCTGTCCGAAGTGCAAAAAACCAATGCACCGCGTGCCGGAGGTGATTGACTGCTGGTTTGATTCAGGAGCCATGCCATTTGCGCAGCATCACTATCCGTTTGAGAATCAGGAACTTTTTGAAAAACAGTTCCCGGCAGACTTTATCTCAGAAGCAGTGGATCAGACAAGAGGTTGGTTTTATTCCCTGCTGGCTATCTCGACACTGATCTTTAACAAGGCGCCTTATAAAAATGTAATCGTACTGGGGCACGTCCAGGATGAGAATGGTCAGAAGATGAGCAAGTCCAAGGGGAATGCGGTGGATCCATTTGAGGCTCTTGAAAAATATGGTGCAGATGCAATCCGCTGGTATTTCTATGTAAACAGCGCACCGTGGCTCCCAAATCGTTTCCACGGAAAAGCGGTTGTAGAGGGACAGCGCAAGTTCATGGGCACGCTTTGGAACACCTATGCTTTTTTCGTGCTGTATGCAAATATTGACGGATTCGACGCTACGAAGTATACACTGGAGTACGAGAAATTGTCGGTTATGGATAAATGGCTTTTGTCCAAGCTGAATACACTTGTAAAAGAGGTGGATGAGAACCTTGGAGGCTATCGGATCCCGGAAGCAGCGAGAGCCCTTCAGGAATTTGTGGATGACATGAGCAACTGGTATGTAAGGAGGAGCCGTGAGCGCTTCTGGGCAAAAGGCATGGAGCAGGATAAGATCAATGCTTATATGACTCTTTATACAGCGCTTGTTACGGTATCAAAGGCTGCAGCTCCTATGATTCCTTTCATGACAGAGGACATTTATCAGAATCTTGTAAGGAGCATTGATAAGGAGGCTTTGGAGAGCATCCATCTTTGCACCTTCCCGGATGCAGATGATTCAGTGATTGATAAAGCTTTGGAATCCAACATGGAGAAGGTATTAAAGCTCGTGGTTATGGGCCGTGCCTGCAGAAATACGGCGAACATTAAGAATCGCCAGCCAATCGGGCAGATGTATGTGAAGGCAGATTTTACAGTTCCAGAATTCTACCAGGCAATTATTACGGACGAGCTGAATGTGAAAACTGTAACATTTACACAAGAAGTACGGGAATTTACTTCCTATTCTTTTAAGCCTCAGCTAAAGACAGTCGGGCCAAAATATGGTAAAATGTTAGGTGGCATTAAACAGGCTCTTAGCTCCATTGATGGAAATGCGGCTATGGATGAATTGAATGCCTCAGATGCTCTCAGACTGGCTGTAAATGACCAGGAGATTGTCCTCACACGCGATGACCTGTTAATTGAATCCGCGCAGACAGAAGGATATGTTTCTGAAAATGATAACGGCATTACGGTGGTACTTGATACGAATCTGACAGAAGAGCTTCTGACAGAAGGATTTGTCAGGGAGATTATCAGCAAGGTACAGACCATGCGCAAGGAAGCAGGATTTGAGGTTATGGATAAGATTGAAATCACATACGAGGGCACGGAGAAAGCCGAGAAAATCTTTGCGGAGAATGCAGATACAATAGGAGCAGAGACGCTGGCTCTGCGTGTCGCAAAGGAGACGGCAAAGGGTTACGTCAGGGAATGGAAGATTAATGGTGAAAATGTAACGCTCGGCGTAGAAAAGAAATAAAAAAGCCACTGGCAAAGGAGGAAAGATATATGTATAATCCCAGATTTGAGAAGAAACAATTTAAAAAAGAGGTAGAATCAAATGTAAAGAACCTTTTTAGAAAGACTGTTGACGAGGCGAATCCCCAGCAGCTGTTTCAGGCGGTGTCTTATGCAGTAAAGGATGTTATTATTGATGACTGGCTTGCATCTCAGAAGGTATATGAGGAAGAAGATCCGAAGATGGTCTACTATATGTCCATGGAGTTCCTGATGGGAAGGGCGCTCGGAAATAACCTGATTAACATGACCGCTTACACAGAGGTAAAAGAGGCGCTTGACGAGATGGGGATTGACCTTAATGCAATCGAGGATCAGGAGCCGGATCCCGCGCTTGGAAATGGAGGCCTCGGGCGTCTTGCGGCATGCTTCCTGGATTCTCTTGCAACACTTGGATATGCGGCTTATGGGTGCGGAATCCGTTACCGTTATGGTATGTTTAAGCAGCAAATCGAGGATGGATATCAGGTTGAGAAGCCGGACAACTGGTTAAAGGACGGCAACCCCTTCGAACTTAAAAGGCCAGAGTATGCAAAAGAGATTCGCTTTGGAGGAAATATCCGGGTAGAGTATGATGATGTAACAGGCGCGATGCGCTTTGTACAGGAAAATTATGAGTCCGTACTGGCAGTTCCTTACGACTATCCGGTTGTAGGTTATAATAACCATGTGGTAAATACACTGCGTATTTGGGACGCAGAGCCGATTGTAGATTTTCAGCTTGATTCCTTTGACAGAGGAGACTATCACAAAGCAGTGGAGCAGCAGAACCTGGCAAAGAATATTGTAGAGGTTCTCTATCCGAATGACAATCATTATGCAGGAAAGGAACTTAGATTAAAACAGCAGTATTTCTTCGTATCTGCAAGCCTGCAGGCAGCAGTTGCAAGATATAAGAGAAAACATGACGATATTACGAAGCTTCATGAAAAGATGACAGTTCAGATGAATGACACGCATCCGACGGTTGCAGTTGCAGAGCTTATGAGAATTCTTCTTGATGAGGAAGGACTTGGCTGGAATGAAGCATGGGAGATCACTACGAAGACCTGCGCATACACGAATCATACGATTATGGCGGAGGCGCTTGAGAAGTGGCCCATTGATCTGTTTTCAAAGCTGCTTCCGAGAGTATATCAGATTATCCAGGAGATTGACCGCCGGTTTATGCTTAAGATTAAGGCACAGTATCCTGGAGATGAGGGTAAGATCCGCAGAATGTCCATCTTAAGAGACGGACAGGTAAGAATGGCACATCTGGCAATTGTATCCGGTTATTCTGTAAATGGTGTTGCAAGACTTCATACAGAGATCTTAAAGCATCAGGAATTAAAGGATTTCTATCAGATGATGCCGGAAAAATTCAACAACAAGACCAACGGAATCACACAGAGACGTTTCCTCATGCATGGAAATTATCTCCTGGCAGACTGGGTAACAGAAAAGATCGGAACAAAGGGCTGGATTACAGACCTTTCCCTGATGGAGAAATTAAAACCATTTGCAGATGATCCGAAGGCCCTTGAAGAATTCCGTCAGATCAAGTTCAAGAATAAGGAACGTCTGGCAGCATATATTAAAAAACATAACGATGTAGATGTTGACCCGCGGTCTATCTTTGATGTACAGGTAAAGAGGCTTCACGAGTATAAGAGACAGCTTCTTAATATTCTGCATGTTATGTACCTGTATAACGAGATCAAAGCGCATCCGGAGATGAAATTCTTCCCGAGAACCTTTATCTTCGGCGCAAAGGCGTCAGCAGGCTATATCCGTGCAAAGCAGATCATTAAGCTGATAAACTCCGTTGCAGACATAGTAAATAATGATCAGAGCATCAACGGAAAGCTTAAGGTTGTATTTATTGAGGACTACCGCGTATCCAATGCAGAGATGATTTTCGCGGCTGCTGATGTCAGCGAGCAGATTTCTACTGCATCCAAGGAGGCGTCTGGTACTGGTAACATGAAGTTCATGTTAAACGGCGCACCGACAATCGGAACCATGGACGGCGCTAATGTAGAGATTGTAGAGGAAGTCGGCGAGGAGAATGCATTTATCTTTGGTCTGAGCTCAGACGAAGTTATCAATTACGAACAGAACGGAGGATATAATCCGGCAGAAATCTATAACAGTGATCCGGATGTCCGCAAGGTAGTTGACCAGCTGGTAGACGGAACCTATTCTCATGGTGACAGAGAGATGTACCGTGACCTTTATAACTCTCTTCTTTACACCAAAGGCGGCAACCGCGCGGACATGTATTTCATACTGAAAGATTTCCGCGCATATGCCGAGGCACAGAAGAAGGTAGAAGAAGCCTACAGAGACCAGGAAGGCTGGGCAAAGAAGGCGCTTCTGAATACGGCATGCTGTGGAAAATTCTCTTCCGACAGAACAATCCGGGAGTATATTGACGATATCTGGAAACTTGACCATGTAGAGGTTGAAGCATAAAAGTTGAAAGTTGGGGACGGGGTATTTTTAAAAATACCCCGTCCCCAATTGCAAGCTCATATAGCCTTCCTTCAGATGATAGTGGTCGAGATAGCCTGAAAGCTGCTCTTCACCTCTTTCATTATAAGCATCCCCGCGCCAAAGCTTGAGTTCCACTATAAATTGCTCGCCATTATAATCTATGATTACGTCAGTGTGCTCCATGTTCCGGGTTTGTGCTTCGATATAGTAATTGCCAGTTCCGTTAATAATTGGTTTTAGATAAAGCAGAAAATATCTGCGCCCTGCTTCTTCCAGGAACGACTTTTTCGAATCGCTGTACAGATCATTGAAATGGATGACCAATCTTTCTAACACTACTTCCATGTTTAAATGTCCGTTTTGTATTTCCTTAAAATGAAGCTTTGTAAATCTTGCTTGACAAAGCTTCTTCTGAAAGGAACAGATTATAAAAGACAGTTTCGAAAATCCGGTTTGAGATAACGACATTTCTAGATAAATTTTTGATAAAACCAAACATTTCAGCTATTTCGATTGCCTGATTCATAGGGCTGATGAAATGACATTCCCAGTAAACAGCAGTTTATATACCAGATCGTGCAGCCTGGGATAAATCTCTAATTTTCCTGCAATTGTTTCGAATAAAGTATTTTTTTCAGTCAGCAGTATTTTTACGGCATCTGTGACTCCTGCCTTTGTCCAGGCATCTGCGTTTCCAGGGAAGGCGGTGCTTCCCGTGACACGCTCATCCATTAACTTACAGATACGCGAAACCAAATAAGGATAGCCTGAGGTATAATCATAGATCATTTCAGCCATCGCCGGGATATCCATTCCGGTTCTGTGGTTCTGCTCATATTCCCCAAGCATGCCGGAGATATCCTTCGCAGAAAAGCTTATATCAATCAAAAAATTCGCTGTAATGTTCCAGGGGCTGTTTGCTTTATGCTGGGCATCCGGCTTGATTTTATACTTGACGTTTTTTATGTCATATACGCCGGCAAGGATGTTTCGCAAAAGGAAGTGGGGACGGGGCATTTTTAAAAATGCCCCGTCCCAAATTCGAAATAAGCAAACTATATCATAAACAGTCAAAATTGTGCAAATGTTACAAAAACAATTATGATATTTTGTGAAATAAATTGATTGATTTTGATTGAATATGACGTTATAATAAGCTTACAAAATCAAACTTGAGCAAAGAGTAAGAGATAGAAAAGGAGGAGACAGGATGATATATACAGTAACTTTCAACCCATCCCTGGACTATATTGTGTCTGTGAAGGATTTTAAGCTGGGGCTTACGAACCGTACCTGTTCAGAGCTTCTGCTTCCCGGAGGAAAAGGGATTAACGTATCTATTGTACTGATGAATCTCGGTATCCCCAGTACGGCGCTTGGATTTGTCGCAGGATTTACCGGGGATGAGGTAATCAGAAGACTGGAAGACATGGGTGTAAAGAATGGATTTATAAAAATCGAGGAAGGGCTTACGAGAATTAATTTGAAGCTTAAGTCCATTGATGGGACGGAGATTAATGGCCAGGGGCCAGAGATCAGTGAGGAGAAGCAGTGGATGCTGATGGAGCAGCTAGGCAGACTTGGGGAGGGGGACGTATTGTTCCTGTCCGGAAGTATTCCGGCATCCATGCCGGATGATGCGTATCAGAAGATTATGGAGAGTCTTCAGGGAAAAGGCGTACAGATCGTGGTAGATGCGACGAAGGACCTGCTGTTGAATGTGCTTTCCTATCACCCGTTTCTGATTAAGCCCAATAATCATGAGCTAGGAGAGATCTTCGGAGTAGAGCTTAAGACAAGGGAAGAGGTTGTGCCGTATGCAGGCAGGCTTCAGGAAAAGGGAGCACAGAATGTCCTGGTTTCCATGGCAGGGGAAGGTGCAGTGCTTGTGGCAGCAGACGGCAGTATATTTGAAGCGCCGGTGCCTGATGGAAAGCTTGTGAATGGTGTGGGAGCAGGAGATTCTATGGTTGCCGGATTCATTGCAGGATGGATGGAGAAAGAGGATTATGAGCATGCATTCCATATGGGAATTGCGGCGGGAAGTGCCAGTGCATTTTCTGAATATCTGGCAACAAAACCGGAGATAGAGGCAGTATATAAGCAGGTGACAGGCAGATAAGGAGGATGAACAATGAGGATTACAGATTTACTGGATGTAAGGAGTATATCTCTTGACGCGGTGCCGAAGTCGAAGAAAGAGGCTTTGGATATGATCGTAGAGCTTATGGTCAGGAGCGGGAAGATCAATGATACGGAAGGCTACCGGAAACTGGTGTATGCCAGGGAAGAGGAAAGCACCACAGGAATCGGCGAAGGTATTGCGATACCTCACGGGAAGGGGGACGCGGTTGACAGACCGGGGCTCGCAGCCATGGTTGTGAGAGACGGAGTGGATTTTGAGTCCCTTGATAATGAACCTGCGACTCTGCTCTTTCTGATCGCAGCGCCGAACACGAAGGATAATGTGCACCTGGATGTGCTGAGTAAGCTGTCCATGATGCTCATGGATGAAAATTTTACCGCGAGCCTTAGAAATGCGGAATCACCGGAGAAATTCCTGGAGATCATTGACAAAGCAGATGAGGAGAAAAAGAGCGTAGATGAGAGACTTTCGGACGTAGGAGAAGCATCAGAGAATCAGGTGAAGATTCTTGCAGTAACTGGATGTCCGACTGGTATCGCGCACACGTATATGGCGGCTGAAGGAATTGAGAAAGCGGCAAAGACAAAAGGGTGCTTTGTTAAGGTTGAGACGAGAGGATCAGGCGGTGCGAAGAATGTCCTCACGAACAAGGAGATCGAAGAGGCTGACTGCATTATCATAGCAGCCGATACCCAGGTTCCCATGGATCGGTTTGACGGGAAGAGGCTGATTGAGCGGCAGGTGTCTGACGGAATTAATAAGGCAGATGAGCTGATTGAGCTTGCCATGTCAGGAAATGCCCCGGTTTACCATAGCGGCAACGCATCCGCAAGGCCTGCTGCAAGTGCAAAAGCAGGCGGAGGCATAGGGCATCAGATCTACACACAGCTTATGAACGGCGTTTCCCACATGCTTCCCTTTGTTGTAGGAGGCGGAATCCTAATTGCAATTGCCTTCCTGATCGACGGTCTTCTCGTAGATATCAATGCATTGTCTGCGGCAGAGAGAGGAAACTTTGGTACGATTACGCCAGTGGCAGCCCTCTTTAAAAATATTGGTGACACGGCATTCGGATTCATGCTTCCGGTTCTTGCAGGATTTATTGCAATGGCCATTGGAGACAGACCGGCTCTTGCGGTCGGCTTCGTAGGCGGTATGATGGCAGCAGGCGGAAGTTCCGGCTTCCTGGGAGCTCTGGCAGCGGGCTTCGCGGCGGGGTATCTGATTATAGGCCTCCGTAAGGTCTGCGACAAGCTGCCCCAGGCAATCGAGAAGATTGCACCAGTGCTCATTTACCCTGTAATGGGTATTCTGCTTATGGGAATTCTGATGACCTTTATCGTAGAGCCGGTGATGGGTGCAATTAACACAGCACTGAATAACGGTCTTGCAAGTATGGGCGGTTCCAGCAGGCTTTTACTTGGCCTAATCCTGGGCGGTATGATGGCTATTGACATGGGCGGCCCGTTTAATAAGGCGGCATACGTATTTGGAGCAGGGGCAATCGCTGCAGGAAATTATGACATTATGGCAGCAGTTATGATCGGCGGTATGACGCCTCCTTGTGCAATCGCACTTGCTACACTGCTATTTAAGAATAAATTTACGAAGGAAGAGAGAGATTCCGGTCCGACTAACTTTATTATGGGTCTTGCATTTATTACAGAGGGGGCAATTCCGTATGCGGCAGCAGATCCGCTCCATGTGCTTCCTTCCTGTATTATTGGTTCAGGTGTGGCAGGCGCCTTATCCATGGCGTTCGGATGTACACTTATGGCTCCCCACGGCGGCATCTTCGTAGTACCGGTAGTAGGAAACGCACTGCTGTATCTAGTTGCGCTGTCAGCAGGAACCGCTATCTCCACAGTACTTTTGGGAGTATTGAAAAAGCCGGTTGAGTAATTGCAGCGTTCCATACCTTCACAGTTTATGTGAATGCGGTTTATGTGAATGCGCAGATCTGCAGAAAAGGTTACTTATATGAGAGGTGCGTGATACAGCGAGCCTGTCATATGAAATAAAAAAATTTCTAAGAAAATGGAGGAATAAAAAATGAAAGAATTTAAGTATGTAATCACAGACGAGATGGGAATTCACGCACGTCCGGCAGGCCTTCTTGTAAAGGCAGTAAAGGGATTTGGAAGTTCTGTTAAGATGACAAAGGGTGCAAAGACGGTTGACTGCAAGGGCATCATGGGTGTTATGAGCCTTGGCGCAAAGAAGGGCGAGGAGGTCGTTCTGACATTTGACGGCGAGGATGAGGATGCGGCATACGAGGCAATCAGCAAATTTATGCAGGAAAATCTGTAGGTATAACGAGCCGGCAGATGGAATGCGCGTAAGCTGCGCATTCCGTAAGAATATAATGCAGGAATAAACCGGTGATAAGATGAACATGGGAAATGTGGTGAGGATGGCACAGCAGACTGTCCTTACTGGGATTTAGGTGGAGATGAGACATGAAAGTATATAATGGTAAAAGCGTATTCAGCGGAATAGCGATTGGTAAAATCAGTGTATATAAGAAGGGTGAGCAGCAGGTAAAGCGTACGAAGATTTCCGACACCGGGGCAGAGCTTGCCAGGTATGAAGCGGCTAAAGAGAAGGCGGCAGAGCAGCTTCAGAGGCTGTATGACAAGGCTCTTAAGGAAGTCGGCGAGGCCAATGCCGCTATTTTTGAGGTGCATCAGATGATGCTTGAGGATCTTGATTATAATGAGTCAGTGGAAAATATTGTGCGTAGCCAGGAGGTTAATGTGGAATATGCCGTTGCAGCGACCGGGGATAATTTTTCACGGATGTTTGCCGCAATGGATGATGACTACATGCGGGAGAGAGCGGCGGATGTCAAGGATATTTCCGAAAGACTTCTTACTATATTAACCGGAAGCGGCAGCGGTATGACAGCAGTAGAAGAACCGGTGATTATCGTGGCGGATGACCTGGCGCCGTCAGAGACCGTGCAGCTTGACAAGGATATGGTGCTGTCCTTTGTGACAGTCCACGGATCTACGAATTCCCACACAGCGATCCTGGCAAGGATGATGGAGATTCCGGCACTTGTGGGGACAAAGCTTCCGCTGGACGATTCGGTAGATGGAAAGACGGGCATCGTGGATGGAAGTACGGGCGTCATTTATGTGGATCCTGACGAGCAGACGCTGGCAAAGATGAAGGAAAGAAAGGAAGAGGAGCTTCACAAAAAGGAACTGCTCCAGACATTAAAAGGAAGGGAAAATGTAACCCTTGACGGGCAGAAGCTGATGTTGTATGCTAACATTGGAAACATCAAAGACCTGGCTATGGTGATGCAGAATGATGCGGGCGGTATCGGGCTCTTCCGGAGCGAATTTATTTACCTGGAGAGAGATCAGTATCCGACTGAGGAGGAACAGTTCCAAATCTACAGACAGGCAGCGGAGACAATGGCAGGAAAGCGGGTCATTATCCGTACCCTTGATATCGGAGCTGATAAGCAGTGCGATTATTTTGAGATGGAGCACGAGGAGAATCCGGCTCTCGGATGCCGTGCGATTCGTATCTGCCTGACCCGGCCGGAGGTGTTCAAGACACAGCTTCGTGCGTTGTTCAGGGCCAGCGCCTTTGGTAAAATAGCGATTATGTATCCTATGATTACAAGTGTTCAGGAGATTAAGAGGATTAAGGAGATTGTAGCCGAGGTGAAGGCAGAACTTACTGCGCACAAGACACCATTTGGCGAGCCGGAGCAGGGAATTATGATTGAGACGCCAGCAGCGGCGGTAATCAGTGATCTGTTGGCGGAGGAAGTGGATTTCTTTAGTATTGGGACAAATGACCTGACCCAGTACACACTGGCTATTGACCGTCAGAATACGAAACTCGACGAGTTCTACGACTCACACCACCCTGCAGTCCTGCGCATGATTTCCACTGTTGTGGAGAATGCCCACAAGGCAGGTATCTGGGCGGGCATCTGCGGCGAGCTTGGCGCGGACCAGACACTTACGCAGGAATTCCTTGCTATGGGCGTGGATGAACTGTCTGTGTCGCCGGGAAGCATTCTTCCAATCCGTAAGATTGTACTGGAGACCAATGTAGGAGAGTACAAGGCAGGGAGATAAATGTTAACAAAACAGCGTCAGGAGCTGCTTCTTAAGCTCCTGGAGGAAAAAGGAAGCATTACCGTGGCAGAGGGGAGTGCCCTTCTTGCCACATCAGAATCTACGGTTCGCAGGGATATTACTGCTCTGGACAGGGAGGGAAAGCTTACGAAGGTATTCGGAGGGGCAGTGGCATCGGAGCAGAAGATATCAGCCCACGAATATACAGTCGCTCAGAAGAGTGATCTGAACCGTGAGGAAAAGAGAGTGATTGCAAAATATGCGGCCTCCATGATTGAACCTGAGGATTTTGTGTATATTGATGCGGGAACAACAACGGCACGCATGATTGACTATATCGAAGAGCGCAGCGCAACGTTCGTGACCAATGCAGTCGCCCATGCCCAGAGGCTTGCCCTGCTGGGAATGAAGGTGCTGCTTGTGGGCGGAGAGCTGAAGGCCTCCACGGAGGCAGTCGTGGGAAACCAGGCAATGCAGACACTGCAGAGCTATCATTTTACAAAGGGATTCTTCGGTACAAATGGCGTGACGAAGCGGAGCGGCTGCACTACGCCTGACGCAAATGAAGCTATGGTAAAGCGTACTGCTATGGAGCAGTGCAAAGAAAGCTATGTGCTTTGTGACAGTTCAAAATTTGGGAAGGTGAGTGCAGTGACATTTGCACCATTTACCAGCACCCGGTTTCTCACAGAGAAAAAAAGCTGTGGGTATGAAGACAGCGGGAATATTTTCATCTGCATGGCTGAATAGGCTGGAGCACGGGCGCGGTACTCGCGACCGGTGAAATCTGCCGTGAGTACCGCGCCAGCCGCAAAGCGGAATACTTTCTTATGCTGCTGTGCGCATCATGTTATGCTGCGCGGCAGATTTATTTGGCGCACAGCATAATTGCGCTGATATATATCGTCATTCTGCAAGGCGGAGGAAGGCAGCGCAGCAATCAATGTATCAGAATATGCATAAACAGAAATAATCTCTCATAGAATGTATGGGAGGTTATTTTTATGCGGCAGAAATTCAAGACATATCTATGCTATCTTACAATCATAGTATTATTACCTTACATTATTACTGCATTTATAAATGGGCCAAGCATGGCGTCCTCATCCAATATCAATACGGCTCATGTAAAGGTAAAAACAGACGCAGGGATAATCGAGATTTCGATGGAAGAATACTGTATCGGGATACTTGCAAAAGAAATTCCGGCTGATTATAAGATAGAGGCGCTGAAGGCGCAGGCAATACTTGTTAGAACAGAAGTCTATGCACGCCTAAAGGAAGGTGGACAGGACGCAGAGCTAGAAGAAGGCTTTTGGACAAGAGAACAGATGGAGGAAGCGTGGGGAGCCGTAAAAACCTCTGCAAATTATAACAAATTTCAGCGTGTATGGCAGGAAACAGAAGGACAAATACTGACATATGAAGGAAATCCTGCAAAAACCTCCTTCTTCCGGCTAAGCAACGGAAGCACAAGAGATGGAAAAGAAGCACTCGGAAATGATGGATACCCCTACCTTAAGATCGTGGATTGTCCATTAGACATAGAGGCAAAGGAACAGATCCAGACCGTCACACTGGACGATATGGATGCAGAAATAACAGAATGCGATACCGCCGGGTATGTACTCACTGTGCGTGTCGGCAACGAATCCATAAGCGGCGAAGAATTCCGCAGCACCCATCACCTGGCATCAAGCTGCTTTACCTTCCAGAAATATAACGGAAAACTGCGTATTACAACAAGAGGCGTTGGCCATGGTCTCGGCATGAGCCAGTACACCGCAAATGAAATGGCAAAAGACGGAGCAGATGCGGCAACAGTACTGGCATACTTTTTTGAGGGGACAGAATTGAAAGAAGTAGCCGATATTGTATAAGTTTGGGACGGGGCATTTTTAAAAATGCCCCGTCCCAAATTCATATTACCCTGTCCCCAATTGAAATAAAGCGTAAAAGAAGGAATAAGGATATCACTATCTGGCAAAAATAAAGTCAGAGGTGGTGATAATATGAAACAAAGACAAAAGCCAAAAAAGAAGGGGGCTAGCGTCGCAGCAGTTTTATGCTTTGTGGCAGCAATTGCAATAGTTGGAACATATACCTTTCAAGATTACAGGGAATCTCAACGGGAAGAGAAACTGGCACAGGCAAAGAAACAGCTGGAGGAGGAGACAAAAGAAGACAGTGAAGAGACAAGTACAGGGGCGGATGATATCGTGATTAACACGAAAAAAGAGCCCGAAGAAAAGAAGAAAGAAAAAAAGGTGCCGGAGGGCTCGGATGGCGAAGAGGAAACCATTGTCAGTATGCAGAATACAGCAGAGACATGGACAGCACCATATTTTGACAGCGAAAGTAAGCTTCTCTGGCCTGTAAATGGAGCAATTATCCTTAACTACAGCATGGATAAGACAGTGTACTTTTCGACCCTGGACCAGTATAAGTACAATCCGGCAGTCATAATCTCCGGGGCAGAAGGCGACCAGGTAATCTGCGGTGCACCTGGGACAGTAAAATCAATTGATGTAACAGCAGAGACAGGGACAACAGTCAATGTGGATCTTGGAAATGGCTATGAGCTATTTTACGGGCAGTTAAAAGAAGTTCCGGTAAAGGTTGGAGACTGGGTGGAAGCAAAAACCGTCCTTGGATATGTGAGCCAGCCTACAAAATACTACAGCGTGGAAGGCTGTAATGTATATTTCGAAATGAGAAAGGATGGACAGCCAGTAAATCCGGCGGAATATTTAGAATAATTGGGGACGGGGCATTTTTAAAAATGCCCCGTCCCAGATTCGTATTGCCCTGTCCCCGAAAGTAATTTATAATATAAGCGGAGGAAGAGAAATGAATTATACATATATACTGGAGTGCAGCGACGGCAGCTTCTATACAGGCTGGACCAATGATATTGAAAAACGTATACAGGCGCATAATTCGGGGAAAGGAGCCAGATATACAAGGGGCAGGACACCTGTAAGACTTGTGCATGTTGAAGAGTTCGAAACGAAAACTCAGGCTATGCAGAGGGAATGTGAGATTAAGAAGATGAACAGAAAAGAAAAAGAAAAGCTGTTGGGGACGGGGCATTTTTAAAAATGCCCCGTCCCCAATTGATTGCTTTATAGTACGAAAGCGTACATTACGATGAAGTGGCACGCGCTCCCTCCCATTACGAAGAGGTGGAAGATTTCGTGGCTTCCGAAATTTTTGTGTCTGTTATTGAAGATTGGAAGTTTTAATGCATAGATTACTCCGCCTGCCGTGTAGATGATCCCGCCTGCCAGAAGCCAACCGAAGGCGGCTGGGGACATGGAGTTAAGGATCTGGGTGAAGGCCAGTACGCAGGTCCATCCCATTCCGATGTAAAGCACGGATGAAACCCAGCGTGGGCAGTATACCCAGAATGCCTTAATCAGGATCCCTGCTATTGCGATCCCCCACACGATGCAAAGGAGTGTAGTCCCAAGCTTTCCCTTCAGTACGAGAAGACAGATGGGAGTGTAGCTTCCGGCGATCAGCACGCTGATCATCATGTGGTCAATCTTCTTGAGGATTGTATTTACATGTTCTGAGCGGTCAAATGTGTGATAGGTTGTGCTTGCGGCATATAATAGAACCAGGCTTGCCGCGTATACAGCAATTGATATGATATATATTCTGCCGGGTTCATGGGCAGCCTTTATTAACAGCGGTACTGCTGCAAATATTGCCATTAACATTCCTATAAAATGTGTAATTGCGCTTCCTGGATCCTTGATGTGTTGTTTTACTGTCTGTGTCAAAAAATCGCCTCCTAAATACCTTTATATTTCGACATGTGGTTTTTAAAACTATGTTATCTATATATTTATATTATACCCAATAGTAGGAAAATGCAAGTATAAAATTAAAAGAAATTATGTGACAGTTTCTCAGTTAAAAGGAGAAAGGGCAAAGTGTCGGTTCCCCGATTGAGTTATTGATCTCAAAAAAGCGACTCATTATTTCGAAAAGACCCTCGCGATCTCACTGACCGTTCGAGCTTAGCGATGGGTGAAGAAGATTTAGATCGTTTTTTTGAACTTTTTAATGCACTGACAGATTTTTTTGACAAATTTCGATAGAGATTCCGCCGAGATTTTAAAAATTTTCAGCCTTTTATACTGTTTGACCAAAAGTTTAAAGTAAAAAAAAGAGGACAGACAACAACTTGTCCATCCTCTTAAAAACCCTTATATTACGCGATTTGCATCTTAGCCGAAGTATCTCTTAAGAAGTCCCTCGAATGCTTTTCCGTGTCTTGCCTCATCTCTAGCCATCTCATGAACTGTATCATGGATCGCATCCAGGTTCGCAGCCTTCGCTCTCTTAGCAACGGCAGGCACGGCAAGGCATTTGAAGGACTTCTTAATGACACATTGGCTAGAAATCATTAAAAGAAAATCTTCATGCGTGCCACTTTCATGGCACACAGGAGGTTATCAAAATGCCAAAACTTAATGACACAGGCGTATATCAACTAAAAAATGGATATTGGGGTTTCCGCTATGCGATTGTTGTAAATAATAAACGAGTAGAGCGAAAACGAAATCTTGATGAGCAAGGAAATCCATATAAAACAAAAACGTCCGCAGTAAAAGCAAGACGAACAATGATAGAGCAGGAGCGCAATTCCCAAGTTG
>Ga0137307_101193_pt1 | contig 24981 bp, 19 predicted proteins | sample NAcewD2O_March_2_FD_97180 | JGI IMG/M metagenome (GOLD analysis project Ga0137307, IMG submission 97180) | Mouse cecal microbial communities from Vienna, Austria - N-Acetylglucosamine amended D2O_March | ecosystem: Host-associated > Mammals > Digestive system > Large intestine > Cecum | place... | reverse complement strand
CAAAGAAGCAGCATTGAATTATCTTTCATTAATTGACACCAAGAATGAGTTTGCCATTAAAAGGAATCAATTACAACTGGAAATAAAGAATAATGAATCCCTTGAACAAATCAATTTAAGAATATTTGAAAATTTAAATAAAAAACTTAAGCTTGTATATAATATATATAAGCGTGATTCAATCTTAGAAACAAAAAATGCAATAACACGCGATGAATTGTATAACACCAACCTAAAGCTATGCGAGGTTATAAATGACTGGAACCAAACCAATATTTCTTTAATTAATAGTCAATTCAATGGCAAGAAAGCTCAAAATGCCATATACCAGCTGGATTACGATTATTACGCTTCAATTGAAAAAGCAAAAAATGAATGTGAATCTTCATATGTTCTTTTAAAAAAGGTTATATCCTACTGGCAAATAAAATATTTAATCAAATCCCCGACTAACGGATTCGTTGAAAAGGCTTCTTCTAAATCATCTGGAGATTATTTTGAAACAGGAGAACCGGTTTTTTCCTTTATACTTCCAAATAATCAATATTACGCAGAGTCTCAGCTACCTTCTGCAGCCGGAAATAATATATCTGTAGGGCAATCAGTCAAGATTACACTTAATTTATTTCCTTATCAGGAATATGGGAAGTTGGAAGGAAATGTATCCGAAATATCATTAAATACCATTAATAATAATTATATGGTAAAAATCAAACTAACCAACGGACTAAAAAGTTCTACCAATCAACTACTTCAATTCTCTGAAATTCAATATGGCAATGCAGAAATAATTACCAATTACGAAAACCTGGCTTCCTTGGTTTTCCATAGAATATCTCATTTCTTACAATACGACAACAAAAAAACAAAACAATGATTTAGCAGTATGCTTAATATGCAATATATAAATAAGGCAATTGAATATGCCTTAAACAATATTAGATTTGAGACCGTATTTGTTAAACAAGGTTTATCCCATACCTATTATCAGATAACTTGTATAACTATGAATAATATAAAATCAGAAGAATGTTATCTAACAATTGACAACCTGAATTATCATATTATAGTATTGTCTTTGAAAACTCTCAAGACACATATATTTTATCCGGACTCGCTTATTATACACTTGCTCCAGATGTCTATTTGCATTAAGGATGACTTAGATATTGCCTCATCCATATATACTATAAACCGCAACAACAAAACGCCACATAGGCTGACAAACAATTTACAATCAGCAGATTCCAATACATTTAATATTCGGATCTCTGGATTTGAAACAATAATTGATTGCAGATCAGTATATATTGATTTTATAGAACAAATATCAAAAAATATTTATGAACCAATACCATCTTTGATATGTTTTGATGAAGACATCCAGAAACAACCGGTTTGCAATATTATGTTTCTACAAAATCATGTACATAAATCTACATTAAATTTATTAGAAACTAAAATTATCAATCATCTGCTAACGATGCCATATATTTATAAATGTAACAATTTTTCAATAATTCCAAGCATCACCCTCAAGACAGAAATCAAGGATATGTTATTTACAAATCCGCCATTATATAATACATTATCTGAAATATCAATTCTCGTATTACATAATTACAAGAATCAGTCTCAACTTCTCCAGACACTTCTTTATTATTTTGTGAAATCTTTGATGATATTTGAAATTCGCCAACAACCTACTATCTGTGAACATACTTATAACAGAACATGTAGAAGCATTATTGATTCAATGAATTTTCACATAATCAATACAAATATAATTGATGATATTCGTCTGTCATTATTTAAAGTTCATCATACCTTTATGATAAACAACATATCTAAAATAACAGAGGGGCTAACACTTCTTAATTCATTTAATAAAGATTATGACTTATTATATAAGCATTTCACAGATTTAGGGAAATATCTACACAAACTTGATAGTTACCAAACAACGTCTCTGTTATACTCTTTTATAATTCAAGCAAGTCCCTTGAAATCAGAGCTAAAACCTCTGATTCCATATATTGCATCAAAAATTTTAAGCCATGAAATTAAATTTTAAAGAACTGCTGAAACTAACCGAATCTGGGTTTATTCGTGTAGAAAAACACACGAAAGATGATTTATACATTTTCGGATACTACTCCGATGAACCTTATCAGAAAAGAGAATGGAACTCACTTTCATCACTTTGCCGAGGACTGATTACCAATGGGAATGGTGAAATAATAGAACATCCATTCCCAAAATTCTTTACATTTAAAACATATTTATCTCCAAACATTGCATTATTAAGTGATTCTCAGATTGCAAGTATTCCAAATTGCAAATACAGGATAACAGAAAAAATCGATGGAACCATGGTAATCTTATATTGGATAGGAGATATTCCATATTGTGCAACACAAAGATCCTTTACGAATATTAAAGCTAAAATAGCAACTGAAATATTACATGAAAAATATTCACATCTGTTTAACAAATTAGATAAGCGATTCACATATATTTTTGAAGCTGTTTATCCAGACATATCTGTATTGATTGATTATGGAGACACTAAAGATTTATTTTTAATCGGAATTATTGACAAGAGAACTGGTACACCTCTCGAAGTACCTGATATAGGATTTAAAACATGTCGAGATTTTACTTCTCAGTATGCAGATATAAAAAAACTAAATAAGCTTTCAGCATTGAATATCAAAAACCAAGAAGGATTTGTTATCTACTATGAAAATGGTCTGATGATTAAAATAAAATTTCCTTGGTATATTGAAGCACATAAAGCACTTGACTCTATGTTCATGATCGAAAAAAAATTGATTAATATTCACAAAAACTTACTCAATACCCAAGGACAAACATTTCCGGTTATAACAGCCAAGGATGTCTGGAATTGTATAAAATCTGGAGATACAGAACTTCTACAGATTAGAATCAAAACACCTTCTTATTATAATATCTTGGGATTTGACTATTGGCTGACAACAGTAAGAGACAGGATTATTCCGAAAATCAACTCCTCCGACACATGTCCATATAATGACATCTTTAATTTCAATGAACGCATAAAAGAGCCACACATACACGAAACTATAGTTTGGAAATGGAAAGAAAGATACCTTTGATAGAACAGACCCCAATTTCAGCAGGTTTGCTCGTCTATGATGACAATCATAATATTTTATTAGTAAAACATAAAAATATTTTTTCCAATTGTTCCCTGTCCATACCAAAGGGTCATATAAAAAAAGGTGAAACATTTCTCGATTGCGCCATAAGGGAGACATATGAAGAAACGGGCATAAGATTTGATAAAACTCAAATAAATCCGGTCCCTTTCTTTTATCCTTTAATAAAAGACTGTACAACATCGTATGTCGCATATTATGTTGTTCGTCTCAGGTCTTGCTCCAAACTGTTACCAAATCCTATCGACCTATATGAAATTGAGTCTGCAGACATTTACAGCTTTAATTATGCGATCCAAAATATAGAAATATCACAGACACCATTACTACTTCATATAAAGCCTCAATATTTAGATTATAGAATTTTAGACTGGCATATAACAAATGGTTATGTAAGATTTTCCTCACATTCCACATGTAACCTTAAAATACTTACATATACAACTAAATGCAAACGATGTGGATTTTGGAATGAGTTTACACTTTGGTGCAGGGGTATAATCATTGAAAATAATACTATCTTATATCGACCTTTAAAAAAGTTCTTTATCATGAAAGATATACCTGAATTAGTTTTAAACTCCTTTTTGCCACCATATACTGTCAGCGAGAAAATTGATGGAACTTTAGGCATTCTATATTGGATAGATAGTGTACCATTTATAGCAACAAAAGGCTCCTTCCATTCTCGACAAGCAATGATAGGAACAAGAATACTATTTACAAAGTATTGTGACATTCTAAAAAGACTTAATAAATCATATTCATATTTTTTTGAAATAATATCACCTTTAGATCCCCATATCGTAGAATATGGAGGGCTTGAAGATATTATATTATTGGGTGCATATGATAATAAATTATTCCGAGACATACGATTATGTGAATTATCTTATTTACCATTTAAAACCCCAGATACAGTGGAAACATCCGATTATTCAATATATACTAACCAGGACAATCACAATAAGGAAGGTTATGTAGTTTCGGACAATTACAATCAACGAATAAAGATCAAATTTCCTACATATATAAAAAAACATGAGGCAAAAAATAAGATTCATAACAATGAAATTTAAATACTTTTTCATACTAATATCTGTTTTTCAGGCAAAATCCCACATAAACGCAGATACAATCCACCTAAAATTATCAGATGCTGAAAAAATGTTTTGGAGAACTTCGGCTTACAAAACACTGACAAATGATTCATGCATAAGATTATTAAACCACAGTTTATTTAAAACTGTCACGAAACCCAGAATTCAATTATCATCTGCTTTACCCAATTATAATAGAAACATATCGTCAGTTATTCAGCCCACAGGAGATGAATTATTCATATCAAGAGATTATATCTCTGCATTCCTAAAACTGAGTGCAAGTCAATTCATACCATTTTCCGGCGGCACAATTGAACTAAATTCCCAAGTGTCAATGCAAACCAATCTTGCAAAAGGGACTAAACACATTCAATACTATCTGAATCTATTTAATATATCTTATAAGCAAAACTTATTGGGCTTTAATGAATATCCATGGAATAAAAAAATTGAAAACCTTAGTATAAAAAATTTTCATCAGAACCATCGGCAAGAAATTATTAAGATTCAATCAAATATTAATTATTTGTATTTCAAATTAATTTATAATAAGCTCCACAAAGAGTTACAATCTAAATATATTGAACTAAAAACAATTACGCTCAATAATTCAAAATGGAAAAGCATACATTCGGCATCAACACAATTAGATGTTATTGATGCAGATATACAACTATTGAAGGCAATGAGCCCAATATATGAGAATAATAATGAAAGAATTACAGAAGAATTCAATACATACTTAAATATGAAAAATGTCGTAATTATAACAGAAAAAATTGAAAACATTCCAATTGAATTCGACATAAACTATGAATTGATTTATAATGAAACAATAAATAATACTTTAAGACTATATGAAGAAGAAGATATTAAGAAAAAAAGAGAATTAGCAAGAATTAAAGCTCTCAAACTGCCATCCATCAATTTATCCTTAGGGGGTGGAATTAATAATAATTTTCTTTCATGGAATAAATCGTTTAGAAACTTATCACCTCAATTAAATGCGACCATAACAATAGGTTTTCCTGTATTTGATGGAAATGAAAATAAATTAAGAACAGAAATCTTGATCAACGAATTGTCAAAAATAGAAACCAATAAGAGACAACAGGAAATACAAGTTTATCAAGAGATATCAAATTGTTACAAAGAGTTATCTGAAAAGAAATATGAATACAATATATCTTCAAAGACAATCGCCCTACTTAATGACAAACTCAAAATATTGACACAAAAATACGAACAAAAAAAAATTGATTTTATGCAAATCATCCTATGCGATATCGAATTATTAAAGGAGAAATTAAACTTAATTACTATTACACAGAAGATTCATCAAATAAGGTATAAAGTAAAACTACGTTCTCTTGTTGACTTAGAAACTGTATAAATTTAATTCGAAATTATTTATATAATTGTGGTATCCTGAGGTCTTTTATGGTTGTTTTCACCGGGTCTCCTCAGCCACACAGTTCCTATGTGACTGCGCAGCGGATAGATCTGTAGATATGTCAGGGTTATAGGTATAAAAATACAGGGAGCGTCCGGATGGACGCTCCCTGTATTTTTATGTCCGTTGTAGAAAATTACTTGCGGGCGATTTTCTTGTAACCGTAAACTGCACGGTTGCCGAGCTCTTCCTCTATGCGGAGAAGCTGGTTGTATTTCGCCATACGGTCTGAACGGCTTGCAGAACCTGTCTTGATCTGACCGGCGTTCATAGCAACTGCGAGGTCTGCGATTGTAGCGTCCTCAGTCTCGCCTGAACGGTGAGAGATGACTGCGGTGTAGTTGTTGCGCTGTGCCATCTGTACCGCACGGAGAGTCTCTGTGAGTGAACCGATCTGGTTAACTTTCACGAGGATTGAGTTTGCACAACCCTTCTCGATACCCTGCTCAAGATATTTAACGTTGGTCACGAAGAAATCGTCACCTACGAGCTGGCAACGGTCGCCGATAAGATCTGTGAGGATCTTCCAGCCTTCCCAGTCGTTCTCGTCCATACCGTCCTCGATAGAGTCGATAGGATATTTTGTGATGAGCTCTTCGAGATATTTAGCCTGCTCAGCGCTTGTGAGCTTCTTGCCGTTAACCTCTTTCTCAGCACCGTTCTTAAGATGAGTGTAATCATATACACCATTCTGATAGAACTCGGAAGATGCACAGTCAAGACCGATTGTAACGTCTTTTCCGGGCTCGTAGCCGGCTTTCTTGATAGCCTCAACGATAACGTTGAGAGCATCCTCAGTACCTTCGAGCTTGGGTGCGAAACCACCTTCGTCACCGACTGCAGTAGAGAGACCGCGAGCCTTGAGCACGCTCTTGAGGTTATGGAACACTTCAGTACCCATGCGGATACCCTCCTTGAAGCAGCATGCGCCTACAGGACGGATCATGAACTCCTGGAAGCAGATGGGAGCGTCAGAGTGAGCGCCACCATTGATGATGTTCATCATCGGAACAGGAAGGACATAAGTGTCGCAACCGCCGATGTAGCGATAGAGAGGCATATCGAGATAGTTGGCGGCAGCCTTTGCAACAGCAAGAGAAACACCGAGGATGGCGTTTGCGCCGAGGTTTGATTTTGTAGGAGTGCCGTCAAGGTCAAGCATGATCTGGTCTACACCGATCTGGTCAAGTGCGCTGTGACCGATCAGGGCTTCTGCGATCGGACCGTTAACGTTGGCAACAGCTTTCTGAACGCCCTTGCCCATGTAGCGGCTCTTGTCACCGTCACGAAGCTCAAGAGCCTCGTTCTCACCTGTAGAAGCTCCAGAGGGAACTGCTGCGCGACCCATAACGCCGCTTTCGAGAATCACGTCTACCTCAACTGTAGGGTTACCGCGAGAATCAAGGATCTCGCGACCGATTACTTTTTCAATTTTCATATTTCTATTAATTATAGATATGTTTGGGTTTATAATTTCTTTGTACGCAGGATAACACCCCAGGCGTTGCCCTGAACTCAACTGCAAAGTTAACAATAATTTTGCAAAACATTGATACCATATTAATCAAATTTAAGTAACTTTACATATTGAACTGATTTAAACTTTTTACGAACGTCCGTCAGACGGGAATAAATCAAATGGCAGAACCTTGGAAAAATATTATAACAGACCTCGCCACAGCCGAACTTCCGTTCGAACTGCTTGCCGGGCAGAAACTCCTTCTGGAGGCTCTGGAGTCTTTCGTGTTTTCCCCTGACCCGCGGCTGGCGTTCGTGCTCAACGGATACGCGGGCACGGGAAAGACTTCGGTCGTAGGCGCATTCATCAAGGCTCTCGACAAGCTGCGCCGTCCTGTCGTGCTCCTCGCCCCTACGGGCAGAGCGGCGAAAGTGGCGCAGGCTTTCTCCGGGCATCCCGCCTCCACCATCCACAAAAGGATATATCGCGGCGACTCCACCGACCCGTCCAACACCAGTTTCTTCCTTGCCCCCAACGAGCAGCGCGACACTCTCTTCATCGTCGACGAGGCATCGCTGATAACAGACGCCCCCGGCGGCGGACGCTCGCTGCTCTCCCATCTGATACATCATGTGTATTCCGCGCCGGGATGCCGGCTGATGCTCGTCGGTGACGAGGCGCAGCTTCCACCTGTGGGGCAGACAAGCTCCACGGCGATGAATCCCGACCGGCTACGCTCGCTCGGTCTCGACCCGATCTGTTTCTCGCTCGAAATTCCGGTCAGACAGGACATTGAAAGCGGAATCATCCGCAACGCCACGTATATCCGCTACCTTCTCACCCATCCTGAAAAGGATGCGCCGCCGGAGCTGTACGTGCGCGGCTATCCGGAAGTCGAGGCTGTCTCGTCGAGAGACCTTGCCGACAGACTTGCGGAATCCTGGAGCAAGGCGGGGGCGGACGAGACACTGATTGTGACACGTTCCAACAAGCGTGCCAACAATTTCAACATGGCGATCCGCAACCAGGTGATGTATGCCGAGGAACCGCTGCAGCGCGGCGACCGCATTATCATATCCAAAAACGATTATTACTGGGGGAAACGCAACGGCTTGAAAAGCTTCATCGCCAACGGCGACACGGCGGAAGTGATCTGGGTGGGTAAAACCGAAAAAGCCTATGGGAGATACTTCACCGAGGTTGAACTGCGTCTTGCCGATGGCGCCATTGCCGGCGCAAAGCTTATGCTGCGCAGCCTTGTCTGCGACGGACCGTCGATTCCGCGCCTTGAGATGGAGAAATTCTACAACCGCGTGCTCGACAGCTACGAGGGTGAACTCTCCCACAAAATAAAGGGTGTCATGGAAGACCCCTATTACAATTCGCTGCAGGCGAAATACGCCTACTGTGTCACATGCCACAAGGCTCAGGGCGGACAGTGGAAGCATGTCTACATAGACATGGGCTCCATACCTCCCGATGCTCTCGGCGCAGACTTCTTCCGCTGGCTCTACACCGCGATAACGCGCGCTACGGAAAAGATATTCCTCATCAATCCCACTCTCCCCTTACGTTAAGAACCTGTAACCCATACCGACATGAACCATATCATAGACATATTCAATCAGATCAACTCACTCGAAGTCAACATGGTCAACTGCATGTTCCGCCTTGTGCTAAGCATGTTTCTCGGCATGATCGTGGGTGCCGAGCGCAAACGCAAGGGACAGATAGCCGGCATACGCACATTCGCCCTCATCTCTATGGGCGCATGCCTTGCGATGCTTCTCTCCATCTACGTGCCCCAGGCGTATCTCGGACTTAAGAACGGCGACCCTGGACGCATCGCGGCACAGGTCATCACCGGCATCGGATTCTTAGGCGGCGGCGCGATGATACACATGAAAGGAGCCGTGCGCGGTCTCACCACTGCCGCCGGCATCTGGATGACGGCAATCATCGGCATGGCGGTAGGCATCGGAATGTATCTCTGCTCCATCGGCGCGACACTGCTGATTCTTCTCACCCTTGTCACTTTCGAGCAATATGAGAAACGGCGCAAGTTAGGACAGGAGTCGAAAGTAATCAACCTCACGGTCGAGGGGATAGTTGGCGACATAGAGAATTACCGCGAGGTGTTCAGGCAGCACAACGTGCATCTCTCGACGTTCTACATCGAATACGACTACGAACACAACCGCATCCATCTCGACTTCGTGGTGCTCGCCCACGCCTACGCCGACCTCCTGCCGATGCTCAACAGCGTCGGCGAGGCAGGCGCCACGCGCCGCCTCACCCTCTCCAGCCAGATCGACATATAGTGACACACTTGATTTAGAACAGCCTTCCGACCACTTACAACCACAAGACAACCATATTTGCTCTTGTAATCAGAACACCTTTTCATTATAAAAATAATTGTTATATGGTTGAAAGTGTATGGCGAATAAAAAAAATCCTGTCTGCATCACACAGACAGGATTCTCAATGAGCATATGAGTATGAAATGCTCCTATTTCACAGAAATCTTACGCACCTTATTGCCCTGATGAACAATATATACGCCCGGAGCAAGATTATCAACGGCCGCACCTACGTAGATTCCTGAAAGGTTATAAACGCTTACGGGCTGATTCTCGTCAAAGTCTGATATCAGCTCCTCTACGCCGGACTCCGCTGCAAATTCCGCAAAAATCCATCTTTATGCTAACCTAAGTTAAAAGTAAACATACTCTAATAAAATTTCGATAAAAAAGGTGAAATATTTTGAATTGTAATTAAATTGATTTAAATTTGCGAATAAAAGCAAGCGAAAAGGTTATTTATTGTCAACAAATCCGTTTGCGTTTTGATAAGAAGCCCTGATATATACTATCACTTACCTCTTCTTTCGACCTGCGACCGATGATGACACACCATCGGCAGTCGTAACCGGACAAAGCGATCAATATATAGGAGATTATATATAATACCATTTAAATACAAACAATAATAACTTTAAAATCAGTATTTATGAAAAAAATTCTACTTTCTTTAGTTGCTGCGGGCGCAGCAACTTTCAGCGCCGGCGCTGAAAAAGTCGTTTTCATCGCGTCAGACGCATTCAAATTCTACGATGGTGATGCCCAGACAATAGTCAATATTCCCAACGGATATTACCTCACCACGTCTAATGACCGCGCTCCCGAGAAAGCTATTAAAAAGTCTTTGTCAAGCAGTGTCATTAAGATTGATGCATCAGGTGCCGGAGATTTTGGATTCAAAACTGTTTCAAAAGAAAACAAATGTTACTCTACATCCGGCAGCTGGAGATGGTATACGAATCAGGGCATGACATTCACTCCCGCCAAAGGCATTACCATGAAAGGCATTAAAATCAGAAGCCAGAGGTTTACAGCTAAAACTACTCCGGGCAATTATGTATTCCCTTTCACAAAGAATCCAGAAGACACAAAGATGGATGTTTCGAATGTGGAGAATATAATCCTTTCCGCTGAATTGAATTCGGCTGAAGCAATGGTACTACAGCCAACAGGACAGCTCCGCTGCTTTTACATTGAAGTTGAATACGAAGGAACACTCGCCCAGCCTTCAATGCCTGATTGCTCTGCACGCAAGCCTTTTGTAGCGGCTGATGAAGAGCTTGCTCTCAATTCAGATACAGGCGCGGATATTTACTATACGCTTGACGGCTCAGTTCCCACAACTTCTTCGACAAAATACTCTTCTCCTTTCAAACTGACCGAAGATTGTGTTCTTCGCGCAATAGCTGTCAAAGACGGAGTGGAAAGTTTCCCATTCTATGCAGAGTATTTTCAGATTCCTGCCGGCACTAAAGTCGACGAATTCGATATGAGCAACTGGGAGTCATTGACCAAGAAAGACGGTTCTGAATTCAAGGCGGCGGATTTCCTTAAAAAGGATACAGATACAGAACCCTGCAACATGTGGATAAACATGAACGGTGTGGAACTTGCCGGAGCAAGCGGTTCTCTTCTCTCATTCAAGGATGTCGGAGACAAACAGACTCAGATTTTCAAGTCATGGACTTTCGGCAACGTTGTTGAATACAGACCGAATCATGCCGCCAACACGTTTACTGCTACAGTTCCGGAGGGATGCACATTATCAAACGTTGTTATCGTAGGATCAAACATCGCAGACACCGAGACACCATTGAAGCTGGCAGATGGAGAAAAAGGGACATTCGCATTATCCCCTATAAACAAAGCCAACGCGATATGGAAAGCAGGTGACAACGAACTTTCTGCGATTACATTTGCAGGAGGCACATATATAGATCAGATATATGTCATTTACAAAGAAAACGAAAGCGGCAGCGGAGTCGCCGGCATCGAGGCAGACGAGAACGCACCCGTGGAGTATTACAATCTGCAGGGTGTGCGGGTAGCCAGCTCGGAGAAGGGTCTCTACATTGTGAAGCAGGGCAACAAAGTTGAAAAGCGCTTCATTAAATAACTGAGCAATCAGATCCTTGGGAAAGGAGGGAGCCGCCATGCGGTTCCCTCCTTTTCTCGTTCATCCCCATCCCATCTCGCCCTATCCAGCCCCATCCAGCCCTATACCTCCCTATCTCGCCCCATCACCCCAGAACCACATCGAGCAGCATCATCAGCAGGAAACCGACGGCGAAGCCAACGGTGCCCATATTCGAGTGGCTGCCTTCCTGCGTCTCGGGTATCAGTTCCTCGACCACGACATACATCATCGCTCCGGCGGCAAACGCCAGCAGATAGGGAAGTATCGGCAACACCACGGACGCAAGCAGAATTGTGACTGCGGCGGCAATCGGTTCGACGACGCCGCTCAGCGCCCCGATGACAAACGATTTGCGACGGCTGTTGCCCGCCATGCGCAGCGGCATCGACACTATCGCCCCTTCCGGAAAGTTCTGTATCGCGATACCCAGCGAGAGAGCAAGAGCCGCAGCCATAGGCAAAAAGGCGTTATGCTCCAGCGCGGCGGCAAGCGCCGCTCCTACCGCCATACCTTCCGGAATATTATGCAGCGTCACCGCGAAAACGAGTTTGGCTGTACGCGACAATCCGCTTCTCGGACCTTCGCTCATGCCGCCGTCGATATGCTGATGCGGCACGACCATGTCGAGCGACAGCAGAAACAGTATGCCGACGGCAAAACCGACAATCGAAGGTATCACACTCGCTATCCCCTCCTTGCCGGTCATTTCCATAGAGGGTATAAGCAGAGACCACACAGAGGCGGCGACCATAACACCGGCGGCGAACCCGGTGAGTGTTTTCTGCAGCAACTGCGGCATTTCGCGCCGCATCAGAAACACACACGCCGCTCCCAGTGCCGTTCCGGCGAACGGCAACATCAGACCAATTGCAAGACCATTCATATTATTATAACATTCTGACCGCCTCCCTGAGTTCAGGGAGACGTGCAAGGCGGCACAGAAGAAGGTATGACCCGATGCCGAACAGAAGACCTCCGCCCAATTGAATCAGTCCAGCCATGTTTGCCGACAGGGAAGACAACCACCCCGAGAGACCTGCGGCATAGAGAGCCACCGCGACAACGAGGCATGACACGCCCGCGATCGCCATTGACGGGAGCAGGTCTCTGACCATAGCCCGCACGCTGAAGCCCGCCGCACGCCGTAGAATCAGCAGCGACACGACATAGGTGACAACCGAAGCCGCAAGCTGCCCCCCCACCAGCAGCGGAACACTGCCGAACCAGACAGTCGACAGGATCGCCGCAAGAATCAGCAGATCCTTTGCCACCTCAAGCGCGAACAACCGCCGTCCGTAGCCGAGCGCGAGAAGATAATTGCTGTAAAGCGAAGTCAGCACCACAAATATCCCTCTTACCGTCAGTATCTGGAAAAGAATTATCGCTGCATCCCATTTATGTCCGAAAAGGGAATGGAACAACGGCGCGCCGAGCACAGCGATACCACCCATGACCGGGAAAAGGACAAACGCCGTGAAACGGTTGATTTTCGTCACGTAGCGACGGAAAGTCTCCCCGTCATCCTGCACCTTCGACAGCAGCGGCACGAACGAAGAGGTGAGAATCTGCGATATCGAGGCGCTCCCCATTTTGCTCCATTTGTCAGCCTGCGTATAGAAGCCGAGAGAAGAAAGGTTATAGAAAGCGCCGATTATGAATGAATATATATTCTGACACAAAGTATTAAGCGTTGAAGAGGAGAAGACGCTCAACCCTATCCGCCATATTTTTTTCAGCGAGTCGAGATGAAACCCGGCTGTCGGAAGCCATCCCCCGGTGATCCAGAGCCATGCCGACTTGACAGCAGCGAGAGCCACCGACTGCCACACCAGCGCCCACGGCCCCCACCCCTCCACGGCAAGCCACACACCCAACGCCCCCGACACCGTGAGCCCGATGATGTTGGAAACTGCAATCTGCTTTACAGCCATCCGCGTCATCAGGCGGTTGGTCTGCAAAATGGCAAGACCGTTGAGGATGAAGGTGAGAAACATCACCTTCGAAAGAGGTATGAGCCTACGGTCTCCCTGAAAAATGTCGGCTATAAGGGGGGCGCAGAAGAAAAGGACGGCATATACCGCCACACTAACCGCAAGGTTGAACCAGAACACCGTGGAATAATCCCGCTCATCGGGATCCTTGCGCTGCAGCAGCGCCGCCCCGAAACCGCTGTCCACAAACAGTATGGCAAAAGCCTGAAACACCAGCAACGCGCCCACAAGACCGAAATCCTCCGGAGTGAGGATATTGGCGAGCACAACACCGACCACGGCATAGAGCAGCTGGGATGAAACGCGGTCTACCGCGTTCCATTTCAGCGTACTTGCCGTTTTCTGTTTGAGAATGCTTTCCTCCGCCACTGTTCAGTATTTTTTCGTGTTGTCCGGATGAGACCGGGGAATCACTCAAGAGGAAGAACCTTGCCCCCTCCCACTTTCTTTATTTCCGGATTACCCTTGTACTGGATTTTAGTGGTGCCGATGCCGCGCACGTCAAGCTTCTTCACCGGCCAGCAGGTAATGTCGCCTGTGCCGAGAATCGAGCACTTCACCGCCATCGCCTCCAGCCCTTCAGCCTCGATCAGTCCGGTGCCCACCATCTTGAAAGCCGCCTTGTCCGCCTTTCCGGTAAGTATTATCGTACCCTTGCCCGTAGCGAGATGCGCCTCGGCGTTTCCCGTCTGTATGTCTTCGGCTATGATGCGTCCGTTGCCGATCTGCTTTGCCGTGAACGCCGGCACGGCTATAGTGTTGCAGACCGTCGCGGTAAATTCAGATGAATTCTCGATTTCAGTCAGATAATCCGAATATACATACAGCACAGGCAAGGCGGGGTTGTTGACATCCTCCGTGTTCACCTGAATGCGGAGCTTCCCCTTGCTGTTGGTGAATATAAAGGCATTGGCAAACTCCTCCTCGCCGGTGAAGACAGCCATGCCGGTGGAGTCCGGCACAGAGCGGTAAACCACATTGACGTTGTCCGTAATCTTAATCCTGTCGAAACGACCCACATCCAGACGATATGTCCGTTCCTGAGCCAGAGCTGGCAGCACCGCCGCCAGCATCAACATAAAAGCTACTGTCTTTTTCATAATTTCCAAGTATAAGATGATTTTTCGACTATAACAAATCTGATTATTGAAAACTTCCTGACCATGCATCTGAAAAAAATGTCATCAGGAGTCTTCCCGATTGCCGAAGAATGTTTCGGATATATGGTCGAGAAGATCGAACAGCTCCTTCTCCGTTTCCGCACGCAGCAGCTTAATGCGCGTTTCGCGGAAATTGGGAATACCCTTGAAGAGAGGCGTCGCGGCGAGATGACGGCGGATGTGCAGAATGCCGCGATACTCGTCGATGCGGTCGATGCTCTCGCGTATCTGCCGACGCAATATGTCGAACTTCGCCGTATCGGAAAGAGGCTCGTATTTCCCCTTCTCAAGATACTGGCGGACTTCCCTGAATATCCATGGCGCGCCGATAGCCCCCCTGCCTATCATGATGCCGTCTACACCGAAGCGGTCGAAAGCCTCCGCCGCACCTTCCGGCGACGTTATGTCTCCATTGCCGATTACAGGAATCTCCATGCGGGGGTCATTCTTCAGCTCCCCGATCAGCGACCAGTCCGCCTGTCCGGTATACATCTGCGAGCGTGTGCGTCCGTGCACCGTCAGCGCCTTTATGCCGCAGTCCTGCAGTCTCGGTCCCAGATCAGTGATGATTTTGTTCTCGCAATCCCAGCCGAGGCGCGTCTTCACCGTGACAGGAATATCAACGGCATCCACCACACGCCGGGTTATCTCAAGCATCTTGGGTATGTCACGGAGCATCCCCGCTCCCGCGCCTTTCCCCGCCACCTTCTTCACCGGACACCCGAAATTGATGTCGAGGATGTCGGGGCGAGCCTGTTCCACGATCTTCGCCGCCTCGACCATAGCCTCCGGCTCGCGTCCGTAAATCTGTATTGCCACCGGGCGTTCGGCATCGTTGATGTCGAGCTTGCGCGTCGTTGACTTTATATCGCGGATAAGCGCTTCCGCCGACACGAACTCCGTATAGACCGAAGCCGCCCCCATTTCGCGACATATCAGACGAAACGAAGGATCCGTCACATCCTCCATCGGGGCAAGCGACACCGGCTTGTCTCCAAGATCAACATTGGCTATTTTCATTTGTATGCTTATTCCGTTTTAAGTACTTATTGTCGTTGTCATAATAATATCCGCCGGCTTTCGGCACTTGTCTGTCAGCTGTCCATAGAACAGCGTCATACGAGCGACAAAGTTGAGAGTCCTCCGGCAAGTATCATCTGCGCTGCCTCCTGCATCGCCTCGGGTGTCAGGGAACGTATGCGCTCCGCCGTATAATCTATATCGTGGATCTCACCGTAATACATAAGGCTTTTAGCCAATGACATAGCGCGGCTCTCGCGGTGCTCGCCGCTCATGATCAGCTGCCCGCAGTATTGGTCGCGGACACGAGCGAAAGCCCTCGGCGACAACGGAGACTGTGCAAGACGGTCCAGTTCGCCAGATATTATGGCGCGGCAACGCGCCACAGCATCCTTGTCACAGCCGTAATACACAAGCAGCACACCCGTATCGCTCATCAGGGCGACATTGCTCTCGACGGTATACACCAGTCCGCGGCGGTCGCGCATCTCCATGTTCAGACGCGAGTTCATGCATGGTCCTCCCAGATAGTTGTTGAGCAGGAACAGAGCATGCCTGCGTGAATCGCCGCGTCCGAAAAGGCGGCATCCTGTTATGCAGTTCGCCTGATGGCTTGACCGCACACGCGTCTCGTTGAAGACCTCCACCGCAGGCGCAGCCTCGCGCAGGAGCGGTTCCGAATCAAACGTCATGTCACCGAAATATTTCTCCACAAGACGGATATTGCGTTCCGGATCGCCCGGATCGGCGCAGTATATCACCATATTCCGCGGCGTATAGTTAGCATCGATAAAACCGCGTCCGTCTGCCGATGACAATCCTCTCACACTCTCAGGTGTGCCCAATATGTTGTGGGCAAGACCCGAACCGGCATAAATCAATTCCTCAAACTCGTCATATACCGAGTCCGAAGGACTGTCGCGATATGAATGGATCTCCTCCACGATCACCTCCTTCTCCTTTTCTATCTCATTGGCAGGGAAAGAGGCATTCTTCACAAGATCTGAGATAAGTTCGAAAGACCTTGCGGCATAACCTGCGGGAGCGTTGGTATAAATCATCGTCTCCTCCTTCGTGGTGTAGGCGTTAAGTTCTCCGCCGATGGTCTCCATGCGGCTTGCGATGTGACAACTCCGGCGATGGCGCGTGCCCTTGAATATGGTATGTTCCACAAAATGGGCAAGTCCCTCCCTGTCGGCAGACTCGTCACGACTGCCGGCATTGACCATCGCGCCGATATACGACACGTTGCCCTCTGCCTTGACAGCCACTACCCTCAGTCCGTTGGAAAGAGTGTGAATATGATACTTTTCACTATCCTTGACAATCATACGATATTACAATCATAAATAACCCGTCCGCCACAACACCGCGGACGCATTCAATCTGCAAAGATAACTAAAAAAACGCGGTTTTCCGCACCATGTCGCCATCGTATTAAAGAATTATTTCCGTAATTGAGAATTATTCACTAATTTTGCACCGCCTTACCGTATTTAGACAATGATAACAGGAACAGGTTTACAATTGAATTGAAATTTGAATTGAATAAAAACTATTTCTTTAGATAATGAAAGCATATGTATTTCCGGGCCAGGGTGCCCAGTTCGTAGGCATGGGCAAGGACCTCTACGACAACAATCCCGAAGCAAAGGAACTTTTTGAGAAAGCAAATGAAATTCTCGGCTTCCGCATCACCGACATGATGTTCGAGGGTACAGAAGATGACCTGAAACAGACTAAGGTGACTCAGCCTGCAATCTTCCTCCACAGCGTATTGCTCGCCAAGAGCCTCGGTGACGAATTCAAGCCAGACATGGTCGCCGGCCATAGTCTTGGTGAGTTCTCGGCACTCGTCGCTGCTGGCGCACTCAGTTTCGAAGAGGGGCTGAAGCTCGTTTTGAAACGCGCCCACGCCATGCAGAAAGCATGCGAACTGCGTCCTTCGACAATGGCAGCCGTCCTCGCGCTTCCCGATGACAAGGTCGAGGCTCTCTGCGCAGAGATCGACGATGTCGTGGCTCCCGCCAACTACAACTGCCCCGGCCAGGTGGTGATATCCGGCACCATGGAGGGCATCGACGCGGCTTGCGAGAAAATGCTTGCGGCAGGTGCGAAACGCGCCATGAAACTTAAAGTCGGAGGTGCTTTCCACAGCCCCCTCATGCAGCCCGCCCAGGAGGAACTCGCCGAAGCTATCGCGGAGGCTGAGTTCAGCACTCCCGTATGTCCCGTTTACCAGAACGTTGACGGCAAGCCGCATACTGACCCCGAAGAAATAAAGGCAAACCTCATCAAGCAGCTCACAGCTCCTGTGCGCTGGACATATGACGTAGAGGCAATGATCGCCGATGGCGCCGATGAATTCATCGAGCTGGGTCCCGGCGCAGTGCTCCAGGGTCTTGTAAAGAAAATCAACCGCGGAGTGGCGACTTCCGGCAAACAGTAATCAGAGACAATAATGAATATCGCGATAGTAGGAGCGAGCGGCGCCGTAGGACAGGAGTTCCTGCGCGTGCTTGACGAGCAGAATTTCCCCATCGACAACCTGCGGCTCTTCGGCTCGAAGAGAAGCGCCGGGCAGACCCGCGCCTTCAGAGGGAAAGAATACGTGATCGAGGAACTCACCCGTGATTCCGACTTCACAGGCACCGACATTGCCTTCACCTCTGCCGGTGCCGGCACATCAAAAGAATTTGCCGATGTCATCACGCGCCACGGCACACTGATGATCGACAACAGTTCGGCGTTCCGCATGGATGACGATGTGCCTCTGGTCGTGCCTGAAGTCAACGGCGAGGATGCCCTCAACCGTCCGCGCAACATCATCGGTAATCCCAACTGCACCACCATCCAGATGGTGGTGGCACTGAAGCCGATCGAGAACCTCAGCCATATACGCCGCGTGCGTGTCGCCACGTATCAGGCGGCAAGCGGCGCAGGCGCGGCAGCCATGGACGAGCTGAGACACCAGACAGCGCAGCTGAGCCGCGGCGAGGAACCCACTGTGGAGAAATTCAAGTATCAGCTTGCGTACAACGTGATTCCCCATGTGGATGTTTTCACTGAAAACGACTACACCAAGGAGGAGATGAAAATGTTTAACGAGACCCGGAAGATCATGCATTCCGACATACGCGTATCTGCGACATGCGTCCGCGTGCCTGTTCTACGTGCCCACAGCGAGGCTATCTGGGTCGAGACAGAGACTCCGCTGACCACCGAAAAGGTTCGTCGCGCATTCGGACAGGCACCCGGTCTGGTTGTTATGGAAGAGAATGCAGAGGGAGAGAAATACTATCCCATGCCACTTTTCATCGCCGACAAGGATCCCGTGTATGTGGGACGCCTTCGCAAAGACCTCTGCGATGACTGCGGACTAAGTTTCTGGGTGGTAGGCGACCAGATCAAGAAAGGTGCGGCTCTCAACGCAGTGCAGATAGCCCAGTGGCTTCTCGCCAACGACCCCCGCTTCAAGAACTGACCCCTCCAGACGCACAGATACAATGAAGGCGTGTCGCTCACCGCGACACGCCTTCATTGTATCTGTGCTTGATTGTATCAGGCGCGTTTGCTGTCGCGGATGAGATAGATGATGAGGAGCGCGTATGCCACGCAGCCCAGAATCTGAGTCAGCTGCTCGGAACCGGGGGTGGTGTATTCGAAACCGGCAAAACGGGTTATTGCCGCGAAGACCCCGAAGAGGGCGCCGCCGGCGATAAGACCGGAAGAGATGAGTGTGCCACGGTCGCGGCGGGCATCGTTCACCTTCTTGTCTTTCGATGAATTGGATACGAAATATGAAACCGCACCACCGACAAGCATCGGTGTATTGAGCGACAACGGAATGAACATACCGAGGCAGAAAGCCAGTGCCGGCACGCCAAGCCAGTTGAGAATCAACGCCAGAATAGCACCTACCATATAAAGAATCCAAGGAGTCTCGCCACCCATCATGAGCGGTTCGATAACTTTCGCCATGGCGTTTGCCTGAGGTGCTACGAGAGCATTGTCGCCGGTGAAACCGTAAACCTTGTTGAGCACGATGATCACACCGCCAACGGTCGCTGCCGAAACGAGAGTGCCGAGGAATTTCCATGTCTCCTGCTTTTTGGGCGTTGTGCCGAGCCAGTAACCGATCTTGAGGTCGGTGACAAATCCGCCAGCCATGGAAAGCGCGGTACAGACCACACCTCCGATCACCATGGAAGCCACGATGCCCGAGGTGCCGCTGAGTCCGATTGAAACAAATATCGCCGAAGCAACGATAAGAGTCATGAGCGTCATGCCCGACACAGGATTGGAGCCTACGATAGCAATAGCGTTTGCCGCCACTGTGGTGAAGAGGAACGCGATGACCGTAACCACAAGCCACGCCACAAGCGCCTGCCAGAGAGTATGTATGACTCCTAACCAGAAGAACACAAACACTGCGATCAGAGCAAGCGCGATGAAGAAGACGACGTGTTTCATAGAGATGTCGAGCTGCCAGCGCACAGGCTTTTCGCCGCTCTTGGCTCCTCCCTTGAACTCACGTCCCGCCAGACCGACCGCCTGACGGATGATGGGCCATGATTTCACGATTCCTATCACTCCTGCCATTGCGATGCCGCCGATGCCGATCATACGGGCGTAGTCTTTGAAGAGCGCATCGGGCGACATTGCCTGAAACTCAGGGCTGCCGTAAGTGCCAAGCAGCGGTATGATGATCCACCACACGAATATCGAGCCGGCGAAAATCACAAAAGCGTATTTGAGACCTACTATATATCCGAGACCGAGAAGCGCGGCGCCGGTGTTGCAGCTGAGCACGAGTTTTGTCTTCTCCGCTATTGTCTGTCCCCATGCCGACGCTGTTGAGGTGACGGTTTCCGCCCACCATCCGAACGTGGCGACGATGTAGTCGTAGATACCGCCGATAAGAGAGGCGATGACAAGAGTCTTTGCCTGACCTCCGCTTTCGGCGCCCGCCGACTGCTGACCCGAAACGAGCACCTGCGTGGTTGCCGTCGCCTCCGGGAAGGGATACTTGCCGTGCATATCCTTCACGAAATATTTACGGAAGGGTATGAAGAAGAGAATGCCCAGGATTCCGCCCAACAGCGAACTGAGGAATATCTGATAGAATTCCACCATGATGTCGGGATAGGTAGCCTGAAGGATAAACAGAGCCGGAAGGGTGAATATGGCGCCTGCCACTATCACTCCCGAACAAGAGCCTATCGACTGGATGATCACATTCTGCCCGAGGGAATTTTTCTTCTTCAGAGCGTTGCTGAGACCCACCGCGATAATGGCGATAGGAATGGCGGCCTCAAACACCTGCCCTACTTTCAGTCCGAGATAAGCTGCCGCCGCACTGAACACAACAGCCATCAACAGACCCATGCCCACGGAATAGGGAGTCACCTCCTTCTGGTCGTGAGCTGGTTTCATCACCGGGACGTACTGTTCGTCTTTCGCAAGCTCGCGGAAGGCGTTTTCCGGCAGTCCGGTGTCGGTGGTGTAGACTTCTTCGTTTTCTTTCATAAAATATCTGTCAGGTTAAGTAGTTGATAAATGTCAAATCCGCAAGCAAGTATTCGGATTTACTTTCACCCTGATGCGGTTTAAATTCGAATACATGAACTCGTCTTGACTTATTTACGAAAGTAAAAAATAATGATATTGTTAATTCTTTTCTCAACCTCGGAAATATCTCGCTGATGTCAAGAAAAAATAAGTCAAGACGAGTTCCATGCTTATTTGCTGCGAATATAAGAATAAAATATTTCTTAACCAAATTAAACCTTTATATACATTCGGAGTCAAAGAAATTCGGAAGCTGTTTCATTTGGAAACTGTCTTTATACACCCAAAAAAGAGGTGACGCATTTTAGAAGTTGTTAAAAAGTAATGAAAATTAGGTTATTTCTGATGGCGGGAATGGTTGCGCTCCCTGCCATTTTGTGTGCAAAAGGCACAGTGACAGGTAAAATCTTAAACAAAGCCACCGGCGAGCCGATGGACTTCGTGACAGTGCAGGTATTCGATTCCACGGGCAAGAAACCGTTTCAGATCGTAGCGTCTTCCGACAGCGAGGGCAAGTTCACTCTTCCGAACCTCTCGGACGGCTCATATGTAATCAAGATAATGAATGTCGGCAGCGTCAACCAGGAACGTCCCGTGAATATCTCCGGGAGCAACATCGACCTCGGCACCATCAACCTTGTAGACGACTCGAAGGTGCTGAAAGAAGTGGTTGTAGAGGGTATACGCAGCCAGATGCGGTTCGAGCTTGACCGCAAGGTGTTTACCGTAGACGCCAATATCGCCGCTGCAGGACAGAGCGCGAGCGAGTTACTTGAATCCATTCCATCGGTAGAGGTAGACCAGGACGGCGAGGTGTCGCTGCGCGGAAACAGCTCCGTGACAATATGGATCAACGGCAAGGATTCGGGACTCACAGCCGACAACCGCGCACAGATTCTGGAACAGATCCCGGGTGAAAGCATCGACCGCATAGAGGTCATAACCAACCCCTCGGCAAAATACAGTCCGGAAGGAACAGCGGGCATCATCAACATCATCCTAAAAAAAGACAGACGCGGGGGATATTTCGGAAGCGCGGAAATAGGGGGAAACACCCGGGGTGGCGGAAACGTATCGGCAAATATCAACTATAACACAGGGAAGTGGGACACCTTCGCCTCCATAGGCTTCAGAATGCGCCATGGCAAAGGTGGTTCCGAGACACGCCGCACCTTCGATGACGGCACTTTCACCAACTCCGACGGCGACAGCCGCTCACACGGCAACAATCTCTTCTTCCGTCTGGGTGCAACATACCATCTCACAGATAAAGACGAGTTTTATGTCAACGGATTCGGCATGTTCGGACGCCGCTACGGAAAGACAACAACCGAATACACCGCCAATCGCCCCGACCACTGGCTCAGCGACCTTCAGATCTCACGAAACCACGGAGAATCCAAAGGCGCGCATGTGGAATGGGGATATACGCACCGATGGAACGACAATCATTCGCTGGAGACAATGGTCAGCTTCAACCACTGGGGCGGTCCGTCGTGGAACTCATACGGCGAGACCGAAACCTGGGCAGACAATTCGACCACGGAGCAATACCGCGAACAGTCCATGCCCATCAACGTCAACTCCTGGGAGGCTAAGGTCGACTATACCAACAAACTGAACGACTGGCTGAAACTCGAAGCCGGATACAACGGCAACTACAGCCACGAGAATACCCCGAACACCACAATGAGACTCAGCCCCGACGGAACGCTGAAGACTGACGAAAGCCTCTTCAACCGCTTCATCTATTCCAACAACGTGTCGGCGCTTTACGTAACTCTCGGAGGGAAGATAAAGGATTTCAGTTTCTCTGCCGGAGTCCGTTCTGAATCGTGGCAGGTAAGAAGCCGCTCGCTCGAATACGGTCAGAACCGCGAGGATGTGCCGGAATTCAAAAAGAATTTCTTCGCCCTCTTCCCCTCCTTGTTCTTATCATATTCTCTCCCCAAAGACAATGAGATCCAGATCAACTACACCCGACGCATACGCCGTCCGTGGGGTGGACAGCTGAATTCGTTCCACAATGTTTCCGACCCCACAAGCGTGTCATATGGAAATCCGGAACTTGAGCCGCAATACTCCAACTCCTTCGAGCTTAACTATCTGAAGAGCTGGACATACGTCAGGACTGCCGACAACATGATCAACCGTATTGCATATATGGACAACAACGTGATGTATTCGACATTCGCGAATGTGTCGAAGATGGCGAACTCAGGGTGCGAGATAATATTCAAGAACTCACTCTTCCGCAGCAAGCTCGACCTGACCACGACAGTGAATCTCTACAACAACCATATCAGCGGATGGAGCTATGACTTCCCGACGGAAAGCGGCAACATAGCGCATCTGTCCAACGAAAAGCAAAACAGCTTCGCATGGGACGCGCGCCTTATGGCAAACGTAAAACTCCCGTTGGGCATCTCATTTCAGGCGACAGGGCGTTACGCTTCCGAGCAGAAAGAGGCACAGGGTGCGAGACAGGGAGGATGGAGCGTGGACGCCGGATTACGCAAAATCGCGGGCAACTGGTCTTTCTCCCTCAATTGCCGCGATATATTCGACTCCCGCAAATGGAAGAGCACCATCTACGGACCCGGATACACACAGACCTCCAAACGCTGGCGCATGGGACGTGTGCTCGGTCTTACTATAAAATACTCCTTCGGCAACATGAAGTCGAACAAAAGAGGGAGTCGCGACAACTCCGGCGAACCCATGGGAGGCTCCGGCTATGACGAAGGAATGGATTAACCCGGGGCACGATGTTTTAAGAAACACCCCCTATAGATTGAAATAGAAAGTGCCGGTAGGCAATACGGTATAGAAGGAGTATTCCACACCCCGCAGATAATAATCGGTATTATACGCCGGAGCGTCAACTCCCCTGTCCCACATATCGGTCCAAGGATTCCAGGCGTTCAATACGTTGACCACGTATTGGACGCCGTTGTATTGATAGCTGACCGTAAGCGGGAGCACACGCCAGATTCCCTGAGCGTCATATCCGCAGGCGACAACCCTTGTCACCCCTTGTTCCGGAATCACAGGCGACTGGTTTACAACGATTGTCGGCCCGCTGTTCCAGCCGCTGTTCCACGGACTGCCCCAGTTGCCCTGAAACGATGGACCCGGGTTCCATCCGATACCGTTTGGGGGAGCCATGGGATGCCCGATGTCAGGGCGGAAGCTGCCGCCTGCTCCCGGCGCCGGCAGACTGTTCTGAGCCACTGCTCCGACAGAGCACACCGCAAGCAGCACCGTCGCCAGGCAAGCGTCAAACGCCATGCCTGCTCTCTTCCAAAAAAATAATTTATGCGTTTTCATAGCCAATATCCTTTAATTTAATATTATAACAAACGAACGCCCCGATTTCCTTCGAGGATGTGTCATAATAGCCCGTCTGGGTCGTTGGCTGAATGATTCGGCTTCGGTCATTGACGAAAACACAATGAAATGCACATTGTACGGTCTTTTTTTGCCGATGTTAAAAATTTTCGGTAAATTTGCGTGTTAAA
>Ga0137307_101192_pt1 | contig 25046 bp, 18 predicted proteins | sample NAcewD2O_March_2_FD_97180 | JGI IMG/M metagenome (GOLD analysis project Ga0137307, IMG submission 97180) | Mouse cecal microbial communities from Vienna, Austria - N-Acetylglucosamine amended D2O_March | ecosystem: Host-associated > Mammals > Digestive system > Large intestine > Cecum | place... | reverse complement strand
GATTTGGATAGCAGCAGTGACTCTTGTGGCCAGTCTTTCGTCATGCGGTGAAGAAGAACTCGGCCCGACAATATTCCCCGAAGGCCCGGACGAAACCGAAACATCGTATACATATAAATTCGACCATTGGCTCAATGAATCGTTTCGCGACATATACAACCTCGACCTGAAATACAAACTCGCCGACGTCGAAGTAAACATGCAATACAACCTTACTCCGGTAACAATCGACAATGCTAAAAGCCTATCTGTGCTGATAAAGTATCTGTGGTTCGACGCATATGCCGAACTTACCGGCAAGCAATTCCTGCAGCAGTACGGTCCACGCATCATCAACCTCGTCGGTTCACCGGCCTATAATCCTTCGTCGGGCACCGAAACGCTCGGTCTGGCAGAAGGAGGCATCAAGGTGTCGCTGTTCAAAGTCAACGAGATGAACCCAGCCGACATCGAAATGCTCAATGAATTCTATTTCAGAACAATGCACCACGAATTCGGCCATATTCTCCATCAGACAAAATCTTACCCCACCGAGTTCAATCTGCTGTCGAGCAACTTCTACGATTCGTCGACCTGGCAGCTCCGCAATATGGCCGTGACGGCATCAATGGGTTTTGTAACAAACTACGCATCGTCGCAGCCCCGCGAAGATTTTGCTGAAGTGATTGCCAACTATGTGACTCGCACCGACGATCAGTTAGACCTGATCCGTTGGTTTGCCTCACTCGGCTGGGCATCCGACAGCTCGGGTGGCTACTGCTCTTATTATCTCTACGAAGACGAAGAAGACCGTCTGGCACAGAAACCCACTTACATCTACCGCATGTTCGACCGTCCGGCCATTGCCCGTGGAACACTCGTCGACGGCGTGCCGTTCGATCCCGTTGATAAAGAGGGCAACGAACTGCAGTCGGGCCGTCTGTACAAAGTATGCGTATACGATCCAACGTGCCGTCAGTATTTCTCGACTCTCAATTCCGCATTGGCACACCTCGACGAACTTAAAGAAAAATACGGCGAAGTGATTGCCGTTCCCGACACAGACGGTGTGAACGGGGCCGACATCATACGGCAGAAAGAGACCATTGTACGCAATTGGTTCAAAGACATATGGCACATTGACTTCGACAAACTTCGCAAGATTGTTCTCCGCCGCCAGGCCGACATCGACCTTCAGTCACTTCTCAATGAAATAGAAAATATCCAACAATGAAAAAATACTTCCTTCATATTGCCGGCGCACTGATTTGCGCGACAATCATTGGTGCTTGTTCAACTGAAGAAGATGATTTATTCAGCGAATCTGCAGCCATGCGTCTGCAAAATTTCATAGCCGACTATTCAAACACCCTCACCGACCAAGGCGGTCTGTGGTCAATGGAATACTTTTGCAACACCACAGAGCCGGGCTATGTGTTTGTAATGCAATTCGACAAAAACGGCTCGGTAGAAGTGTCGGGGCAGAACGAAGCCCTCGACCTCAAATTCAAAACGAACAATAAACTTGTCAGCGACCGCAGTTCCTGGGAACTTATAACCGATTGCGGCCCCGTTTTGACTTTCAATACTTTCAACAAAGTTTTCCATGAGTTTTCCGACCCCTCGGACATCAAGGACGGCAAAATAAACCCCGACACCGGATACGAAGTCGACGAAACCGGATATGGACATCGCGGAGATTACGAATTCAAAATAATCTCCAGATCGGACGACGGCAACGAAATAAAAATGAAAGGCAAAAAGACCGGTTACTACATATACATGCACCGTCTGCCTGCGACAACCGACGTAAAAACATTTCTCGACAATGTCAGACAGCAGCCGCTCAAAATATTTGACAAGCGCTTCCCCTTGATGATTCTAACCGACAACAACACCGGCGAGGAATTCGTGGTGCTGAACGCGCACACATCATACATCACAGCATATCCATGCAAAGGCGACTCAATTTCTCAGTGTTCATTTGCCAACGCACTTATTACAGAAAAAGGCATACGATTCCGTGAACCGTTCGCTATTCAGCGTGCCGACCGCTCGGCCGCTATGGCAGTGATTGAAAACCTTTTACTTCAGCCCGACGGCTCGCTCTGCGACGACAACGGAATGATTCTTACCGGTCAATCGCCCGTAAACCTTCTGCAAGACAATCGCTACACCTGGGAAATCGACCTCAATTCGTTCACCGGCAAATTTGCCGAGCCGTTCAAGACCATGACATCCGACCTGCATGCCAAATGGTCAGGTAAACGCGACCTCAAAGCCATCAAGTTCTGTTTCCGCCAGTCGGGCGGCATTATGCGGCCCACACTCTATTACGAACTCGGTTCCAACCAGGCAATTTTTTACCTCGACTATTCGGCAGAGGGCAAGACGAAACTGTCGTGGACAGTCAAAGAGTATTCAAAAGATGTCGACACATTTGTAAAAAATGTAGCCTCTTTAGGTGTTTTCTTCCAACTTGTCAACTCCTGCTCTTTCGAGTTGTCGCTTGACAACCTTGTCCATACATCGACAATCAAGTTTACCGATGCTACAGATGCCTCATCGTCATTTATTGCCAATGTTAAATAACATAGAATTATATGTCTAACCCCCAATAATATCACATTTATGAAACAAAAATTTACTCTTTTGTTCATAGCGGCGTCGCTCTGCTCGGGGACAGCGTCGTTCGCAAACACCCCCCAAGTTCAGCACTTCAGTGCCGAAAAATCATTCACAGCTCCTGCCAGGTCTATGGTGAAAGCTCCTGCCCGTCGGACAAGCAAAGCCAAGGCATCACGTGCCGACGAAGCCGGTGTATACAGCTACACCACCAATCTCACCGGCCTCCTTTACCTCGGCATGGACGAACAATTCCATGTGCCTTCCGAACCCATTACCTTCATACCCCCCTTCAAAGAAATCACCTGGACCAACACCTCGACAGGCTTCGGGGCCGACAAAAAGTATCAGTGGCGATATGTAGACCCTACATACGGAAACTACAAACCACTCACAAAAATACTCACTTACGACGAAAAACTCACTCTCAGCTACGCAGCAAAGTCTCCCTATCCCACAGGCATATACATGCCGCAGCTTTTCGGCGAAGGAGAGTTCTGGTTTGATGTAGATTATTACAGTCCCGGCTCCATGATTCCCGGAGGTTCTTCCGACCGCACTTTCAATGGAGACTTAAATTTCGGAGTAAATCCCTCAATCAACATCGGCAAAGTGGATATGAATCTCAACGGTGCTTCGTTCATTTCTTCGCCTTACTACAACTATACCAAAGGAAGCAAAAACGAAGCCTGGTCTACAGAGCTCGGTGCTGAATTCGAGGGCATCGTCGCCTACGGCAACATCTTCCCCCGGCCGATGACTCCTTACTCAATCTCCCGTACATGGGCATACCTGGTCATTGAGGCCAATGCCGCCACTTCAATCAAAGTAAATGTGTACAAAGTCGACGACAATGGCAATGTGATGCGCGACGAATGCATTGCTTACGGCGAAGCTGCAATCTCCGAAGGCGCAAATAAAATCATCGCCGCCGACCTCACCGGAATCGACGAGGATGGTTTCGATTCAATCGACCCCATTGCAATTGATTTCCCCATTTTGGTAGAATATACCGGCTTTGCCGACAACACTGCAATTGAATCCGTAGAACCTAAACTCGTTATCAAAGAACAGTTTAGCGCAAACAAAGAAAATCCCTACGAAATAAATTTCCGCGTTGCTTACAAATCAGGCAATGATGTTATCACTGCAGAGCCCAAGTGGAACATCGAGGCAAACGACGACAAATCAATTCTCATCGCACCCGCCAATATGGGTATAATGATTAACGCCGTATTTCCCTGGTGTATTGAAAGCAATGACACCTACTCATACACAGCTCCCGATGCAGGTGGCGAATTCACTTTCAACATCGACAGCTACTATGCATTCGGTGAAGAACAGGAGATTGAAAAAGAAGCTGGCTGCGACTGGTTTGAAGTAACTGTCGGAGAAGCCGGCGACGAAACAACTCCCGTAACCGTTAAAGTAACCGCTCTTGAAGGAGCAGGCCGTAGCGGCAAATTCACCGTCAAGGCTCCCGCCGTAAATGTTGAATTCGCAGTGGCTCAAGGCGAAGGCGCCGGTGTAGGCAACATCAACGCAGCCGACGGCGTTGCAGTGACACGCTATTTCGACATATTCGGTCGTGAACTCAATGCAGCTCCGGCCAACGGCATCTACATCCAGAAATCAGTTAATGCAGACGGTTCGACCACAAGCATCAAAAAAATTGCCCACTGATAAGTAAACAGACATAATTACAACACATGCCGGCTCCCCACTATTGCAGGGGAGCCGTTTTTTTAACTATAAAGCGTAAACGACGCCGCTACAGCCGAAATTTCATCATAAATGAATGATTTATTTGACCAACACGTTAAAAATTCGTACATTTGCACAATTTCGTTAAAAGTCATTTATACATTTACACATCAATCATCACAATGAAGCATTTCTTGCTCCTATGCGCCGGTGTAATAGCCGCATCGGCCTTCACATCTTGTGTTGACGACAACTACGATTTATCGGATATCGACACAACTGTGAAAGTTGAGGTCAACGACCTCACTATTCCAATCAACATCGATCAGTTTACAATGGAAACCATCTTCGATATTAACGAAGATGATCCGGAGGCAACCGTAAAAGTGCTCAACGGCGTTTATGCCATCGTGCGTTCGGGCTCGTTCTCATCCAACGAAATCAAATTTCAGCCGATTCACTTAGGGTCTTCGGTGTCGACAGCCTCTTCTACACAAATCAATACCGGAATTTCGGGCACAGTGCCCGGCGGCATCGACATCGCTGTGCCATTCACCACAGAGAGTGTGAGTGTATCGTACTCTTCGTCGACAATACCTTACGAAGTGGCGGAAATCTCCCGTCTGGGCGCCAACTTCATCATTAACTACAAACTGTTGTTCAAAGAGTTTATCGGTAACATCTCACGTCTCTCCGTACAGGACCTCGTGATAGACTTCCCAAAAGGCCTCACAGGCACAATGAACATCGGCACTTATGATGCCGAAGCTGGTAAAGTACGTATTCCGCACGCCGAGCTCACAACACCCGAACTCAACCTCGTCTTTACCTGCACAGCGCTCGATTTCTACAAAATCGGCGGTACATTCACATACGCCACCCACACAGCCGATATCAATGCCGATATCCAGATCAGTTCGGGCAAGCTCTGCTTCAACTCGTCGGACTACAGCGGAAACATCCCCTCGCAAATCAGCATTGAATCAGAATGCCACCTCACCGACATTGACGTGACATCCTTCACCGGTCGTGTGAACTACAATATCGAAGGTGTCGACATCTCCCCCGTATCGCTCGACGACCTCCCCGACGTGCTCCGTCAGAAAGACACCCGTATCACCCTCACCAATCCGCAGATATACCTGCAGCTCACCAATCCGCTGTCGCCCTACAAGCTCACAGCTCAGACAGGTATCTCAATCGTATCGGTATTCACCGATGAAGAAGGCAACGAGACCAACACAAGCTCTCACTCGCTCGACCAACCGGGTTATTTCATCATAAGCGATGCCGCTCAGAGCAACTACTGCCTCTCGCCCCTGGGTGCCCTCAACGCTCCCGAAGACTTCAAGCCTGCAACTGAGGTGCCATTTACCTCGCTGACCAACGTACTCGAAGGCGACGGCCTGCCCACAAGCCTCAACATCTCGCTCGTAGAGCCTAAAGTCGACAACAAACCTGTTGAAAACCTGCCCATCGGCACATCGATTGGCATCGTGGAGGGCAGATACGAATTTGTAGCGCCGCTGTCGTTCGGCGAAGGCTCGCAGGTTGTATACTCCGACATAGAATCGGGCTGGGGTTCCGACATTGAAGATGCCACAATCCGCAGGCTCTCGGTATACACTAAAGTAAGCTCCACGCTGCCCTTCGGCGTAAAGTTCATCGGATATCCCATTGATGCCGACGGCAACCGCATCAACAATGTAAGCATTGAGGGCGCCGATATTCCGGCCAACTGCACCGACTACGAACTGACAATACACATCAGCGGCGAAATAAACAGGCTCGACGGTATCGAATTCACTGCCACCGGATACGTGCCCGAAGACATGTCGTCGCCCCTGCTGCCCACAATGACTATCAACTGCAAGGATATACGCGCAACAATATCAGGCTACTATCAAAAAGAACTCTAACGCATAAGTGCTATAACAATGAATTTCAACATAAAGAAATGCGCCGCCGCAATGCTCGCAACGGCCGCCGCACTGTGCGCTACAGCACAGAACACCCAGTCGGGCTACTTCCTCGACGACTACGCATACCGCTTTCTGTCGAACCCGGCGCTCGCGCCCTCGTTCGGAAAAAGTCCTTGTCGGTATTCCCGGCATAAACAACCTCAACATGAATATGCGAGGCAATCTCGGCCTCACAGACATAATCTATAACGTCGACGGCCGCACCACCACATTCATGAACCCCGGTGTATCGGCTGCCGAAGTCATGGGGAACTTATCAGATCACAACCGCCTCGGTTTTGATATCCGAGAAAACATACTCAGCGTCGGCTTCGGCATGCTCGGAGGCTACTCTACTATCAACCTTTCGGCGCGCGCCAATGTAAATGTAAGCCTTCCGAAATCAATTTTCTCATTTCTTAAAGAAGGCGTGACAAACGACACTTACGAAATCGACGGTCTCAAAGCCCGCGCCATTGGCTACGCAGAGCTGTCGCTCGGCCACAGCCGCAACATCACCAGCGAAATACGAGTAGGTGCCAATGTGAAGGTGCTTCTCGGCGCAGGCTCGTTCAAAGCCGACCTCGACCGTGCCACCCTTGCCCTCAACCGTGATTCGTGGGATATCATTACCGACGCCTCAATTCACACATCGCTCAAAGGCCTCAACTACGAGACATCGTACAGCGAAGACACTCACCGCGAATACGTAAGCGGCATCGATGGTAGCTTCAAGCCAATCAACGGCTTAGGTTTCGGCATCGACCTCGGCGCGACTTACGCTCCCAAAGCACTCAACGACTGGGAATTTTCGGCCGCCGTTCTCGACCTCGGCTTCATCAAGTGGGACAACGACCTCTTAGCCACCACCAACGGTGAGCGTCGCTTCCAGAGCAGCATCTACAACTTCTCGGCCGACGACAACGCCCCCAACTCATTCTCCAACGAATGGGACCGCATGCTCCACTCGCTCGAAGAGCTCTACCAGCTCGACGATGCCGGCAACACCGGCGGTTACACCCAGGCCCTCAACGCCACAGTAAACCTTGGCGCAAGCTACACCCTGCCTGTATACCGCCGCCTCAAATTCGGCCTGCTCAACACCACACGCATCGCCGGCGGCTTCTCGTGGACCGACTTCCGCCTCTCAGCCAATATCAATCCTGTTAAGAATATATCGCTGGGTGTAAACGGCAACGCCGGCACCCTGGGCTGCGGCTTCGGCTGGATAGCCAACCTCCGCATACCCTTTGCAGGCATACAGCTCTATCTCGCTCAGGACAACTTCTTCGGCAAAGTTGCAAAACAAGGCGTACCCCTGTCGTCGAACGTATCTCTCTCGCTCGGCCTGAACGTGATACTCTGATACCACACATATCATTTTCCACAGCACACCGGCGCCAATGTCGCGCAGGTGTGCTTTTTTACACTTTTTTAGCCCTAAAACAGAGCTTCGCACACCGCCGTTGTTTTGCCATACCAAAAAAAAAACGTACCTTTGTATGATTAAAAGAATATAAAGAATTCAGAACAGAATAACCCACATGGCAGAACAACAAGAGGAATACAGCGCCAGTAATATTCAGGTCCTCGAAGGCCTGGAAGCCGTACGCCTGCGTCCGGCAATGTATATCGGCGACATTTCCGAAAAAGGTTTGCACCACCTCGTATACGAAGTGGTTGACAACTCAATCGACGAGGCTCTGGCCGGATTCGCCAAAGACATAAAAGTCACCATAAACAGCGACAACAGCATCACCGTAGTCGACGACGGTCGCGGTATACCCGTTGACATGCACGAAAAAGAGCACAAAAGCGCTCTCGAAGTAGTGCTCACCGTGCTCCACGCCGGCGGTAAATTCGACAAAGGCACCTATAAAGTGTCGGGCGGCCTCCACGGCGTAGGCGTTTCGTGCGTCAATGCCCTTTCGTCATATCTCCGTGCAGAAGTGCACCGCAACGGCAAAGCATACTGTCAGGAGTACGCATACGGCAAACCGACAACAGAGCTCACCGTCATCGGCGAAAGCTCGCACACGGGCACAAGCATCACCTTCCGCCCCGACGCCGGCATCTTCACCGTTACCGAATACAACTACTCGACTCTTGCCAACCGTCTCCGCGACCTGGCATATCTCAACTCAGGCATCACTCTGCATCTCACCGACATGCGTCAGCTCGACGCAGAAGGCAAGCCCCGCACTGAGACTTTCTTCTCCAACTCCGGTCTCCGCGAGTTCGTTGAGTATATCGATGCAAACAAAGAGTCGCTCATCAACGATGTAATCGACCTCAACACCGAAAGCCAGGGAATTCCCGTTGAAGTGGCATTCACTTACAACACCACTTCGAATGAGAACATCTACTCTTTCGTAAACAATATCAACACCATAGAGGGCGGCACACACCTTGCCGGTTTCCGCAGGGCTCTTACCACAACCCTCAAAAAATATGCCGACGACAACAACCTGCTCAAAAACGCCAAAGTAGAAATCGCCGGCGATGACTTCCGCGACGGCCTCACCGCAGTCATTTCCGTAAAGGTGATGGAGCCGCAGTTTGAAGGACAGACAAAAACCAAACTCGGCAACAGCGAAGTCGCCGGCGCTGTTTCATCGGCAGTGAGCGCGGCCCTCGCCACTTATCTCGAAGAGCATCCGGCACAAGCCAAAGTCATTGTAGAAAAAGTGATACTCGCCGCTCGCGCACGCCACGCAGCCCTTGCTGCACGTCAGCAGGTGCTCCGCAAGACTCCGCTCGTAGGCGGCGGTCTTCCCGGCAAGCTCACAGACTGCTCAAGCCGCACTGCCGAAGACTGCGAACTCTTCCTTGTCGAAGGTGACTCGGCAGGTGGCACCGCCAAACAGGCACGCGACCGCCGATTCCAGGCCGTACTTCCCCTCCGAGGCAAAATTCTCAATGTAGAGAAAGCCCTCGAACACCGAATCTTCGACAATCAGGAGATTGCAAGCCTCTTCCGCGCCCTGCGCGTGACAATAGGCACAGAAGAAGACCCCAAAGCTCCCAATCTGAGCAAACTCGCATACCACAAAGTAATCATCATGACCGATGCCGATGTCGACGGCGCTCACATCGCTACGCTGCTGATGACCTTCTTCTTCCGCCGTATGCGTCCGCTCATCGAGCAAGGCTTCCTCTACCTGGCATCGCCACCCCTCTACAAATGCAAAATGGGCAAAAACGAGGAATATTGCTGGAACGACATGCAGGTGCAGCAGTTCATAAGCCGATATGGCGACCGCACCACCGTGCAGCGCTACAAAGGTCTTGGTGAGATGAGCGACGATGAGCTTCGCGCAACCACCATGTCGCCCGAAGGACGTATCCTCAAGCAAGTGAAAATCAGCGATGCCGCAGAGGCTGACCGCATATTCTCAATGCTTATGGGCGAAGATGTAGCACCTCGCCGCGATTTCATCGAATCTAACGCCACTTACGCAAATATCGACGCGTAAGCCAACTCAACCATAAGCCGTTCCGGAGCGTTATATACAAAAAATATAAGCTCACGGAGCGGCTTTCTTCAAACCGCTTCCTCTCACGTTATCAACGACTTCTCTCTTATGCCAAAGAATATCCGCAACAAAAAAACTTCGACCGGCCGCATCCGCACCGATGTAGACTCGTTCATTGCCGCCAAAAGCAAAAGCACTTTCAATTACCGACAAGTAGCGCAGGCTATCGGCCAGGAATCTAACGCCGCAATGCGTATCATTGCGCTATACCTTGCCGAACTCGCTTTCGACGGCCACATAATCGAGACTGCTCCGGGACTCTACCGAAGCACCCCGAGCCGCACAGTCAAAGCCGAAGGCATATTCGTGCGCCGCAGCAACGGCAACAACTCGGTCATCACAGACAACGACAGCGAGGAAATAAGAGTAGCCGAACGTAACTCCATGCACGCTCTCAACGGCGACCGTGTGGAGGTGTCGATTGCGGCCCGAGTAAAAGGCAAAGAGCCCGAAGCCGAAGTAACACGAATCATCGAAAAGAAAGATCAGACATTTATAGGCACTGTCAAAGTCGACAAGCACATCGCATATCTGCTCACCGACTCTAAATATCTGGCAAACGACATATATATACCGCGTCAGCGCCTCAAAGGCGCCACAAACGGCGACAAAGTGATAGTGCGAATCACCGACTGGCCAGATGATGCAAAGAATCCCCAGGGCGAAGTTGTGGACGTGCTCGGCAAAACCGGCCAGAACACCACCGAAATGCATGCAATTCTGGCCGAATTCGGCCTGCCATACCGCTATCCCGAGGCCGTTGAAAAAGCTGCCGACAAAATTGATGCCGGCATCACCGACGAAGAAGTCGCAGCACGCGAAGACATGCGAGGCACCGTGACTTTCACCATCGACCCTCGCGATGCAAAAGACTTCGATGACGCGCTGTCGTTCCGCCGCCTCAAAAACGGTCACGTCGAAGTCGGCGTGCATATTGCCGATGTAACCCACTACGCAAAACCCGGATCTATTATCGAACGCGAAGCCGAAGACCGCGCCACAAGCGTGTATCTTGTCGACCGCACCATTCCCATGCTTCCCGAGCATCTCTCTAACGGCATATGCTCCCTCCGTCCCGACGAAGACAAACTCACATTCTCAGTGATTTTCGAGATGGACATCAACGCACGGGTGCTCGACTCGCGTATCGTCCGCACCGTTATACGCAGCGACAGGCGCTTCACATACGAAGAAGCCCAGGAAGTAATCGAAACCGGAAAAGGCGACTTTGCCGACGAAATTCTCACCCTCGACAAACTCGCAAAACAGCTGCGCAAGAACCGCTACGACAACGGCTCCGTCGACTTCGACCGTGTGGAAGTGCGCTTCGACATTGACGAGAACGGACATCCGACATCAGTGTTCTTCAAAGAATCAAAAGACGCAAACAAACTCATCGAAGAGTTCATGCTCCTTGCCAACCGCACCGTAGCGGCCGTTATCGGAGTCGTTCCGAAGAAAAAGAAAGCAAAAGCCTTTGTATACCGAGTTCACGACAAACCCGACGAACAGCGGCTCAACGACCTGTCGAACCTCGCCCGTACTTTCGGCTACAAACTCCGCACCACGGGCACGCCGCTCGAAATCAACCGCTCGCTCAACAAGATGCTCGTAGACCTCAAAGGTAAAGGCGAGGAAAATTTCCTCTCCACTCTGGCAATACGGTCGATGGCCAAAGCAATATATACAACCGAAAATATTGGCCACTACGGTCTTGGATTTGAATATTACACCCACTTCACATCGCCCATCCGCCGCTATCCCGACATGATGGTGCACCGCCTGCTCGAACGCTATCTCAAAGGCTCCCGCTCGGTGAATATCGACAAACTTGAAGAGGAGTGCAAACACTCATCCGACATGGAGCAGCTCGCTGCCGGAGCTGAGCGCGCTTCTATAAAATACAAGCAAGTGGAGTACATGTCCGACCACATAGGCGAGGTATTCGACGGCGTTATCTCAGGCGTGACAGAATGGGGCTTGTATATCGAACTTGAAGAAAACAAATGCGAGGGACTCGTACCGGTGCGCGACCTCGCCGACGACTACTATGACTTCGACGAGCGCAACTACTGTCTTGTAGGCCGCAAATACAACACCCGTTATCGCCTCGGCGACAAAATAACCGTGCAGGTGGCCCGTGCCGACATACAGAAACGTCAGCTCGACTTCGTTGTGGTCGACGAAAAAAATCCGCCGCGCTCGCTCGACTCTCTGGTGAACAAACCCACACCAAAAGCCCCCCGACGCGAAGACAAGCCAGGCAAGAAAAAGCGTAAAACACATCGCAGATGACAACTTCGGTCTACATCGACAAACTGCGTATTTTTGCTCGCCACGGCGTGTTGCCACAAGAGCGCACAGTGGGCAATACTTTCGAGGTATCGGTGCGGCTCGACTTCAATGCGCTCCGCGCTATGATATCGGATTCAATCGACGACACCGTGAACTATGCCGAAGCCGTGGAAATAATACGCGGCGAGATGTCTATGCCGTCTCAATTGCTCGAGAATGTTGCCTACCGCATATGCAAAGCCCTAACCGACCGCTTTAAAATAGTTGACGGCGGCCGTATATCGATATGCAAGTTGCAGCCGCCGATTCCGGCCGAGATGCAGGGCGTAGAATTCACTCTCGAATGGTGAAAACCGCAACAAGAATTTTTAGATTTTACAATAATGCGCATTTTGCGCCGTTAAAGAAATAGTAAATCAATCATAATTTCGACATATGAATTTCAAGTCGCTCGTTCTGTCGGGTGTCATCGCAATTGCCATGGCCTCCTGCAGTACCTCCAAAACGACCCTGCCATATTTTTCCGACATGTCTCAGACTGCTGCAGGCGAGCTCCCGGCAATGGACTACCTCATCAGACTGCAGCCCGAAGACGAACTTCAGATTACTGTCAATTCTGAAGTTCCAGAAGCAACATCTGCTTATAACCTGCCGCTGTTCAACCCCGTTGAGCGTGCCGATATAAAGCTTTCTTCGCAACCCACAAGCCAGACATATATAGTTGATTCCAAAGGCAACATCGACTATCCTGTCTTAGGCTCTATCCACGTGCAGGGAATGACTATCGAGCAACTCAAAGATTATCTTACCGCCGAAATCGCCAAAGAGGTAAAAGACCCGATAGTAACGGTGAATCTGATGAATTTCAAAGTGGCCATTGGCGGTGAGGTGAAGACTCCCAACACCTATAAGGTGAACGGAAACCGCATAACCATACTCGATGCCCTGGCAATGGCCGGAGATCTCACCGAGTACGGCGAGCGCGCCAACGTGCTTATAATCCGCGAAGAAAACGGCCAGCGTTCGTACGCGCATATCGACCTCAACAAAAGCGACTTGCTCAGATCGCCATACTACTATCTGAAACAGAACGACTATATCTACGTTTCGCCCAACAAAATCAAGCAGGCAAATTCAAAATACAACACCAACAACAGCTACAAACTGTCGGTGACGTCGACAATCGTCAGCGCCTGCTCCGTTATCGCATCTCTGATTATAGCTCTCGCAGTCAAATAACACACTCATGGCAAAGAAAAACAATTCGGACTTCATCGACTTATCTGGTCTGTTCAAGCTGTACATCAAGAATTGGTACATGTTTGCCATTTCTGTGACTGTATTCCTCGGCATAGGCATCGCATATGCTTTGATGTATCTGCCCAAATACTCAATCAATGCCAACCTTCTCATCAATCCGGAGGAAGACACCATGGCGAGCCCTACCGGACTGTCGTCGCTGTTCGGATCTGCCGGCTATGTCGAAGACGAAATTTTCATCGTTTCGTCGCACACTGTTTACCGCGAGGTCGCTCGCGACATGAAACTCAACATCAGCTATTTCACCGACAAAAACATTTTTGCCACTCAGATAGACTATCCAAAGCATCCGGTGGAAGTCACACCTCAGTCGGGCATAATGGATACCCTGAAAACCGGCATAACATTCAAGGTGTCGGTCGACAAAAATGGTATGGCGAGCATCCGCGGCAAAATCAAGCGTGAGACTGTAGTAAAAGTTAAAAACGTGGCACTCCCATATGTAGTAACCACTCCTCTCGGTAAATTCGCATTCTCAAAAACACCCGACTTCCCGACCGGCAAGAACCTCGACATTATTATCGGCGTGCAAGGCTACGATAGCGCAGCCGAAGATATGTCAGAAAACATCTCTGTAGAGATTGCATCGAAGCGAAGCAATGTAATTTCACTCAAGATGGTCTCGACAAACCCCGACTACGGCATGGCGATACTCAATGCCGTTATGGATAAGTACAACGAAAAGGGTATCGAGCAGAAAAACGACCAGAACAGAATGACCGCGCAATTTCTCAGCGAGCGCATTGATATTCTGTCCGACGAACTCAGTGCTTCGGAAGGCGAACTCGAATCATTCAAGGAGCGCAACGAACTATTCGACATAGGCCAGAACACGGGCTACACATTCAGCAAAAAAGCCACTTATGAAAGCCAGCTCATAAAAGCACGCACCGACGCTGAAATTCTCCAGATGACAAGAGATTTTCTAAGTGCGTCTGAAAACGCTTACAGCCTCGTGCCTACTACACCCGAAAACAGCATGCTCGCCACGGCTATCACCGACTACAACCAAGCTGTTCTCCAGCGTCTCGACCTGCTGCAGAGCGCGCATCCCGACAACTCTATGGTAAAGCGCCTCAGCGAACAGATAGACACTATGCGCGCAAATATTCTCACTTCGATGAGCCGCACCGCCTCGAGTCTCAACGTGCGAATCAACGACCTTGAGCGCGAAATGAACTCTGCCGACTCGAAACTTTCTAACCTGCCCTCGCAGGAACGCGAACTCCTCAAACTCAACCGCGACCTCACCGTAAAGCAGCAGCTCTTCGTATTCCTGCTACAGCAACGCGAACAGACTGCACTACGTCTGGCCACTGCATTTCCAAAAGGAACTCTCGTCGACACAGCATACACATTGAGCAAGCCCGTAGGACTCGGCAAAAAAGCGATAGCGCTGCTCGCGCTCTTCTTCGGTCTGCTGACTCCTCCGATTATACTGTTCATCCGCCAACTCATCAACGACCGCTTTGAAACGCGTCAGGACGTGGAAAGCATCACAAACATACCTATTTTGGGCGAAATGTGCATCGACCGTGGCGGAAAAAGTCTGGTCGTTACATCCGAAAGCACAAGCTCCACAGCAGAGATGTTCCGCCTCTTGCGAAGCAATCTGCTCTTCTTGCTCAACGACCCCAACGATCACGTGGTGCTCGTCACCTCGTCGACAGCGGGCGAAGGCAAGTCGTTTATATCTATAAATCTTGCCGCATCGCTGGCTCTGCTCAACAAAAACGTTGTGCTCGTAGGTATGGACATCCGCAAACCTCAGCTCGCAAACTATCTGAACATCGCGCCAAAATTCGGCCTCACTCAGTATCTGTCGTCATCTTCGGTGTTGTTAGACCAGATTATCACACCACTGAAAAGCGTTCCAGGCCTCGACGTGATAGTTGCCGGACCTATTCCGCCCAACCCCGCCGAACTGCTCATATCGCATAAACTCGACGAACTCGTAGCCGACCTGCGCAAGCGCTACCACTATATCATACTCGACACTGCTCCCATTGGACTTGTGAGCGACACTTTCACGCTCAACCGTGTAGCAGATGCATCGATATACGTATGCCGCGCAAACTACACCTCGAAGAAAGACCTCGAGGAAGTCAACCATATCTACGAAAACAAACGACTGAAAAAGATGTCTATCGTAGTAAATGGTACCGCATCGAAAAAAACATACGGATACTCACACGACCGCGTCTGACCGACACTTATGACAGCGGACACAAGCTTAGAACATACTTTGACTTCTTACACTCCGGCCTCAGGGCAGGAGCGTAAGAAGCCATATTTCGACTTACCCTTTCGGGCATGGTTTCTGCCGCTGCTCTACCTGCTGAGCCTCTCGCTCACCGGGTTGCAGTTCTATCCCGCCCTACTGCCTATTGTCGCCTGCTGGTTATGGTCGTTAAAGAACGACAGATACCAGCTCGTAATACAGCTCACGCTCTTTTTCGGTGGCTACGGATTTATCAACGTCGAGAAGTTGTTCCCTTTATGGACATCCGATATGGCAATGGGGCTTTCTCTTGTATTCTGGTTCATATACCGCAAGCCCCGCATTTTGTGGAAGGTACTCATTGCTATACTATGCTATATAGCGGCTCTGATAATACTTTCGATGTTCTCGCTTGAGAAATTCTCAATACAGGTGTCTATGATGCGCCGCTATTTGGCTATCATATACATAATAGTGCCAATAGCGCTTTTCTCGGGTAAAGAGTTTCGCATGAAGGTATTTTTCACCAAACTGATGCCCTATGCGATGATTATCTGCATATTCTACATTATCGATGCAGTGATTTTTGCAGGCGATATTCTTTTACCGAATGTAAAACTCTCACAGGAATCGACATTCTACGCCCCGAATATATCTAACTTCGGAAACATCATACGCAAATATCCTTTGGGGTTGCTCTTCGTGGCAATCATTCTGTTTCCTATCACACGATATTACCGGCTGCGATGGTGGCAGTTGCTTCTATTTATCTTCGGCCTCGGCGTTACACAGACTTTCACTGTGATTATCGGCTATCTTGCTGGCTTCGTACTCTTTCAGCGCTCGTGCAAACTCATTATAAGCTATTGCTTCGCCGGAGTCTTAGGTCTGGTGCTACTTTATGGCATCGACAGCCTCTTGCCAGAGAAGAACAAAGAATCTGGCGCAGTGGAATCTACACTGCGTATAAAATCGTCGTTAGACCAGTTTACAATTCTTGCTTCGGCTACCGACGACGAAGACCTCGCAAAGTTTGGCTCACAGCGCATGGCGCAGATTATTCCTAAAGTGGAAGTTCTCTTGCACGAAAACAGAGAGCTCACCGGTCTGGGTTTCCTTCATCCCCAGAAAACCACAATGACCCGCTATATAATCGAAAACGAGTTCTATACCGACATTTCGGAAAATATAGAAGTCTCGTCAGTAGTCGAAGTCACAGCCGTGCAGGTCTTTCTCAACATAGGCATAATAGGCCTTATATTGCATATAGCCTTCTTCATCTGGCTGTATTTCATCATAAGGCACCTGCCATACAGCAAGTATTATCTGTGCCTGCTGGTGATGTTAGTATGCTTCGGCTTCGGTGGCTTCGGCGGCCTGATTCGCGAATACACGCTCTTCATTCTGTCGCTGGGCTACGCAGCCATAATACTCAACAGCCGCGAAAAGCTCGATTTCAGGTGCCCCTGGCTCAAGGATTGAAGAGCCTGTGAAGCTCGCGGAACCGTAACAACACATCATCTCCAAACTTTGCCATCGACGCTTCGACGCGCTCGAACGGCTTGCGCAGCATTGTGCCGCTTTTGCTGTAGAAGCAGTCGGCATAGCACACCAATTTTTCGAGAAGGCTTTCGGGCATATACGAGCGTCCGGCCGGCATAGGAAGATTTCGCGCATCAATTTCTTTCTGCGTAAGGCCCGCTCCGGTGTGGCGCTCGGCAACGAGTGCATATTTCTCGGGGGCGCCGGCACTCCGCAGCATATCGGCACCCAACGGGCCATGGCAGAGATACGGTGCAGAGCCATAACAGCCTATGCCCGGCGCATTTGTGCGTATTATACCCACATCGTGGAGCATTGCAGCAGCCTCTATATCGGATTCGTCGAGGTCGAGTTTGAGGCGACGGGCTATCGACAGTGCCTCGTCGGCTACGGCACGGCTGTGCACAAGCAAAATCCCGCTGACCTTGCGGCCTGCGGGATATGTGCTGTCTATGAATTTGCGGTAATCGAAAATATCAAGACTCATTCTACAATAGTATTCCAGCCGTGAACGTCCTCTACCTCGCCGTTGCGGATAGCTTCGAGGCATTTCACAAACTCTGTTGTCACGGGGCCGGGCTTGCCGTCCTTGGAGATTACATACTTCTTGCCGGTGTCTATATCATCAATTTCACCAATGGGCGATGCCACGGCGGCGGTGCCGCATGCGGCAGCTTCCGATACGCTGTCGAGCTCATCGACTGTGATGTGGCGCTGCTCTACTTCCATGCCCATATCGTGAGCAATCTGCATAAGCGTCATGTTGGTGATTGACGGAAGAATAGAGTCGGATTTAGGAGTGATGTATTTTCCGTCTTTGATGGCGTAGAAATTGGCCGGACCGCATTCGTCGAGATATTTCTTCTCTTTGGGGTCGAGAAAAAGTACTGCCGAGTAGCCCATGTCGTGGGCGCGTTTTCCGGCGGCGAGCGATGCTGCATAGTTGCCGCCTACTTTCCAACGGCCGGTGCCCTGAGGAGCCACGCGGTCGTACTCGCGCATAATACAGATGTTGGTATTCTTGAAGCCGCCTTTGAAGTACGGTCCTACAGGAGTAACCATCACCAGGAACATATATTCGTCGGCTTCCTTTACACCGATACGGGGGGTAAGACCGATTTCTATGGGACGGATGTAAAGCGATGCTCCGCTACCGTAGGGGGGGATGAAGCGTTCATTGAGCTTTACGGCCTTGATGCACATTTCTTCAAAGAGCTCAACGGGAATAGGCTCCATCAGAAGACCTTTTGCCGACTCGCGGATACGCTTGGCGTTCTCCTCGATGCGGAATATACGGATTTTGCCGTCTTTGCCGCGAAAAGCCTTGAGCCCCTCGAACACTTCCTGACCATAGTGAAGGCATGTAGCCGCCATGTGGATGTTTATGGTATCGGACTGTGATACTTCCACAGGTCCCCACTTTCCGTCTTTGAAAGTGCAACGTACGTTGTAATCGGTTGGAAAATAGCCAAATGGAAGATTGCTCCAGTCAATTGCTGTGTCCATATTTTACTGTTTAAGGTTATTTGCCGCAAATTTAAGTATTTTTTTTGACTATAAGAGCACTCTCCGCATAAAGTATCTTAAATCGAACATTTTTTGCACAATGGATGTTAATATGCATAAAAACTCATTACATTAACCAAAAACCATACGAAAGATGAAAAAACTACTTGCTGCAGCTCTTCTTGCTGTCGTCTCTCTGCTTCCGCTAAATGCAAATGCACAAAAGGCTGAAATCACTGCGTCGTACGGCGCATATACCCAGATGGACGCTTCCGACATGAAAGATGGCTGGGATCATGTAAACACTGCATGGGGTGCACTCAATCTTGGACTCAACTTCGGGGTTACCCGCAATTTATGGATTGGCCCCTCGTATACTTACTCGTCGACCACAACCAAAGGAGGCCCGAAACACTCGAATATCGCATATCACGCCATCATGTTCAACGGACGATACCACTACTACCGCAACAGCATTGTCACTCTCTACGGTAAATTCGGCATCGGCGTGGAAATTTCTCACATGCAGCCCCGTGGCAATGACAGCTATAACAAATCGTACTGCGCGTTTCAGATTGTGCCAGTGGGCGCACAAGTCGACCTCAGCCGCCAGTGGGCGATGTTTGCCGAAGCAGGTTACGGTGCCCAGGGTATTTTCCAGTTCGGCTTCAAACTCCGTCTTTGATTTTCCTGTAGATTAATGCTGCATGGCAGCAGAAATAGCAATAAGGAGGCTCTCGGCCGGCATCATCCGGCACCGAGAGCTTCTTTTATTATTTTAGCCTTGGCTCTGCCGACCACCGACGCGACCTCTGTTTCGGTAGCCTCTCTTATACGCTTCACACTCTTGAAGTGCTGCAGCAAAGCCTGCGCCGTGACAGAGCCTACACCTTTGATTGTGTCGAGCTCGCCCACGAGAGCACTTTTGCTGCGACGATTGCGGTGATGGGTGATACCGAAGCGGTGAGCCTCGTCGCGAAGGTGCTGCACCACCCTCAGCGTCTCGGAGTTTTTGTCGATATAAAGGGGAACACTGTCGCCGGGGAAATAGATTTCCTCAAGACGCTTTGCAATGCCAACAACAGCAATCGTACCCCTAAGGCCGAGCTCGTCAAGGGCCTCTACGGCCGAGCTCAGCTGTCCTTTGCCGCCGTCGACAACTATAAGCTGAGGCAGCCCCTGCCCTTCTTCCATAAGGCGGGTGTAGCGGCGCGTGAGCACTTCTTTCATCGAAGCGAAATCGTCCGGGCCGACAACTGTTTTTATATTGAAGTGGCGGTAATCTTTCTTCGCAGGCTTGCCGTCGCGAAACACAACGCACGATGCCACCGGATTTGTACCCTGTATGTTGGAGTTATCGAAGCACTCTATATGGTGCGGCAGTTCGGAGAGATGAAAATCGCTCTTTATGCGCTCGAGCAGCCGGTTGGTGCGCTCTTCGGGATTGTGCCGTTCGAGATGCTTGAGGTCATCGATTCGGTACTGACGTGCGTTTTTCTCCGACACTTCGAGCAGCTTGGCCTTGTCGCCTCGCCGTGGAATTGTGAATGTGATGTCGCACATCTCCATGTCGGGAGCCTCCGACACTATAATCTCATCGTATTTCACACCGAGACTCTGACGTATTTCCTCCATGGCATAGCCCAAAATCTGCGCACGGCTTTCGTCGAGACTGCGCTTATAGCGGAGCGTGACACTGCGCACTACAGCTCCACGACGCACGTGCATGTAGTTTACATACACGTCGTTGCTGCCGTCGTCGTCAAAGCCGAAAACATCGATATCGCCGATTGTCTGGCTCACAATCACGCTACGCGACTGATAGTTTTCAATCAGCCTGTAGGAATTTTTGAGATCCTGCGCCTCCTCGAAACGCAGATCGGCCGCGAGACGCTGCATTTCGTCGCGCAGATAGGCAAGCAATTCCTGGGTCTCGCCGCGAAGAATCTGCCGGATACGCGCTATAAAGCCGTTGTAAGTCTTCTCGTCGATGGCTCCCGTACAGCAGCCCCGGCACTTTTTAATATGATATTGCAGACACAGCCGCCCTTTGCCCTTGGCTATATACTCGGGCGTGAGCGGCAGTCGGCACGTGCGCACCGGATAAAGCTCGCCTATGAGGTCGAGCACGGTTTTTGCAACTCCGGCATTGGTGTAGGGGCCGTAGTACTTAGAACCGTCTTTGATATGCTGACGCGAGATAAACACACGGGGATACATCTCGTTTGTCACCACAATCCACGGATAAGATTTGTCGTCTTTGAGCAATACGTTATATCGCGGCTTATACTCCTTAATCATCGAGTTTTCGAGATTAAGGGCATCCTGCTCGGTAGGCACTACTATATACTTCATATCGGCGATGTTGCTCACCAACAGATTGGTGCGCAACACATCGTGCGTGCGGTTGAAGTACGAGGACACACGCCTTTTCAGATTCTTTGCCTTGCCTACATAAATCACGTTCCCCTCGGCATCGAAATACATATAGACACCGGGGGTATCGGGAAGTATGGCTATTTTTTCTTTAAGTTCGGGAGATTTCTCGTGCCTGCTCATATGTTATTCTTCGTAAAACATCAACCGCAAAGAGCGAAAAGATGTTCACTAAACAATCTCATCCGAAGAGGCCGCAACTGTCGGTTCGGCTCTCTCCGAGGTGCTCATAGGCGAGTGTTGTCACCTCGCGGCCACGGGGTGTGCGCTTGATGAAGCCTTCTTTGATAAGATAAGGCTCGTAAACCTCTTCTATCGTGCCAGGATCTTCACCGAGAGCTGTGGCGATAGTTGTCAGTCCTACGGGGCCGCCACGGAATTTGCGGATGATAGTGCCGAGTATCTTGTTGTCTATTTCATCGAGGCCGTAACGGTCGATATTGAGAGCCTCGAGAGCAAAGCGTGCTATATCAAGATCGATTGAGCCGTTGCCTTTCACCTGAGCGAAATCGCGCACGCGCCGTAGCAGCGAGTTGGCGATTCGAGGAGTGCCACGACTGCGGAGAGCTATCTCGAGTGCCGCCTCGGGGCTGCATGGCACTCGCAGAAGCGAGGCCGAGCGCAACACTATGCGACGCAGCACTTCGTGGTCGTAGTACTCAAGATGACATTTTATGCCGAAACGTGCCCGCAGGGGCGATGTAAGAAGACCGCTGCGCGTGGTGGCTCCGACTAAGGTAAACGGATTGAGAGTGAGCTGAACGCTGCGTGCGCCGGGGCCTTTGTCAATCATTATGTCGATGCGGTAATCTTCCATTGCGGAGTAGAGATATTCTTCCACAACGGGGCTCAGACGGTGTATCTCGTCAATGAAAAGCACATCGTTCGTATCAAGCGACGTAAGAATGCCGGCAAGGTCGCCGGGCTTGTCGAGAACAGGACCGGAGGTAATTTTTATGCCTACTCCGAGCTCATTGGCAACAATGCCGGCAAGAGTTGTCTTGCCAAGTCCGGGAGGGCCGAAAAGCAATATATGGTCAAGAGCCTCGGAGCGCATTTTGGCCGCGGCGGTAAAAACCCGCAGGTTCTCTACAATCTTCTCCTGGCCGCTGAAAGCCTCGAAACGCCCCGGTCGGAGCGCTTTCTCAAATTCGGTCTCTGTACCGGCCGACTGTTGACGTATATCGAATTTTTCTTCTTCCATTTATATAAATAACGGAATCTGGAACGATTTATTTTAACTTATTCCGCATACGGGAATATACCAAATCGGGCTTTATGGCCGTAAGACAGATATAATCGCCTCGGAAACACGGTTTGTCGCCGAACACCGAGCACGGCCTGCACTGCACGGGCACCTGTATAGTGTCGTCGTCGCACTGCCGCCAGCCTTTGAAGCCGCAGTAGGGATGTGTAGCGCCCCAGATGCTGAGGGTCGGCGCTCCGGCAATAGCAGCAAGGTGCATATTCGCCGAGTCCATGGCGAGCATCACGTCGAGATGATTGAGAAGGGCAAGTTCGGCAGGGAAGCCATATCGCTTTCCGGCCAGCGACTGCACGCACGCATATTTAGCAGCCCAGCCCTCGAGAATGGTCTGCTCGCTGCCTCCGCCTCCGAAGAGGAATATGCGCAGGCGCTCGCCACTGTCGGCATCATGCTGAAACATTTCGACTATCCGCTCCATTTTGTCGGGCGGATAGATTTTGCCGGCATGCGCGGCGAAAGGCGCAATGCCTATCCACTTCTCGCCGACCTGTTTTGAACCGGTGATTGCGGCAAAATCAGCCTCGGGCGCTAAGTTGCGGGCATGATAAAGACCATCGAAAAGTTCGTTGCACGGGAATCCGGCCTTGAAAAAGGCTTCGCGATATCGTGCCCGCTGCGATATAAGCGGCAGCATCACTTTGTTGACACGGCGAGTGAGCGCACGCCGCTTGGCCCTCGGCTTGAAAAGACGCACCGACGGAACGCCTTTAAAACGTAGGAAAACGGCAAGCAGACGAGTACGCAGCACATTATGCAAATCGATGAGAACGCTCGGGTGATAGCGTTCATACAACTCCGATGCAAGAAGCCTGAGCCCCTTGACTCCGCTGTACACGCCATTAACATCGGCACCTACGACCGCAAGATTGGCCGGAGCACCTACAAAGAGCGAAGTCATCGACGGTCGCGTCACCATCACAAACTGCACATCGGGATAATTGCGGCAAGCGCTGTATATCACCGGCACAGTCATGGCAACATCGCCCAACGCCGAAAAACGGCACATGAGCACAGTGCGCTTGTGCACTGCTTGCGACGCGTCACTTTGAGCCATAGAGCACGGGGTTGGTGTCGACGTCGTTATACATCTTCATCTGCCTGTACACCTTCATATACTTGCGGCCTGCAGCAATATCGTCGAGCAGAGCATCGATTGCCGAGATGAGGTCTGCACGCTGTTCCTCGAGAACTGCAAGCTTGCCTGCGCAACGAGCCTTATGCTCTGCCGTCGCATCGGCACGGCCGACCTCGGCTGCCATATGGTAAATCTTGAGAGCAAGAATCGACAAACGGTCGAGCGCCCATGCAGGGCTCTCGGTGTTAATAGTAGCATCAGGCAGAGGCTTCACATCGGCATAAAGGCCACGGAAATAGCTGTCGAGCTCCTCGACCATATCCGTACGTTCCTGATTCGAGCGGTCGATGCGACGCTTGAGCGCAAGCGCTGCCACCGGGTCAATCTCCGGGTCGCGGATAATATCTTCGAGATGCCACTGCACGGCATCTATCCTGTTCTTTGCATAAAGCACATCCTCCACACTTCCCTGTTCGTAGGGATTGCGGCTGGCTGCATCTACGTCATCATCCTTATGATAGTCGTTCACCGACTCCTCAAATATCTTATAGCTCTTTTCTGCGAATTTCATAGCGTAGTTATATGGTTTGATTCACAAAGATAAAACTAAAATCGGAAGCTGCAAAACACGATACGCTTTTTTCAGCAAAAATCAGTTGACGAAAGATTTTTCAAAAACAAAGCAGGAAACAAGCTCACATAAATAGCGCTTGCTTCCTGCCCGAATTTGCAGGAACTGCATATATCAGTTAATCCCTCTTTAATTTCATCGTCATATTCAAGAAGAGGAACTACGTATAATGGCTGTACGACACAAAATTAAAAAGAAGTTAACCATTCAGCATTAAACCTGATGGACGAATAATTCCGTATTATTCTGTGAATTCGATTATTGTGCCCGTAGCTTTAGCCTTAGCCCCATTGTAGATAAGGATAAATTTGTTGTTGTAAGACACGTTAACGTTGATAATCGCCTGAGATCCTGTAAGATTGGCATTCTTGTACATCTCCGACATTGCCGATTCGCGGAGAGACTTCTTCGAAAGGCCACCGATACCGAACCAGTAATTTTGGTTAGATTCACCCGTTACAGTTCCGATAACTTTGTAGTTCTTTTTTGCAAGAACAATCTCAGTCTGGGTAATATTGGTATTACCCGTTGCCTGACGCGACAGACCGCAGCTTGTGCAAAGCAACGACAAGACTACGATTCCAGAAATTAAAAATTTCTTCATGATTTGATGATTGGCTGAGCTTTCGGCATCCCCTGAAAACTCATAAACAACTAAAAAAAGCGTGAGAGCCGTACTTGTTGCTCATTCCACCATCAGAGGCCTTCGCATTGCCCGGTTAGTTGAATGAGCAACGCAGAAGCCTCACGCAGAATATGTGTAAAAACCATTTGCAAACGCTGTCGCGTTTGTGCATGGTAAAATATACATATCCACAAGGCATCTACCATTGCTTCAATCCAGACTAACCTAAGAAAGTTGCGAAGTTTCTGATGATCCAGAAAGAGCGTATTAGTAAACGCTTTTATAAAATGTCTGTCAACCTGCCCGCTTTCCCCTCTATCAGG
>Ga0137307_101191_pt1 | contig 25063 bp, 21 predicted proteins | sample NAcewD2O_March_2_FD_97180 | JGI IMG/M metagenome (GOLD analysis project Ga0137307, IMG submission 97180) | Mouse cecal microbial communities from Vienna, Austria - N-Acetylglucosamine amended D2O_March | ecosystem: Host-associated > Mammals > Digestive system > Large intestine > Cecum | place... | reverse complement strand
TTAAATATCTGGAAAGAGGAAAAATACAGAAAACTCCAGGGGACATATCCTGTGATTTTCATGAGTTTTGCGGATGTGAAAGAAACTGAGTTTCCTTCTGCCCGGAAAGCTATCTGCCGTAATATAAAAAAGCTATATAACAGATATGATTTTCTTTTGAAATCGGACTGTCTGAATGAAGATGAAAAGGATATGTATAAGAAAATCAGTCCGGAGATGGAGAATTATATTGCATCGGATTCCATAAGGGCTTTGGCGGATTATTTGCAGCGGTATTACGGAAAAAAGCCTATTATCCTTTTGGATGAGTATGATACGCCCATGCAGGAAGCCTATGTCCATGGGTACTGGGAGGAAATCGTATCTTTTATCAGAAACCTGTTTAATTCTACTTTTAAGACAAATCCTTATGTGGAGCGGGCCATTATGACAGGGATTACAAGGGTGAGCAAAGAAAGTATTTTCTCTGACCTGAACAACCTGGAAGTGGTCACGGCAACTTCTGATAAGTATGCAGAGAATTTTGGTTTTACCCAGGAAGAAGTGTCAGATGCCTTAAAAGAGTTTGATTTGTCAGGACAGGAAGAGGAAGTGAAACTCTGGTATGACGGTTTTATCTTTGGGGAAAAGACTGATATTTACAATCCCTGGTCGATTCTAAATTATTTAGATAAAAAAAGGTTTTCCACCTACTGGGCCAACACCAGCAGCAACAGCCTGGTGGGAAAACTGATCCGGGAGGGAAGCAAGGACGTAAAAATCATTATGGAAAACCTCTTAAAAGGGGAAATGCTTTGCACAAAGATAGATGAGCAGATTGTATTTAACCAGCTTGACCACAACGAATATGCCATATGGAGCCTTTTGCTTGCCAGCGGTTACTTAAAAGTGGAAGAATACAACATGGATGCAGACCGGGTAAAAGACGAATATAAGCTGAGGCTCACCAACAATGAAGTAAAATATATGTTTGAGGATATGATAGAAGGATGGTTTAAAAACTATGCCCCGGCATACAATGACTTTATTAAGGCACTGCTTTTGGGAGATATCGATGCCATGAATGACTATATGAATCAGGTGGCTGCTGAGACTTTCAGCAATTTTGATACGGGAAAGAAACCCTCTGTAAAGTCCCAGCCGGAGCGTTTTTACCATGGGTTTGTCCTGGGGCTTATGGTGGATTTAAGGGACAGATATTCCGTTACCTCAAACAGGGAAAGCGGATTCGGGCGGTATGATGTGATGTTAGAACCGGTAGAAGGAAATGGCAAAGATGATGCCATTATCATTGAATTTAAAGTGCGTCGTCCAAATAAAGAGAAAGATTTGGAGGAAACGGTGCAGGCAGCTCTTTTGCAGATCAAAGAAAAAGGTTACAGTGCAGTGTTAAAAGCAAAGGGAATAGACGAGGGGAGAATCAAAACCTATGGATTTGCCTTTGAGGGGAAAAATGTTTTGATTGGGGTATAGAAACTGTGGGAGCTTTTTTGTGCTAGGATAAGTGAAACAGAGATAGAGGAGTGAGAGCATGGCAAGGACAGTGGCAATAGGGGTACAGGATTTTGAAACTATTGTTTCTAATAACTATTTTTATATAGATAAAACAGATTTTATCCGGGAATGGTGGGAAAACGGGGACAGCGTAACACTGATTACAAGGCCCAGGCGTTTCGGGAAAACTTTGAATATGAATATGCTGGAACGTTTCTTTTCTCTGAAATATGCCGGGAGGGGAGAAATTTTTGAAAATCTTTCTGTCTGGAGGGATGAAAAATACAGAAATCTCCAGGGAACCTATCCGGTTATCAGTTTAACCTTTGCAAATGTTAAAACAGAAACATATCCGGATACAAAAACCAGAATCTGCCAGATACTTTCAGATTTGTATATTAAGTACAATTTTTTAAGGGACAGCGATGTCCTTTCGGAAAAAGACAGGAAATATTTTGACAGGGTAGGGGATGACATGACAGAAGTGGACGCAACCATTTCCCTGCACAAACTCTGTGATTATTTGCAGCGGTATTACGGGAAAAAGCCCATTATCCTTTTGGATGAGTATGATACGCCCATGCAGGAAGCCTATGTCCATGGGTATTGGGAGGAAATGGTATCTTTCATCAGAAACCTGTTTAATTCTACATTTAAGACAAATCCTTATCTGGAGCGGGCCATTATGACAGGGATTACAAGGGTGAGCAAAGAAAGCATTTTTTCTGACCTGAATAATCTGGCAGTAGTGACTTCTACAACTAATAAGTATACGGATGCCTTTGGTTTTACCCAGGAAGAGGTATCCTCTGCCCTTGAGGAGTGTGGGTTGTCAGACAGGGAGGAGAAGGTGAAATATTGGTATGATGGTTTTACTTTTGGAGAAAAGACAGATATTTATAATCCCTGGTCTGTGATTAACTTCCTGAAAGAGAAGCGGTTTTCCACCTACTGGGCCAACACCAGCAGCAACAGCCTGGCGGGGAAATTGATCCGGGAGGGGAGCAAGGACGTTAAAATAATTATGGAAAACCTCTTAAAAGGGGAAACGCTCTGCACAAAAATAGACGAGCAGATTGTATTTAACCAGCTTGACCACAACGAATATGCCATATGGAGCCTTTTACTTGCCAGCGGTTATTTGAAAGTAGAAGAATGTAACATGGATCCAGACCGGGAAAAAGACGAATATAAGTTGAGGCTGACCAACAATGAAGTAAAATATATGTTTGAAGACATGATAGAGGGATGGTTTAAATACTATGCCCCGTCATACAATGACTTTATTAAGGCGCTTTTGATGGATGATGTAAAGGCTATGAATCATTATATGAATAAAGTTGCCCTTGCCACGTTCAGCAGTTTTGATACGGGAAACAGGCCTTCGGAAACTGCGGAGCCGGAAAGGTTTTACCACGGATTTGTCCTGGGACTTATGGTAGAGCTTAAGGACAGGTATGTGATTACCTCAAACCGGGAAAGCGGTTTTGGGCGTTATGATGTGATGATGAAGCCGAAGACAAATATGGACCATGCCATTATCATGGAGTTTAAAGTCCATGATGCAGAGGATGAGAAAACCCTGAAAGAAACGGCGGAGGCAGCGCTTTTGCAGATAGAGGAAAAGAAATATGCGGCATCTCTTGAGACTGAGGGGATTCCCCCGGAGCGAATCAGAAAATATGGATTTGCCTTTCAGGGAAAAAATGTGTTGATTGGAAGAGCATAGAAGGATTGCAGGATAACTTGTAAAATTTACCCAGGTAATATATAATACAAAGAAATAAGTGTAAAGGAGAATGCGTATGAGTTTTATAGATAAGTTAGGGGATTCCATAGTTTCTATGAGTAAAGACGTGGGACAAAAGGCAAAGGAGGCTTCCGGCATAGCAAAATTGAAGTTGGATATCCGCATCAAGCAGGAGTATGTGAAAGAACAGTACGCCCAGTTGGGAAAAGTTTATTATGAGGCCCATAAAAATGAGGATGTGCCGGAAAAGCATCGCTTTGACAAGATTTCTGATGCCTTAGACGAAATTGACAGGATGGAACTGCAGATTTTAGAACTGAAAAAAGCAAGAAGATGCCCCAACTGCGGAATGGAAGCTTCTGAGATGGCAGAGTTTTGCAGTAACTGCGGGGCAAAGCTTGGTGTGGTAGTGGGAGAAAGCAAGGCGGAAGATGTAACAGATAATGACCAGCCCAAGGAAGATGTGGAATTAGAAGAAGAGCCGGATGATAATTCAGAATGGCTTTAAGAGTAACAGGCTTGTAAATTAAGGAGATAACGTAACATGAGCAGCAAAGGGAAATATTACATTACAACGGCTATTGCCTATACCTCAGGTAAACCCCATATCGGCAACACATACGAAATTGTGCTGGCGGATGCCATTGCAAGGTTTAAACGCCAGGAAGGCTATGAGGTTTATTTTCAGACAGGTACAGATGAGCATGGACAGAAGATTCAGGATAAAGCGGAGGCAGCAGGAATTACGCCGAAGGAGTATGTAGATAAAGTGGCTGGACAGGTCAAGGAAATATGGGATTTGATGAATACCTCCTATGACAATTTTGTCCGCACCACAGATGAAGACCATGAGAAACAAGTTAAAAAAATATTTAAGAAACTTTATGACAAAGGTGATATCTACAAAGGGGCTTATGAGGGAATGTACTGTGTTCCCTGTGAGTCTTTCTGGACAGATTCACAGTTAAAAGACGGGAAATGCCCTGATTGCGGCGGCCCTGTTTCCCCTGCAAAGGAGGAAGCATATTTCTTTAAAATGAGCAAATATGCCGACAGGCTTATTGAGCATATCAACGCCCATCCGGAATTTATCCAGCCCGTGGCACGGAAAAATGAGATGATGAACAATTTCCTCCTTCCGGGGCTGCAGGATCTGTGTGTATCCAGGACTTCTTTTAGCTGGGGGATTCCTGTGGATTTTGACGATAAGCATGTGGTTTATGTATGGCTGGATGCCCTGACAAACTATATAACCAAAATAGGTTATGATGCAGATGGAAATTCCACAGAGCTTTTTAACAAAAACTGGCCTGCAGATTTGCATTTGATAGGAAAAGATATTATCCGTTTCCATACCATATATTGGCCGATTTTTCTTATGGCTTTGGATTTGCCTTTGCCGAAACAGGTATTTGGCCATCCCTGGCTCTTACAGGGAAACGGAAAAATGAGCAAGTCCAAGGGAAATGTGCTTTACGCAGATGAATTGGCGGATTTCTTTGGGGTGGATGCAGTGCGCTATTTTGTGCTCCATGAGATGCCTTTTGACAATGACGGCGTGATTTCCTGGGAATTGATGGTAGAGCGGTTAAATTCTGACCTTGCCAACACATTGGGCAACCTGGTAAACCGTACCATTTCCATGAGTAATAAGTATTTTGACGGTATCGTAAGGGATGAAGGGGTTTCGGAGCCGGTGGATGACGACTTAAAGCAGGTTGTCACGGGTACGGTATCTAAGGTGGAAGCAAAAATGGCGGAACTTCGTGTGGCGGATGCCATTACGGAAGTCTTTAACCTCTTTAAGCGCTGCAACAAATATATTGATGAGACAACACCCTGGATTCTTGCAAAGGATGAGGCCTCAAAACCCCGCCTTGCCACAGTGCTTTACAATTTAGTGGAGAGTATCGGAATCGGGGCAACTCTCCTCCACAGTTTTATGCCGGAAATCTCCGAAAAGATTTTGGAACAGTTAAATGCTTCCCAGGTAAATTACGATGAATTGGGAACCTTTGGCCATTACAAAAGTGGTACAAAAGTAGTAGAAAAGCCGGAAATTCTTTTTGCAAGGCTGGATTTGGATGAAGTTCTGAAAAAAGTGGAAGAACTTTACCCCTCTGAGGAAAATGAAGGGGAAAATGAGGAAGAAGAACCTGGCATTGATGTGGAACCGAAAGATGAGATTTCCTATGATGATTTCATAAAGATGCAGTTTCAGGTTGGAAAAATAATTGAATGTAAAGCGGTGGAGAAATCCAAAAAGTTATTGTGCTCTCAGGTAAAAATCGGCAGTCAGGTAAAACAGATTGTCTCCGGCATTCGGAAGTATTACACACCGGAGGAGATGGTAGGGAAAAAAGTAATGGTACTGGTGAACTTAAAACCTGCCAAACTGGCCGGAGTTCTCTCAGAGGGAATGCTTCTCTGTGCAGAGAATGATAAAGGAGAGCTGGCTTTGATGGAGCCGGATAAGGATATGCCCTCCGGAGCGGAGATTTGCTGATTATGATATTTGAAACACATGCCCATTACGATGATGAACAGTTCCAGAGTGACAGAGATTTGTTAATTCAGGATTTATTAAAAGATAAAATTTCTAATATTATCAATGTTTCCTCATCTGTGGAAAGCATTTCTTCCTGTCTTGCTTTATCGGAAAAGTACGATAAAGTATATGCGGCGCTGGGGGTTCATCCCAGCGATATTGCAGATTTAAATGAAGAAAATTTTGCCTGGATAAGGGAACAGTGCCAAAACCCTAAGGCAGCGGCAGTGGGAGAAATCGGCCTGGACTACTACTGGGACAAGGAGGAAGATGTACGAAAGAAACAAAGGGAATGGTTTTTCCGCCAGATGAAGCTTGCAGAGGAAGTAAATCTTCCTGTTATCATTCATTCCAGGGATGCAGCGGAGGATACGATGCAGATAATGCGTGAAGTTCATGCAGAAAATATCCCGGGAGTAATCCATTGCTATTCCTATTCTCTGGAGATGGCCATAGAATTTGTGAAAATGGGGTATTATATTGGTGTAGGCGGTGTGGTGACTTTTAAAAATGCAAGGAAGTTAAAAGAAACCGTTGCCGGGATTCCCTTGGATAGAATTTTGTTGGAGACAGATGCTCCTTATCTGGCGCCGGAATCTAATCGGGGAAAGAGAAACCATTCCGGTAATCTCATCTTTGTAGCGGAAAAGGTAGCGGAATTGAAAGGCATTACGCCCCAGGAGGTGGAAGATGTGACCGGAGAAAATGCCAGGAGGCTCTTTGCGAAAGTAAAATAACAGGATAAATTCCAGCGGGCTTTGCCCGCTTTTTTCCTTAATATTTGGATTTTAATTCCACCGTATCCCGCCAGTATCTTTTCGGTATATTCTGGCTCTGCAATTTAGGATTTATCCGCTCATCAATGGCTATCGTGTCAAAAAATGCTGTCCATAGCCTACGGTATTTCTGTTCTTCCTGGGAATACCGTTTTATTATATCAAGATTTAACTCGTTTGCATCCACTATCATATAGCGCTTTTGCGCTTTATGCACCGCTGCAATCTGGTGGACGGCATCATAGAGAAGAAAATTTTCCAGAGGAAATCTGTCTGTAAAATGTTCTGCCACAATAGGCAGAACATTATTTTTTGGATGTATCATGGAAAAAAGCACTCCGTTTTCCAATTCTGCAAACCTTAAAAATTCAATCATATAGTGTGCTTCATTATTTGTTTGCCTGCAGAGTTCAAAAATGCAGGAAATACAGGGTTCCGCCAGGTATTCTAACACTTTTGCCCCTTCCGGCAGGGCAAGGGCCATCACAATAGCCTGATATACGGCGTTGGCTTTGTCCATAGTAAGTTTCCGGCAGTTTCCGTCAGCCATGGCGCATTTACAGATAACTTCAAAAAAGGACATGCCCAGACGGCGGATCAGGGTTTTAGAAACCTTCTGGCTTTTTTCCAAATCAGGATTAACGGGAATATATTCGTGAAAAAGCAGGATTTCTCCGCAGCTCTCAGAGCTAAGCTGAATATTTTTATGTCCCAGGCGGCTGTCCCAGGCGTCGTAGACACCGGTTAAAATGCCGTCCAGGCTGTTTTCACATTGAAAAACATACATTAAGAACCTCCTTTTGTAATTAATAATTGGCAGTATTACCCACTGGGGAAAAGGACATATCGTCAAAGAGGGAGAGCTGCCTGTAGCCCTGCTCCTTTATCTCCCGGGGAATTTGGGAACTGTCATTTAAAAGGCTGCGGCAGATATAATCCTCATCCAGTTTGGTGGGGTACATCATCCGCCCGGAGCAGGTAATAAAGTATAAAGCCCGTTTTAATACCACGCCGATTTTTTTCAAGTCCGGAAAATCCAGTGTGCTGCCCCGTCTGGCTTTCACGATTCGCTTGGCGGATTTTGCGCCGATTCCAGGAACCCGGAGAAGAGTTTTATAGTCTGCGGTGCCGATTTCCACGGGAAAGTACTCTAAATGTCTTAAGGCCCAGTCACACTTGGGGTCAAGATAAATATTAAAGTTAGGTTTATCTTCTGACAAAAGTTCGTTCACAGTAAAGTGATAGTAGCGCAGAAGCCAGTCCGCCTGGTAGAGCCGGTGCTCCCGCAACAGGGGAGGCCCTGAAGGCAGGGCTGGAAGGCCGGCATTCTCATTTACATGAATATAAGCGGAGTAAAAGACACGTTTTAATCCGAACTTTTGATACAGCCCTTCCGCCACGCTCATAATCTGAAAGTCGTTTTCCGGTGTGGCTCCGATAATCATCTGAGTGCTCTGTCCCGCAGGCACAAATTTAGGGGCCTTCTGGTATACCATAAGTTCATTCTTATTTGCTGTAATGCCGTTTTGAATCTGACGCATAGGTGTTAAGATGGTGCGGCGGGATTTGCAGGGAGCCAGTTTTTTCAGGGCATCGCTGGTGGGAAGCTCCAGATTAACGCTCATACGGTCTGCTAAAAACCCTGTTTTTTCTATTAACACAGGGTCTGCCCCTGGAATAGTTTTTACATGGATATAACCCTGAAAGCGGTAAAATGTGCGGAGTTTGTAAATGGCTTCATAAATCAGCCCCATAGTGTAAGTAGGGCTTTCTATAATGCCTGAACTTAAAAATAAACCTTCAATATAATTTCTCCGATAAAATTCGATAGTAAGGGTGCAGATTTCCTCCGGGGTAAAAGTTGCCCTGGGAATGTCATTGGTGCAGTTGTTTTGGCAGTAACTGCAGTTGAAGATGCACTCATTGGTAAAAAGGATTTTTAACAGGGAAACACACCTGCCGTCAGCGGCAAAAGTATGGCAGATACCACAGCTCTTGGCATTTCCAATACCTGTGCCGTCTCCTCCTCTGTCTACCCCGCTGGAAGTGCAGGCAACGTCATATTTGGCGGCGTCTGTCAGTATGGTGAGCTTTTCCATAATGGTGGGAGATAAACTGACGGAAGGGGCAGGGCTTTTATAAAAATTTGTAAGAAGGCTGTGATTATCCGCTGTGTCTTTCATAATGTGGCTCCTTATTTTTTTACTACAAAACATTTGTTCGATAATATGATAATAGCACAGAAAGAAAATAATTTCAAGAAAAAAAGAATATTTGTTCTGGTAGATAAAACATGTAAAAAGAGTTAAAATAACTTATATTATTTCTCCTGTTTTCAGGAGATTGTTTCATTAGAAAGGAAATAACGTGGCATATTTAGGAAATCCTCAAAACACCATTGCAGTACTGCAAAAATATAATTTTAACTTCCAAAAAAAGTTTGGACAAAATTTTCTCATTGATACCCATGTGCTGGATAAAATTATAGAAAAAGCTAATATTACAAAAGAAGACTTTGTTTTGGAGATTGGGCCTGGAATCGGAACCATGACCCAATATCTGTGCGAAGAGGCCGGGGAAGTGGCGGCTGTAGAAATTGACAGCAATCTGATTCCTATATTAAAAGATACTTTAAGTGAGTATTCCAATATAGAAATCGTCCATGGGGACATTTTAAAGGTGGATATCGGGGCTCTTGCCCGGGAAAAAAATCAGGGAAAACCCATAAAAGTAGTTGCAAACCTTCCTTATTATATAACAACCCCTATTATCATGGGGCTGTTTGAGAGCCATGTTCCCATAGACAGTATTACGGTTATGGTACAGAAAGAGGTTGCAGAGAGGATGCAGGCATCTCCCGGCACCAAAGATTATGGGGCTTTAACCTTAGCGGTTGGGTATTATGCAAAACCGGAAATCGTGGCAAATGTGCCTCCCAACTGTTTTATGCCAAGACCCAAAGTGGGGAGTGCTGTGATTCGTTTAAAACGTCACGAACACCCTATTGTACAAGTGGAAGATGAGAAATTAATGTTTGATTTAATAAGAGCCTCTTTTAATCAGAGGAGAAAAACCCTGGTCAACGGCTTAAACAATGCCTCTGGAATTTTTCTTGGCAAGGAAAAGATTCAGGAATGTTTAAAAGAATTGTCTGTATCTGAGACAATTCGGGGAGAAGCCCTGACGCTGGAACAGTTTGCCAGGCTTTCCAATATAATGAAAAATAAAATGTGATTTTTTTTTCGTTTCTTCATATATTTATAATAAGGACAAACAGGGGGCTTATGGATATATGAAGAATTTTCTTTACAGAATCGCTTTATGCGTGGCGCTTTTTGTATTAATTCCATTAATAATTACGCTTTTAGCCCAGGGAAGCGGTAAAGATTATGTTGGAAAACTGTCAGAAGAAGGTCAGGAAAAACAGGATTTAGGATTGGACGAGGATATGCTTATTGGCATAGTGGCAAATGAGATAGCCGTTACATCTGAGCCGGAAGCTATGAAAGCCCAGGCGGTGATTGCCCGGACAAATTGTCTTCGGGCAATCCAGAATGGGGAAAACCTGCCGGAGGGATTGACAAAGAGTGAAATGATGCGGCTTTGGGGCAGTGAAAATTTTACAGAGTACTACAGTCAGTTGGAAAATTGCATAGAAGCTACAAAAGGGGTTGCAATCACTTACGGCGGCAGTTATATCCAGGCGGATTTTCATGCCGCCAGTGCAGGATACACCAGAAATGCCCAGGAGGTGTACGAGAATGAAGACTTTCCTTATCTGAAGCTTGTGGACAGCCGAAGTGACATTACTTCTCCTGATTTTTTTAAAGTGATTTTTTATACAACAGAGGAGTTTTTGCAGACTGCCCAAAGCTTTTTCGCAGAAGATATGCAGGGAAAAACGGCAGGGGAAATTTTAGCGGCTTTTGGGATTACAAGTCGGGACGGGGCGGATTATGTGACCGGAGTCACAATAGGAGAAAAGACATATTCGGGAGAAGAAATCCGCCTTGCATTTGGCTGGAATTCTTCCTGCTTTTATTTGAGGGAAGTGGACGGGGAAATCCGGGCGTCTACAAAGGGATTGGGCCATGGTCTGGGATTAAGCCTATATGGGGCGGAGGCTATGGCAAAATCCGGCTCTTCCTATAAAGAAATTTTAAAATATTATTATTCGGATGTTGATTTTGTCACCACAGTACCATCAGAGTAAAAGTTTTTTGCAAGTGAATAAATTCGTGGATTATGCACAAGCTATAATCAGTAGTACAATATACCCGCGAGGCAGCAAATCATTTGGCAGATATGTATGCTCCGGAGTATAAATATTGATTATGGATGGTGAATCATATGAGACGAGATATGAGAGATTTCTTTAGAAAAAAACAATACACAATAGCTGCTGCCTGTGTGGCAGCGGCACTTTTAGGAGCAGCCGGCATATATGCTTTTTCCGGGAAGGGAAGTACGCCTGAGGAACCAAAAGAGCAGACAGCCCAAATTGAAACAGAAGAGAAAAAAATTGAGACAGCCAAAAATACGGAGAAAGACACGGAAGAAAAGAAAGAGACAAAAAGCGCATCTGCAGTAATAAAACCTGCAAGAAATAACCAGCAGGAAAAATTTGACTGGGAAGAAGAGGAAAAAGAGGAACTTCCTCAAATTGCCCAGGCCGACACGGAAGTAACGCCGGAGGAAGAATCAGCGGAAGAGCCGGAGGAAACAGTAGAGACAACAGCCAATGTAAACAGTGCCAGAGAACTTCATTTTAACGCAGATACAGGTCTTAGCTGGCCGGTGTCCGGGGCGGTGATTTTAAATTACAGCATGGACAAGACCGTATATTTTTCCACATTGGATCAGTACAAATATAATCCAGCAATAATCATTGCTGGTAATGTAAATGAAAAAGTCCAGGCGGCAGCAAGCGGAACAATTACAGATATCAGTACCAATGAGGTGACGGGATGTACCGTGACCATGGATTTAGGGGATGGATATCAGGCAGTTTACGGCCAGTTAAAAGAAGTGCCCTACAAAGCGGGGGCATATGTGGAGGCTGGAAATACCATTGGTTTTGTCAATGAACCCACAAAATATTACTCATTGGAGGGAAGCAATCTTTATTTTGAGTTGTTAAAAGACGGTACTCCTGTGGATCCGGTAGAATATTTTTCCGCAGAGTAATATTTGTTCTTGCTTTTTTTCACATTAACACTTATAATGACTTGGGAAGACAAAAGAATTGCAGAAAAAGACGTTCTGTGTTCCAAAAGACACAGAACGTCTTTCTATGTGTATGTCCAAAAAAAGAGGAAAGTATGGAAAACTATACTTACATATTAGAGTGCAGCGACGGAACATATTATACAGGCTGGACGAATGATATAAAAAAGCGGCTTTTAAGCCATAATGCGGGAAAAGGAGGAAAATATACCAGAGTGCGCAGGCCGGTAAAGCTGGTATATCTGGAAATCTTTTACACAAAGCATGAGGCTATGAGCCGGGAGGCAAAGATTAAACAGTTGACCCGAAAAGAAAAGGAACAGTTAATCACAGAATATAAGAGGAATAATAAGAATGGAAACAGTTAGATTTGACGAACTAAATATTTTACCCCAGATTTTAAAAGGAATTAAGGATATGGGATTCGAGGAGGCCACACCGATTCAGGCCCAGGCTATTCCTGTCGTGATGAGCGGCAGGGATGTGATTGGCCAGGCTCAGACAGGAACGGGAAAGACGGCGGCTTTCGGTATACCTATGCTTCAGAAAGTAGACCCTTCCCTGAAAAAGACCCAGGTGATAGTGCTCTCCCCCACCAGGGAGCTGGCAATCCAGGTGGCAGAGGAACTACACAATCTCTGTAAATATCTCCACGGGATAAAAATCCTCCCGGTTTACGGGGGGCAGGATATCAGTAAACAAATTCGCTCTTTAAAAGGCGGCGTGCAGATTATTGTGGGGACGCCGGGCCGGGTGATGGATCACCTTCGCAGAAAAACCATCCGCTGCGACTATGTCCACACCATTGTATTAGATGAAGCGGACGAAATGTTAAATATGGGCTTTCGGGAAGATATTGAGACAGTGCTGGAATACATTCCCCAGGAGAGACAGACGGTGCTCTTTTCCGCTACTATGCCAAAGCCTATTTTAGACATTACAAAAAAGTACCAGACAGATGCGGTGACCATTAAAGTGGTGAAAAAAGAGCTTACCGTTTCCAATATTGAGCAGTTTTATTATGATGTAAAGCGCAAAGATAAAGTGGATGTCCTCACCAGGCTTTTGGATTACCATAACCCCAAAGTTTCCATTGTATTCTGCAATACAAAGAAACAGGTGGATGAACTTTCCCGGGAACTCTCCGCCAGAGGGTATTTTGCGGAAGGGCTCCACGGGGATATGAAACAGGTGCAGCGTGACCGGGTTATGGCAAATTTCCGCAAGGGAAAAACTGATATTTTGATTGCCACCGACGTGGCGGCAAGGGGAATTGACGTGGACGACGTGGAAGCCGTGTTTAATTTTGACATTCCCCAGGATGATGAGTATTACGTTCACCGTATCGGCCGTACCGGAAGGGCAGGGCGCACCGGAAAGGCTTTTAGCTTTGTAAAGGGAAAAGAGGTATACAAGTTAAAAGACATTATGCGCTACTGCAAGACAAAGATTTATGCTCAGCCCATCCCCTCATCAGAGGATGTGGCCCAGATTAAGGCGGAAAAAGTGATGGACAATATCGCCGCAATTATTGAAGAAGAAGATTTGCGGGATATGATAAATCTCATAGAGAAAGAGGTAAATGATTCAGATTTTACCGCAATGGACATTGCGGCGGCTTTCTTAAAGCAGGCCGTAGGCGGCGTGGAGCTCACCAATGACAGGGAAGAGTGGCCGGAAGATTTCGGGGACACCGGGGCGGAAGCCGGGATGGTGCGTCTTTTTGTAAACATCGGCAAAAAGCAGAAAGTAAAGCCGGGAGATATTTTGGGCGCAATCGCAGGAGAATCCGGTATGCCCGGCAAACTGGTGGGGGCTATCGATATGTATGACAAGTATACTTTTGTGGAAGTTCCCAAGGAGTACGGAAGGGAAGTATTATCCGCCATGCAGAATGCAAAAATCAAGGGAAAATCCATAAATGTGGAGCCTGCAAACAACAAATAATAGAAAAAACTTATGAGACACAATTTGTCCCATAAGTTTTTTTATTTTCCTGAAACTTTTTCCCCTTCCCGTGCATCTAATAAGTGTAAAGAATAGAGATAAGCCATGGCAGATAAAAAGACAGGAGGCTCTATGGAGACACGGATAAAAAAGGCAATTCGGGGAGATGCGGACGCATTTGCAGAATTGGTGATGCAGTATAAAACTGATATGTACAAAGTGGCAAGGGGAATCCTTAACAATCAGGAGGATGTGGCGGATGCCATTTCAAACACCATATTAAAGTGTTATGAAAATATAGGTAAATTGGAACAGCCCAAGTATTTTAAGACATGGATGACCCGTATTTTAATAAACGAATGTAACCAGATAATCCGCAGATACGGAAACCAAAGTCTCCTGGAGGTATTTCCGGAAATTCCCTGGCAGGATGCCTCCATGGAAACAGTGGAGTTTGAAGAACTTATGCAGGCTTTGGATGAAAAGTACCGAGTGGTTTTGGTGCTTTACTATGCCCAGGGGTACAAAATAGCAGAAATTGCGGATTTGCTTGACATATCGGAGGGTACGGTAAAAACCCGTCTGGCCCGGGGCAGGGAAATGGCGGCAAAAGAATACGGTGCGGATACAAAAAAGTCTGAAGTTTTACCTTTGCGGAAGGAGGCAATGTAGTATGAAAGAGAGATATTTTAATAGAGAGATAGATCGGATTTTGCAGAATGATGTGGAGATACCCCGGGAGGTGGAGATGAAAATGGAAAAAGCTCTCCGGCAGATTGGCGCAAAGGAAATTCAGAAAAAAAAGGCAAAGAAAAGCCTGCGTTTCCAGGTGGCCCTGGCATTGGCAGGAGCTATGATTTTAGGCACGGTCACTGTGGGGGCAACAGGATTTTTCCTGTGGGATAAAGATGTGGCAAAGCGGTTTGAGGCGGATGAGGAAAAGCAGCAGATTCTGGAGGAAAAGAAAGTAGCAGTGCCTGTGGAGGCATTTGCCACAGATCAGGGAGTGACAGTTTCTCTGGAACAGTCTCTGATGACGGAAAGAGATATGTATCTTTACTTTAAAGTGGAGATGCCGGAAGAAATCTCTCCGGATATGGATATATTCTTTGATGAACTGGAACTTTCCATAGATGGGAAAACCACTCTCGATTACGGCTTATCCTGGTCCGGGGGCGAACCTTATGACATGAAGCATGAACAGTCAAATGTCAGGTACTGGGAGTATTTTGTGCAGGCAAAGGATGTGATGGATTTGCAGGGAAAAACTATGACAGCCCATTTCAAAAACCTTGCCGGGCAGATAAAAAATGAGAATGTCCAGTCCATTGCAGAGGGAGACTGGGACTTAAGCTGGGAATTGGATTACGCCCCCTCTCGGGAAACATTTCTTGTGGATAAAGAAGTGCCGGAAGAAAACATTACAGTTAAAAGTATTGACATTTCCCCGATTTCCATGAAAGTCACCTATGACTGGAAACAGACCTTTCATGAAGAGGAAAGCGTGGATGCGGCTGGAAATAAGGTTATGTCAGAGGAAGAAGATTTGCCTTCCATTTATCCGTCGCAATATCGGTTAAAAGACGGAACCCTTGTGGATATAGATAAAAATGGGATGGGGTCAATGGGGCGCGACAGGGAAAATGAAGATCTTGTTTGGGAGAGCTGGCAGAGTACCAAGGTAAATATTGTGGAAGATATTCAAAGCGTGATATTTGTGGGAAATGAGTCAGGTGCATCCTACGAGATGGAATTACAAAGATAGAACATAAAAAAGAGGACAGGACGTATTTTAGAGGTGCCTGTCCTCTTTTATAATGCTTAAAAACAGTACAAAAAGGGAAATAAATAGATTGGCATGTATTTTAATATATGGTAAAATATAAAAAATATATTGAACTTAAAGAGGGCTGAGTTTATGGGGATAAGGGATATGAATCAAAAACAGATTGAGATTGAATGGCAGAAAATGATAAAAGCGGAATCTGCTTATCTAAACCGCAATGTGGAGAAAGAGGCTGCATCCTGGCAGGACAGAGTTGCAAAATATGTTCCGGATAAGTTTGAAAGCACCTTAAAAGCAGGTTTTTATAAAGCCTTCCAGTTAATTTTTGATAAGGGAACCGGGGTAATTGAAAAAACTTATGATAAAGAAAAGAAAGAGCAGGATTATAAAATACGGGAGTATGCGGCGAAGTTAAAGAATAATGGAAAATCCGTAAAGGCTTTTCAAAAGTCAGCGGCGAAGAGCAGAGTTGTAAACGGTATGATTTCCACGGCGGAGGGTGTGGGAATGGGAGTTTTTGGCCTTGGAATACCGGATATCCCCCTGTTTTTGGGGATACTTTTAAAAAGTATATATGAGATAGCTCTTTCTTATGGTTTTTCTTATGACAGTGAAAAAGAACAGGTATTTATTTTAAGGCTGATAGAAACTGCATTATTAGAAAAAGAAGAGCTGATGGCGGGAAACCTAAAATTAAACCGCATAATAGACGGGACAGAAAAACTGCCTATGGACAGAGAGAAACAAATGCGCCGTACCGCAGATGTACTTGCAGATGAAATGCTGTATCTGAAATTTGTACAGGGAATACCTGTTGTGGGAATTCTAGGGGGAGTATCGGACATGGTGTATCAGAAAAAGTTGACGGAGTATGCCCAGTTAAAGTACAAGCGGCGTTTTTACCGAAAAGCTTTGCCTGCCCGGAGTATAAATTAAATGTCAAATTGTAATACAGGTGACAGAAGTACTTGACTTTTTCTCATTTTTCTTTATAATAAACATTCGGGCGAGCCAGAAAAATTAAGCTTTCCCGACACACGGTGAGTTCGGGACCTTCCTCACCTAAAACAAAACTAAAGGAGAAAAAAATGAGAGACAAGAAAGTATTATTCATCACCCAGGCGGCTATGATTGCTGCTCTTTATGTAGTGCTGACATTGCTTGCCAACGCCCTTGGGCTGGCAAATTATGCGGTGCAGATTCGCTTTTCCGAAGCGCTTACGATTCTGCCTTTTTTTACGCCGGCAGCTATACCGGGGCTTTGGGCGGGCTGTGTCCTTGCAAATATTCTGACAGGCTGTGCGCCTCTTGATATTTTGTTTGGCAGCCTTGCAACGCTCGTTGGAGCATTTTTTACTTATGTACTTCGCAGGTATAAGTGGGCTGCGCCCTTGCCGCCCATTGCTGCAAATACGGTTATCGTCCCATTTGTTCTGGCATACGTATATCAGTTTCCAGGCTCTATTCCCTACTTTATGCTTACAGTGGGTGCGGGAGAGTTTATTTCCTGCGGAATATTGGGCATGGCACTGCTTGCAGTATTAGAAAAATATAGAAACGTAATTTTTAAAACGGACAGTGTTGTGTCTACAAAATAAAAATATACCAAGGTCTATAAAGAGGACGGAAGGGAAATACTTCCGTTCTTTTTGTATATAAAGTATAAAAAAGTATGAAAATTTTGTGCAATATTTTTAAAATATAATGCAACATTTTGCTTGTTTTATTAGACTATTATTATGTAACAAGAATCAAATTTCTGCAGAATTTGAGGAGGTGAAGAGATGGAAAAGGAGCGACTACTGGTAAAAAGGGCAAAAAGGGGAGACACGGAAGCCTTTGCCAGTCTTTACAGTGAGGTATTTCAGGATATGTACCGTTTTGCTTTTTATACCCTGGGAAATAGAGAGGATTCTAAAGACGCTGTCAGCGAGGCAGTGCTAAGTGCTTTTTCGTCTATAAAAAACTTAAGAAAAGAGGAGGCGTTTCGCAGTTGGATTTTCCGTATTTTATTTGTGAAATGCAAGGAAAGGCGAAGGGAATATGCCAATCAGACTTTGGAGTTGGATGAAGCTGCATTAAATACTGCGTTTCTGGAAGGACCGGAAGAGCATACCCTGGTGAGAAAAGCATTTTTTGAATTGGACCAGGAGGAGAGGCTTTTAATTGGAATGCATTTATTTTGCGGATACAAAAGCAGGGAAATTGCAGAATTGCTCCATATGAATGAAAATACTGTGCGTTCCAAAGAGAGCCGGGCCTTAAAGAAAATGGGACAAATGTTAAATGGCGAGGAGGGTTGATACCATGTATGAAGAAGAATTATTGGAGAAAATCAGAAAGTCTTCGGAAGAGGTAAAGATTCCAGAGGAATTAAAGCCGGATGAGATAGAAAAGAAATTAAAAAGCACAAAGATGAGGCCTAAAAAATGGATGGGAACCATGGGAGCTGCCGCTGCGGCCATATTGTTGTTATGCAGTGCAGGGGCGGTATACAGGGTCAGCGGCATCGGAAGTAAAAATATGGAGGGAACTTCCTGCGATACAGCGCCGGAAGAATCGGCAGAAAGCGGCGGGGGGCTGGGAGATGCCATGGAATCTGGTGATTCGGAGAAAAGCGCCACTGTGGCAAAGGCAGAGCCCAAAAGAGATGCGGGGGATTTGTATAAAGTGGCGGAAGACTATACCCAGGTATATCAGGCACTGCAGCCGCCTGTGTATTCGGAGGAGGAGGTAAAAGAGAGGGGATTTTTAGAAAAAATAGCAGATAATTTTCTGGGATCAAAAGGCAGCAAAAGCGATGGTGCAGCGGGAGATATGGTGGAAGAAAGTGCAGTGGATACCGCAGGGAATATGGAAGCTGAAAGCACAAATGAGTCTGCTACAGCGGATATGGATACGGGGGCCAGCAAGGGCAGCGGCAGCTATTCCAAGACAAATGTACAGACAAAAGGCGTGGACGAGAGCGATATTGTAAAGACAGACGGAGATTATATTTATACGGTTTCCGGAAGCCAGGTAACCATTACAGATATTCGGGAAAAGAAAATGAATGTTACCGGGTATCTTACCATAGGGGATCGTACAGCGGATACCCGGGTGGTGGAAATGTATGTGGAGGGGGACTCCATTCATTTGGTAGTTCAAAAAGAGGAGACAATTTTAAAGCAGGAGGAAATACAGATGCGCCCGGCTGATCCAAAGTATCATGAAGCCCTTGAGGAAGAGGGGGAAAGTCCGGCGGAGACAGGTGGAAATGAAGCAGCCAAATCCTATTCTGATAAAGATTCTTATCAGATAGAGACGAAGAGCGTGACGGAGCTTTTAACTTATGATGTCACAGACAGGAAAAATCCCAGGTTAGAGGGAACTGTGACGCAGGACGGTTATTACAAGGATTCCAGAAAAATTGGCAGCATGGTATATCTATTTACGGAAGGTTATATGGAGCAGGCTTCGGTCAAAAATCAGGAAATGGTTACCAAAGAGGAGGCGGGAGGGTTTATCCCTCTGGTAAATGGGAAAATGATAAGTTCAGACTGTATTTATCTGCCGGAATATGGAAATGCCGGGTATTTGATTTCCTCTGTGGACACGAAAAATCCCGGTGAAGTGGTGGATGAGGTCTTGATTTTAAACAACAATGCCCAGATTTATGTGAGCAAAGATGCGGTTTATCTTTACCATACGGACTATGAACAGGATAAAGTAAAAACTAAAATTGCAAAATTCTCCTTGAAGAAAGGGGAGATTAACGCCGTTGGCGCCGCCGCAGTTACGGGGGAGGTATATGACACTTTTGCCGTGGCGGAGGAAAAAGGGAATTTGCGTGTATTGACCACGGACTGGAGCGGCAGTAAAGACAGCAACAATCTCTATCTTTTGGATGAAAACTTAAAGCTTACAGGAAAACTGGAGGGCATGGCAAAGGGAGAGCAGGTGTACGCCGCCAGGTTTTTGGGAGATGTGGCATATTTTGTCACATACCGGAACACGGATCCGCTTTTTGCAGTAGATTTGTCTGACCCCACAAATCCTGAAATTTTATCAGAAGTTAAACTCAGCGGATTTTCTGAGTACCTTCACTTTTGGGGAAAAGATAAACTGGTGGGCATCGGATATGAGACAGATGAAGAGACAGGAGCGCGGGAAGGATTAAAACTGGTACTCTTTGACATTAAAGACCCGGCAAAGGTAAAGATTATCAAAGAGTTTGTGATTCAAAACGGAGATTACAGCCCAGCTTTGTACCAGTATAAAACCGTGTTGGCAGACCCGGAGGAAAATCTTTTTGGATTTGCAATGACTTCTTATCAAAATAGAGAAAAAACGAGCTATCTTCTGTTTTCTATAGAGCAGGGGGAGTTTCATAACCTTTTGACGGTAGATTTGGACGACAGCGCTTCCATAGAAGAATACCGGGGGATTTATGCCGGGGAGAGATTTTATCTTGCAAGCCCTGCGAGCATCACATCTTTTGACAGAGGGGAGAATTATAGGAAAATACAAAAATTAGAGCTGTAAGAACTTTCATGCCATAAAAAATTGGCCCATAGAATATTTTCTATCGGGCCAATTTTTGTAACAATCAGTCATTTTGATGTGCTTTTAAAAACTCTAAATATTCTTTTTGGGGAAGAGGTTTGGAAAAATAGTAACCTTGAATATATCCAATGTTCAGCCGTTCCATGGTCTCAAAGGCTTCTCTCGTCTCAATACCCTCGGAGACAATTTCCAGTTTCATACCATGAATCATGTGCATGGCCGCATCCATAACATACCTGGCCTTATCATTTTCAAAGTAAGCCTGGGTCATAGAGCGGTCAAATTTTACAATAGAGACAGGCATGTCAACAATATAATTCAGATTTGACTGTCCTGTCCCAAAATCGTCAAGGGAAAAAGACACACCGTAATCTAATAGAATGTTCATATTGTCAAGAAGAGTCTTTTTTGCGTTGGATGAGGCAGACTCCGTAATTTCAAGATTAATCTGTTTTGGGTCTACGTGGTAGGCGTTCATAATATTAATATAATCTGCGGCAAGATGGTCATAGGCGCATTGTACCACAGAAAGATTTACTTCTATGTAATGCAGCCCATACTGTTCCGTATGATTTTCCTTTATAAACTGGCAGACTTTTCGGAACACTATTTTTCCAAGTTTTAAAATCATACCATTCTTTTCTGCTATGGGGATGAATTTTCCCGGGGGAACCAAGTTTCCCCCCTCATCCCGTATGCGGATTAAAGCCTCGGCGGAGGTAAAGCGGTGTTCTCTGGTGGAATAAATGGGCTGGTAATATACTTCCACAGCATTTCGGTTAATGGCCCCTATCATCAGTTCTTCCATAGATTTTTCCTGTATCATTTCCTCCACAACACTTTGGTTTACCACACAAAATCTCCGCTCTTTCAAAAGATTCTGTCTTGCATAGCGCAGGAAAGCTAAGAGTTCATCCTCAGACTGGGCAATGGTAGATTCCGGGATATAAATCCAGGACGTGCGGAAGATAACAGAATAATCTTTTCCAAATCCCTGCTCAAAGCGCAGGTCAATCATCTCTTTTCCCGCATCGGCATCCTTTTTACTGTGAAAGATAAGAATAATCTCTTCATCCGCATTTTTAAATACATAGGCATTTTTTACAGATTCCACAAAGTTTATCATCTCCAGATGGGCCTGTTCCTGGGAATCTGTATTCAGGTTTTGGACATAGGAAGTTTCCAGCACAAGGGAGAGAAGAGAGAAGGTCTGCCGGTCTCCATAGAGCTGTTGTAAGTACTGTAACAGGGCATTTCTGTTAAAAAGTCCCGTGCGGCGGTCAATATTGGCTTCCGGATTTTCCAGAGAGAGATAGATTATCATAATTCCAAGGGAACCTGCGTAGCCCACAATCAAAAGTTCATTGTTAAAAAGCTGAATACAGGCGGCTATCGTCCAGAGAAGAAGCCATACCCACACCGCATGAATCCGGCGTTTGTTTAAAATATGTTTGTTTTTTGCCGTGTGATACACTAGAAAAAGCATGTAGAGGGCAACAGAAATATAAGTGGCAACGACGCTGGGGCCCTCCGTGTAAAGGACAGTTCCCTGGCTGTTTTCATGATATTGTATGGGGAGTATAAATATTGTGGCAAAGGTTAATATACCCAGTATCAGGCATAAGCGTTTGATTTTCCGGGTAGAAATATTGCTGGCATAGATATCGGAACAGACATAGACCATAGCAAATAATACCGTAAGGGGAAGTGTTGTAATATAAAACTTTGCAATAAAGGCCACAAAATAAGGGGAAAGGATATCTCTGCGGTCGATGACAATAATAGAGGAAATATCAAGGCAGAGACATAAAAGTGCGCAGCAGGTTAGGTGAAAAAAAGCCTGCTCTGTGTGCAAGTGTACCTTTTTCTGCCGTCTGAAAAAATATAATAAAACCAATATCATTACGATGCCGCAGCATTGGGCAAGTGGGCTCATACAATCAGTCTCCTCATATCAAATTAAAAGTCTTATTACTTATTGTACAATATTTGGCATACAGAAACAAGAGAGAACCATATCAACTTCTGGTTCTCTCTTGCTCTTAAGATAAAAAGGATTTCAAATTTTGGCTTAGATTTTCCGATAAATCCGTTAAATCTGATGTCAGGGAAGTGATTCCTCCTATCTCCTCCTTCATTTTGCCTGTAACCTCTGCGGTTTCCTCCGCAGCACCTACATTTGTCAGGGAGGATTCTTCCAGTTCCTTAATAATTTCAGACATGTTATCTTTTGTCTGGTTCATAGTGGAAATGCTTTTCTGCATATTGTCTTCCTGGTCAGTTAAAGCAGTGATACTGTTATTTAAAGCTTCAAATATCTCTTTTGTGCGGGAAACTTTATCTTTCTGAGAATTTAACACATCATCTATGGTATTCATAGCAAGAAGATTTTCTTTTGTTTTTTCTACAAGGTCCTGAATATTTTTCCCGATTTGTGATGCGGAATTATTGGACTCTTCCGCCAGTTTTTGTATTTGTTGTGCCACCACGGCAAAACCTTTTCCAGCTTCCCCTGCCCTGGCTGCCTCAATGCTGGCATTTAAGGCCAAGAGATTTGTCTCCTCCGCAATATTTGTAATGTAATCCGTAATGCTTTTAATCTGGTTTACAGATTCATTGGTGGCATCTGTCTGGTTTCGGATGCCGATTACCGTATCCTGTGCCTGTCTGCTGTTTTCTGGTTAGAAGCGGTATTTTTAATTTTTTCCACATGCTCGCTCATGGTGTAGGCGGCTTCCGTAGTATGTTCTGATGTTACGTTAAGGCGTTCCACAGCCTGTGACAATTTTACCGTACCGCTTTGCAGGTTGTTTAATATATCGTATATTTTAATCCTTAGCCTTTCCGTGGAAGATGCCAAATCCCCAAATTCGTCAGTGCGCTTTATTTTTATCAGGCGTTGGTCAGAAAATTCCCCGTTGGATACCTGGGAAAGCACTCTTCTCACATCGTGGAGTACTTTTGTAAGGCCGCCGATATACCAGAAAATAAAGCCGCCCACAAGAATCAGAATTACAACAGCAATCATAATGCTGATAATGATATACTGCCTTATAATTCCGTCTATTTCCTGGGTGGACACAGAGGCCATCAAGGCGCCTACCACCGTGCCGTCCCCAGGCTGTAAAATGGGAATAATATAGGCGTGGCACATCTTTTTATCTATCTCAATGTTTTTATACCATAGCTGGGCTCCCTGCATCAACGTGTAATTTGTAATGTTTTCCCCGGCTTTCATTCCGTACCACCGTTGTCCGTTGTCACTTAATATAGAAGTCATTACGGCATTTTCCCCAAAAAAGAAGGTGGTGTCAATTCCTGTCTGGGCTTTTAAATCATCCACCACAGAGGTTTCTGGCGATATATTGAAATTCATGCCTCTCCACACGTTTCCGTCTGCTTTTAAGGCATAATCCCCGTATCCCTGGCTGTTATAAAGGTTCATTGCCGCAAGGGCACTGGATTTCAAACTGTTTTTTGTCTCCTTATACATACCGTTCTCAAACTGGAAAAGACCAACAGAGAGCATTAAGATTCCGAAAATCAACATGGAAGAGCAATATAAGGCGAACATTTTCTGTTTAAATTTCATATGGATTCTCCTTACATAGCATCTTTTGTGATAACCGTAACTCCTGTGTCTGTCTTTGTGTTTATCTCCGTGTATGTTCCCTCCAATGCGTTTACGGCAATGGCAAGGCCGTCATGTCCCATGGTTTTGGGATTTTGCTGCATTGTGGCGTATACAATGCCTTCAGATACTAGGGAAAGCATGGCGTCTGAGGTGTCAAATCCAACAATAGTGCTCTCTGTCCCCGCCTCTTTTACGGCTTCGCCGATGGCCACGGAAGTGCCTTCATTTGTTCCCAAAAAGCCTACATATCCATTTTCAAGTCCAAGGGAGACGGCATTTTTTACATTTGCCACATCATCCTGCATGTATACCGTGTCTGCCAGTACAAAATCCGTCCCTTCAAAGGCGGAGCGGAAACCTATCTCCCTGGCCATGCAGGAGGCGGTGTCTGTGGTCACCCCCATAACCCCAATGGTTCCGCTGGTAATGCCTTTTGCCCCAAGGGCTTCCTTCATGCTCTCCGCTGCTGTTGCCCCTGCCGCTTCATTATCCGTTGCCAGGGCGGAAACACAGTCAAAGCTTGCCGCACTGTCTACATATACAATTTTACATCCGGCTTCAGAAGCTGCCTGTAAACTGGCATTTATCCCCTCCGGGCTGTTTGCCGCGATTAAAATGGCATCTGCGCCGTCGGATACTGCCTGGTCTATACATGCGCTCTGCAGGGCGTCATCATGGGAATCAGGCCCAATCCATTTATATGTAATGTTCCCTAATTCTGAAACAGCGCTCTGGCATCCCTGGTCAATGGACTGCCAATAACTGTCCGCCAAATCCATGGTTATTAGATATACGGTATAGGAATTGCCGGAGCTTGTCTGTGGAGGAGCAGGCTGGCTGCTTTCTCCGGAAGGGCTCGACGTGCCGCTGCCCTGGGCTGTGCTGTTTTCCTGGGAAATGTCTGAATTGTCTGTTTCCTGAGATGTGACAGAGGGCTGCAAGGGCTCCTTTGGCATAATAATTTCAGGTGTGGTGGCGGAGCCGCATCCGGACAGCAGAAGTGCTGACAGAAAAAGCCCCACCCATTTACTTACTTTCCGCATTTTGAAACCTCCCTTATGTTAAACCTACTTCTATTTAAATGATTAACTCAAACTTCGCACATAGATTTAGCCTATGCACCTTGAAAATTCAATACTGGCAGTTATTCAGTTATCTTAATTCCTATGCTATGCTGCTTGAAGCTGTGTCCTCAGTAAAGCAGGTACCGTGTTCATAAACGTATCAACCAGTTCGTCAATTTTATCTTCGGACAGTTCTGTGTTGTCACTAAGCATGGTTCGGAACATTTGAAGCAGCATTTGAAATGCCTGTATCCATGTGATATCAGACATTTCGTCAGAAAAGTATAGAAAAA
>Ga0137307_101190_pt1 | contig 25110 bp, 22 predicted proteins | sample NAcewD2O_March_2_FD_97180 | JGI IMG/M metagenome (GOLD analysis project Ga0137307, IMG submission 97180) | Mouse cecal microbial communities from Vienna, Austria - N-Acetylglucosamine amended D2O_March | ecosystem: Host-associated > Mammals > Digestive system > Large intestine > Cecum | place... | reverse complement strand
AAAAATTTCATGCTTTTTCGTCCTCTCCTGATCCTTGACGGACCGTTTTTTCAGCCGGGCCGATCGGGTTTTAAATCAGCTCGGCAATATCAATGTTTTCGCCTGTAAGGCCGATGTACGCGCCCGCCGCGGCCTCCTGGCTCTCGGGGTGCGCCAGCAGCCATTTGTTGCGCGCGCGCAGCAGCGCGTCCTCGGGCGTAACGGCCTCAAAAACCGGGCGCTCGGTGTTTGTCAGCCACGGCAGCGCCACCAGCACGCGAAAGCCCTTTTCGGCGCTGCAGTGGCAGGGTGCGTAATGCAGCGTTGTGGCGTATACCTCCACCAGTGTGCCGGCCGGCACGCGGAAGGCTTTTACTCTGGCGGTATCCAGCCTGCCGTTCTCGATCTCGTCCTGCTTTGCCAGCAGCAGAATAAAATCCTCCGTGCCCAGATTGAATTCGCTGTCGCGGTGGTATTCCAGACAGTTCAGCCTTGTGTTGCGGCCGTTGCACCAGCCAAGCTGTACCGGCATGCCGCCAAAGCAGTGCTCGCCGATTTCGGTGGACGCGGGCAGCTCCTGCAAAGCAGGGTCGGTGGGCACATAGGCGGTGCCCTTTGCGGGCTGCGGGGCGTTTTGCAGCACGCCCAAAAGCTTGTTTACGGTCTTGTCCATTCCCGTTACGATGCGGCAGTATGCTTTGAATTCTGCGTCGGATACCGAGCAAATTTTCATCATAACATCTCCTTTTTAAATGGACGGATTCATTCTGCCCTGCCCAAGGCATTGTCTTCGGCCAGCTGCGCAAACAGCTCCCTGCGGGCCGGACAGATCCGGAAAAACTGCCGGTACCGCGCCTCGCAGGAACCATGGAGACACTTTATTGTATCATAGCATATTTTTGCTCTAAAAAAAAGCCCGGTGTTCGCTTTTGCAGAAAAAAGCCACCGCAATGGCGCCGGGGCCCACGTGTGTGCCGATGGTGCCGCCCACAGTGCACACGGGCAGCGAATCGGTATGCGCCCGCCAGAGCGCGGCGCTGTCCTCGATGTATTTTTGCAGCAGCGTATCATCGAGGCCGGTATAGCCAAGGCGGTACGGGCGGCTAAAATCAATGCCCGCGGTTTTTTTGATCTCCTGCGCCAGCAGATTGTTCCCGTTGCGCGAGCCGCGGGCCTTGCCCAGCAGCGCAACCTCGCCGTTTACAACGGCGACCACAGGTCTGATGGAGAGCAGGCCGCCCACCAGCGCCACAGAGGAGGAGATGCGGCCGCCGCGCTTTAAGTATTCGAGCGTATCCAAAAGGGCGATCAGCCGGATATCTTCTTTTTCCCGCTCCAGCACAGCGGCCATTTCCTGCGCGGGAAGCCCCTGCTGTGCAAGCTCCAGCGCACGCTCCACAAGGATCATCTCTCCAATGGCCGCGTTGCAGCTGTCTACAACATATACCCTGCCGGGAAAGCTCTGCGCGGCCAATACGGCGTTTTGCCAGGTGCCGGAAAGCTTGCCGGAAAGGGTGATGGCCACCACAGTCTCCCCGGCATCCACTGCCGCCTGAAAGGCCGCTTCAAACTGCGTGGGAACGATCTGGCTGGTGATGGGCAGCGTGCTGCTCTCGATCAGCCGCTCGTAAAATTGTCTGTGCGTTAAATCAACGCCGTCCCGAAACGTTTTTTCCCCAAAGCTGATCGTCATGGGCAAAACGGTGAGCTCCGGGCGGCGGAGCGCCGTGATGTCCGAAGCGGAATCGGTGATGATGCGAATTGCCATACAAATGACTCCCTTCTCTGTACAATATGATTTGTGCGGAAGCTTACATCCCTTGCCGGGCGATGTTTATACGCGAAGCCCCCAAAAGAGGGAAGCCCTCAAAAGCGCGAAGCCTCCAAAGTCCAAAGCTTATGAAAGAAAAGGCTTACGAAAGCCGAGGCTCTGCCGCAAGAAGCTTTTCGCAGATGTGAACAAAGCGCTGCGCGTCCTCCTCGCCGATCACGTCGATTACGGCCCCGGCATATTGCAGCGAGCGCTCGTGCACCGCAAGAAAATCCGGCAGGCGCTCCGGCACAGGGCGCACATACAGCATGCGCGCGTCCGTGCCGCTTTGCGCCTTGATCAGGTATCCCTGCGCGCACAAGGCGTTGACTGTGCGGTTGGCAAGGCTTTTCAGCATGCGCGTCCGCTTCAAAATCGTCTGCATCGGCGTAAGCCCGACGCCGTCCTTTTTGTATTGCTCGTATACCAGCATCATGGTAACGGCCTCGTTGTAAGTAATGCCCTGCGTCATGCGGGAGTTCTTCAAAAAACCGCTGATCTCTGTCCATGCGCAAAGCACACGTTCGCACAACTCGGTGTTGTCCGGCATGCCGATCTTCCTCCTTTTTTGCCTGTGTTTGCCCACCCGGGAAATTGCCGAAACACTTTGTGCATTCCAAGCTTTGGCGACGCTGCAGATGCCGCTGCACGGCAGAATTCCACGGCTTTGTTTTTTATGGAACCGTCCCTCAGACCGGGTGTTTTGGAGAAGGCAAACAAAAGGCTGCGCAACAAGTTCACTTTGTAAACCTTTAGCAGTATAGCACAGCCCGTGCAAAAGGGCAAGCCTTTTTGAATAATCCGCTTTTTTGCCGATACCATTTGCCGATGCCGGACAAAGGCGATCCGGCAGGCCGCCCTGCGCTTTTTCGATGCCGTTTTTTTGCCGAAAAAACAAAATGGAGTCTTCTCAAAAACGGTCAACGGATTATAATAAGAATCAGAGAAAACATTGACCGGCCCGGTCGATGCACCGCAGAACCCCCGCCAAAAGGAGAAAAGCGTGCAGTGCGCCGAAAAAAGCCCGCAAAAGGAACGAAAGGCACACGGCTACGAAAGAATCTGCGCAAAGCGGCAAAAGCGCGTGCGGCGCACAGGCCGGCAAACCTGAGGAAAATCAAAACAGAAAACGGCTGCGGAATGTGCCGCAGGGAGGCTACATGAACGAAAAATTTTTCCGGCTGCCCGAAGAAAAGCGGCAGCGCATCATCAACGCGGGCTTCGAGGTGTTTGCACAAAACAGCTACCGCAAAAGCCCCGTGGGCGAGATCGCGGCGGCTGCCGGCATCAGCAAATCGCTGCTGTTCCACTATTTTCACAATAAAAAGGAGCTGTATCTCTTTTTGTGGGAATATGCCGCCGATCAAACCGTGCGCTATCTGGAGGAAGAGCGCTGCTACGAGCCGACGGATCTGTTCGAGATGATGGAGCGCGGCATGCGCGCAAAATTTCGTCTGATGGCGGAATACCCGTATATGGCACGGTTTGCGGTCAATGCGTTTTATGAAAAGGATGCGGAGATCTACGCTGCGATGCAGAGCAGCTATACCCGCCATTTCGACCGCAAGGCCGCGCGTGCGCTGGCGCAGCTGGATCCGGACGATTTTGTGCCGGGGCTGGACCTGCAGATGATGTATCGGGAGATGTACTGGGCCTCGGAAGGATATCTTTGGGAGATGCTGCAAAAGCGCGGCGGGCTGGACACCGCGCAGATGGAACAGGATTTTTGCCGGCTGCTTGCCTTCTGGAAAACGATCTATCTGCGAAGAAGCGAGCCGCGGCCGCCGTAGGAACGGCAGGAGAAAACGCCGGCGCGGCCGGCCGAACGGCCGGAGCAGGAAGAAACGAAAGAGGAGAATGCCCATGTACGCAATTGAACTGGATCGTCTGACAAAGTATTACGGCAAGACCCGCGGCGTGGAGGAAATTACCCTTGCGGTACGGCAGGGGGAGATCTTCGGCTTCATCGGCCCGAACGGCGCGGGCAAAAGCACCACCATCCGCATGCTGCTGGGGCTTATTGAGCGAACCTCCGGTACGGCGCGGATACTGGGGCACGAGGCGGCAAAGGGAAATACCGCGCTTTTGGCCGAGGTTGGCTACTTGCCGGCCGAGGTGCAGTTTTATCCCGGGATGCGTGTGCGGGAGGTGCTGCGTTTTTCTGCCGCGCTGCGCAAAAAGGACTGCGCAGCACAGGCAAAGAGCCTGTGCGAGCGGCTGGAACTGGACGATACCAAACGGGTGGAAACGCTGTCTTTGGGCAACCGCAAAAAGGTGGGCGTTGTGTGTGCCATGCAGCACGAGCCGCGGCTGTATGTGATGGACGAGCCGACGAGCGGTTTGGATCCGCTGATGCAGCGGGAATTTTACGCGCTGCTCAAAGAGCGCAGCGCGCAGGGCGCGACGGTGTTTTTATCCTCGCACGTGCTCAGCGAGGTGCAGCGCTATTGCAGCCATGCCGCCGTCATCCGTGGGGGGCGGCTGCTCGCCTGCGGCAGTGTGGAGCAGCTGGGCCACACCGGCGCAAAGCGGGTGACGCTGCGCGGCGTGGGCGCTGCGCCCGCTTTGGACGGGGTGCGCAGCGCAGTGCCGACGGCGGACGGCGTCAGCTTTTTGTACAGCGGCGCGCCCGGGCCGCTGCTGGGCGCGCTGGCCGGCCTTCCGGTGGCGGATATCACCATTACGGAGCCGGATCTGGAAGAGGTGTTTTTGCATTATTATCAGAAAGGGGGCGGCCCGCATGACGATCTTCCGGCATGAGGTGCGGCGCGGCAGGGCGTCGCTGGCGATTTGGACGCTGTCCATCGCTTTTTTGCTGGGCGTTTGCATTCTCATCTATCCCGAGATGGGCGCGCAAATGGACGAAGTGGGCACGATGTTTGCCGAAATGGGCGGATTTTCGCAGGCGTTTGGGATGGACCGCATCAATTTTGGCGATTTTTCCGGTTTTTTTGCCGTGGAGTGCGGCAATGTGCTGGGCCTTGGCGGTGCGCTCTTTGCCGCGCTGGCCGGCGTTCAGGCTTTGACGAAGGAGGAGCAGGGGAACACCGCCGAATTTCTGCTCACGCATCCGGTGTCCCGCATTCGGATCACGGCCGAAAAGCTGTGCGCCGCCGCCCTTCAGGTGCTGGCGCTGAACGCAGGATGCATTGCCGTTACGGCTGTCTGCGTGCGGAGCATTGAAGAAACGCCGTCCCTTCAAACAATGGCGCTGCTGTTTTTGGCCTACGGCCTGATGCAGCTTGAGATATTGGCCATTACCTTTGGCCTTTCCGCCTTTTTGCGCCGCGGCGGGCAGGGCGTTGGGCTGGGGCTTGCAGCCGCGTTTTACTTTATGAATCTCATCGCAAACCTTACCGAGCGCGCGGAATTTTTAAAATATCTCACGCCGTTCGGCTATGCCGACGGGGCAAAAATTGTTGCCGAGGAAGCGCTTTGCGGCAGATACTGCGCTTCGGGCGCGGTGTTTGCCGCGCTGGGCATTGCGTTTGCATTCCGGTTTTACAGCCGAAAAGAGATCGCGTAGGCGGGCAAAGAGCAAGGAAATGCCCCGGCCCGCCTTTTGAAAAATTTCCTAAAAAATGCTCCGGCCCGCTTCTTAAAGGCGGGACGGCTCCATGATACAAGGACGGCGCTTTCTTTTTTGGAAAGAAGCATTTTGGATTGATACAGTGGAAAAGGGGCACGCTGCAAAAATTTTTTGCCGCACGCCCCTTTTCTTTTGCGGGGCACGCTGCATGTACGCATAGTACGCACATATTTTGTGAAGATTGCTGACAAAAAAAGCGGACGGCTCATGAAAATTGCGCATTATATGGAAAATTCTGCTTTTTGCGTATTTTGACATCGAAATACTTGCACAATCCACACAAAATGTATTAGAATAATAATTGATCCAATGCCAACAGATCCTATATCTTGTGTGGGATTGTATTCGGGAAAAGAACACCGCCGCGCCGATTCCAAAATCGTACCCGGCGGCCCTGCCTGCTTTGCGGGAGAAGCATCGGCACTCCGCAGGCAAGAAGCAAAGAGGTGTTGTTCGTGAAATTTTCTGAAATGCCGTATCAGCGCCCGGATGTGGAAGGGCTGAAGGCGCAGCTTGCGCAGCTGACCGGGGCGCTGCAAAAGGCAGAGAGCTATGCCGCGGCGCGGGAGGCCTTTTTAAAAAAGGACGAGCTGGACCGGCATATTATGACGGCCTCCACGCTGGTGCATATCCGGCACTCTATCGATACGCGCGATGCGTTTTACGAGGCTGAGCAAAAATTTTGGAACGCCGCGTCGCCCGAGCTGGAGGAATATCTGCAGGCATGGACGGCGGCTTTGCTGCAAAGCCCTTATCGCGCGGATTTTTCTGCCGAATACGGCGATTTGATGTTCCGCAACGCTGAGATCGCTTTAAAGACCTTTTCGCCTGAGATCATTCCGGAGCTGCAGCGCGAAAACAATTTGCGTCAGGCGTATGATAAGCTTATTGCCTCGGCGCAGATCCCCTTCGAGGGCGGCGTGTATACGCTTTCGCAGCTGACGCCCTTTAAGCAGGATCCGGACGACGCGCGCCGTCTGGCCGCGTGGAAGGCGGAGGGGCGCTGGTATAAAGAAAACCAGCCCGAGCTCGACCGCCTGTACGACGAGCTGGTGCGCCTGCGGGACAGCATGGGCAAAAAGCTGGGCTGCGAGGGCTATACCACGCTTGGCTACTACCGCATGGGCCGCAACTGCTATACCAAAGAGGACGTGGAAAAATTCCGCGCCGCCGTGGTAAAATATGTAGTGCCGGTTGCGGACGGCGTCTATCGTCGGCAGGCCGCGCGGCTGGGCAGGCAATACCCGATGAGCTTTGCCGATAACGCGCTGCAGTTTTGCACGGGCAACCCGAAGCCGCAGGGCACGCCGGAGGAGATCTTGGCCGAGGGGCAGGCTTTTTATAACGACCTCAGCCCCGAGACGGCCGAGTTCTTCCGTACCATGCGCGAGGGCGAGCTGCTGGACGTGCTCTCTACAGAGGGCAAGCAATCCGGCGGCTACTGTACCGCCATCCCCGACTACGGCGTCCCGTTTATTTTTGCCAACTTCAACGGCACGCAGCACGATATCGAGGTGGTAACGCACGAGGCAGGGCATGCCTTTGCCGCGTGGGTCAACCGCGGACGTGTGCCGATGGAATATGTCTGGCCGGGCATGGAGGCCTGCGAGGTGCATTCCATGTCGATGGAGTTCTTTGCCGAGCCATGGGCACCGAAATTCTTCGGCGCCGATGCGCGCAAGTTTTTGTACAGCCACCTCGCGGGCGCGATCACGTTCCTTCCCTACGGCACGCTGGTGGATCATTTCCAGCACGAGGTATACGCGCACCCGGAAATGACGCCCGCCGAGCGGCACGGCGTATGGAAGCGGCTGCTGGGCGTTTATATGCCGTGGATGAAGCTGGACGGCGAGATTCCGTTCTATGCCGAAGGCGAGGGCTGGCAGCGCCAGCACCACATTTATACCCGCCCGTTCTATTACATCGATTACTGCCTTGCGCAAACCGTTTCGCTGCAGTTCTGGGCGCTCATCCGCGAGGATGCAAAAAACGCGTGGGCGCATTATATGGCCTATACCCGCCAGGGTGGAAGCCGCGTATTCACCGAGCTTTTGGCGAACGCCGGGCTGGAGAGCCCGTTTGAAGAAAGCTGCCTGCGCGGCGTGTGCGCGAAGGCGGCCGAGGCGCTGGAAGCGTTCGACCGGGCGGGCGTGGAGTGATGGAGGGTAAGTCCCCCCGCCGCCGCAGCTACCTGAATGATTTTCAGCCCACCGCCGGTGGGGAATACGTCTACACCGGAGCCCTGTACGGCTGGGCAGAGCCGGGCCAGGCACGCCGCCGCGCCCTGATCCGCCTTTGGCTGGGCGCCGCATTGCCGGCAATGCTAATAGTTGCAGCCGGCTGCATCCCCGTTCCGGGGATGCAGAATTGTCCTTATGTGCTCTTGCCCTACGCCGGCGCGCTGGTGAGCCAGGCCGCCGTTCTCTGGCTGATGTGCCGGTTGAGCTATGGCGGAGAGCGGCTGCGCGCGTATGTGTACGAGGCTACCGTGGGCCGTTTTCGGGTAAGGGGCGGCTGCGCGCTGGGCTTTGCCGCGTTGACGCTTTTGGGCCACGGCGTCTATCTTTTGCGCAACGGCGCCGAGGGGCACGCCTGCGCCGCCCTCCTGTTCTGGCTCTTGTTGGGCGGGTGCGCGGCCTGCCAGCTCTGGTGGCTGCGCACAGCCTGCGCGCTGCGCTGGACAAAGTGACGCTTCCATCGCCCGTTTGGATTCTCCGCGCGGCCGTTTTTGACGGTGGATCTTCGCACCGCGCGAAGCCTCCAACATGGGCCACACGGCAAGCCCCGTCTTTTTTGTGCGAACCCCCGGGCGAAAAACGCCCGGTTCATGGGAAGCTCTGATTGATTCAGAGGTTCTTTCGTTCGAATATATCAAGGAGGAAAAGTAAATGAAAAACGCTAAAAAACTGCTGGCGCTTCTGCTTGCGCTGGTGATGTGTCTCGGCCTGCTGGCCGGCTGCAACAACAGCAATTCCGCCAGCACCCCCGCCGACTCCACCCCGAGCAGCAGCGACAGCGCCGACCAGCCGGAGGAGGGCAAGCTGGACACCCTCACCATCGGCACCTCTTACTTTGACGGCAAGTTCTCGAGCTTCTTCTACACCAACGATTACGAGAACCAGGTGCTGGGGCTGGTGTGCGGCAGCATGTACGGCATCGACCGCGTGGGCGCTCCTGTGCTGAAGGCCCTCACCGGCGAGACGCGTGAGTATAACGGCGTAGATTACACCTACGACAACGGTGTATCCGATGTGGATGTGGTGGATAATCCCGACGGCACCGTTACTTACAAGTTCAAGATGCGCGAGGATCTGGTGTTCTCCGACGGAGAGCCCGTCACCATTGACGACGCCATCTTCTCGATGTATGTGCAGCTGGACCCCACGTTTGACGGCATATCCAGCCTCACGTCTCTGCCCATCGTGGGCCTGGCCGAGTATCAGAATTCCATGAAGAGCAAATCTTCCCTGATCGGCGCCGCCGGCCGCGACAACACCGATTTTACCAATTGGACCGAGGAAGAGCAGAAGGCCTTCTGGGCCGCCGTGGATGACGGCGGCGCGCAGTTCGTTCAGGGCATTGTGGACTACCTGGTGGAAGCGGAAGCCAACAGCGCCGACGACGACCTCTCTGTTGTTGCTCCCAACTGGGGCTTTGAGGTGCCCCAGGGCGCCACGGCCGCAGACTGGTTCGAGATCATCGGCAATCAGTACGACTGGAACTTCGCCGCGATGGAGGCCGAGATCGGCAACTCCGACGCACTGGCCGACCTGATTCCCGAGGATGTGTACAGCATGACCACCGAGGGCATTGCGGTGGGTGAAGACGTTCCCAATATCTCCGGCATTCAAAGAACCGGCGATTACTCCATGGAGGTTACGCTGGAGCATCTGGACGTGCAGGCTCAGTACCAGCTGGGCGTCACGATCAACCCGCTGCACTACTACGGCGACGCTGCCCAGTATGATTACGACAACAACAAATTCGGCTTCCCCAAGGGCGATTTGAGCATCGTGCGCGACAAGACGTCTGTTCCCGTCGGCTTCGGCCCCTATACGTTTGTATCCTGGGAGAATAACACCGTTACCCTGCAGGCCAACCCCAACTACTATCTGGGCGAGCCCAAGATCAAGAACATCGTATGGCGTTCCATGGACGACAAGGATCTGATCCCCGCGCTGGAGGCCGGCACGGTGGACATCATCAGCCCCAGCTACAACAAGCAGGCTGTGGAGCAGATCACCCAGATCAATAACGGCGAGGGCGTTACCGGCAGCGTGATCACCACCCAGAGCGTGGCCAACCTGGGCTACGGCTATGCCGGCATCGCCGCCAAGAACATCAAGGTGGGCGACGACAGCGGCTCCGAGGCCTCCAAGAACCTGCGCAGGGCCATCTGCACCGAGGTGGCGGTCTACCGCAGCCTGGCGGTGGATTCCTACTACGGCAGCGAGCTGGCCAACGTGATCAACTACCCCATCTCCGATACCTCCTGGGCCGCGCCCCAGGTGACGGACGAGGGCTATCGCGAGGCTTTCTCCGTTGACGTAAACGGCGATCCCATCTACACCGACGGCATGAGCGCCGAGGAGCGCTATGCCGCTGCCCAGCAGGCCGCTCTGGGCTTCCTGGAGGCTGCGGGCTACACTGTGGAGGACGGGAAGGTTACCGCTGCTCCCGAGGGCGCCAAGCTGGATTACACCGTCACCGTGGTTGGCGCCGGTATCGGCGACCACCCGGCCTTCCTGGCCCTGAGCGAGGCCAGCAAAGCCCTGAAGGAGATCGGCTTCAATCTGGTCGTCAACGACATCAGCGATTTCAGCCAGATGTCAAATGCCGTCAACGCCGGTGAGGCGGAGATGTTCGCCATGGCGTGGAATGCGACGCCCGACCCCGATATGTACCAGATCTACCACAGCCAGGGCGGCTCCAACGAGAAGAGCTACTGGGTGAAGGACGCCGAGCTGGACGAGCTGATCATGGCTGCCCGCAACTCCAACGACCAGACCTACCGCAAGACCATCTATAAGGAGTGTCTGGACATCGTGGCCGACTGGGCCGTGGAGATCCCGCTGTATCAGCGCCAGAACGCTATCTGCTTCTCCACGGAGCGCGTTAATATCGATACCCTGACGCCCGCGATCACCACCTACTGGAACTGGTACAGCGACATCGAGAAGCTGGAGATGAACTAAACACATTTCCCGCGCCCGTATGCCGCACCCGGTATGAGCAAACGGAGGGGAGAGGCCCTTCTCCCCTCCGTTTGTTTTATTCAGGAAAGTGCGCCGCACGCGGACAAAATTGCCTTTTTGTCCGCGGACGGGACAGTTTCCGGTATGGCAGCCGCACACCGTCTACTCCGGCGGAAAAACGATACCGAAGGGGGATCACTATGCGAAAGTTCATCGCCAAGCGACTGATGCTATCTGTCGTCATTCTGTTTTTTGTAACTTTCATCATCTATGTGCTGATGCGCTGTCTGCCCACCAGCTATGTGGAGGCGCAGGCCATTCGTCTGGCACAGCAGCCAGGCTCCAAGCCCTATGAAGAGTGGCTGGTTCAGCTGGAGGCGCAGTACGGCCTCGATCAGGGGATCATCCCGGGCTTCTTCCAGCAGCTGGGGCACCTGCTGCGGCTGGATTTCGGCGACAGCTGGAAGTTCACCATCCCGGTTCTGGAGAAGTTCCGCCAGGTGATCGGCATCAGCTTCGTCATGGGTGCGGTCGCTCTGCTGCTGGAGCTTGTCATCGCCATCCCGCTCGGCGTTGTCGCGGCCACAAAACAGTATTCCATGACAGACTACGTCATTTCCGCTGTGGCGCTGGCGGGCATCAGCTTTCCCACCTTTTTCTTTGCTACGCTGCTCAAGCTGGTCTTTTCGGTAAAGCTGGGCTGGTTCGAGCTCAACGGCCTGCACTCCACTGCGGCCATCGTGGGCAATATGAGCGCATGGCAGTATTTTATGGACGCCGTCTGGCATATGGTGATGCCTGTCACAACGCTTGTGGTGCTGAGTATCGGCTCGCTGATGCGCTACACCCGCACCAATATGCTGGAGGTGCTCAATGCCGACTACATCCGCACCGCCCGGGCCAAGGGCCTTTCGGAGGGCAAGGTAATTTATCATCACGCGTTCCGCAATACCCTCATTCCGCTTGTAACGATCATCGGCGGCTCGCTGCCGGGGCTGTTTTCCGGCGCGCTCATCACGGAGACTATATTTGCCATCCCGGGCATCGGCAAGGTGTCCTACGACGCCATGGTGGCCGGCGATATCCCGTTCTCGTTCTTCTATCTCACCTTTATGGCAGTGCTGACGCTGGCGGGCAACCTGATCGCCGACATTCTGTATGCGGTGGTCGATCCCCGCGTGCGCATCTCGTAAGGAGGCGAACGGAAAATGAGCAAGGATATGGAAAAGCAAAACGATCTGCAGGAGGAGCAGTACTCCCTGAATGACGACCGGCGTGTAAAGGTGCTCTCTCCCGGCGCGCTGGTGGCAAAGCGCTTTTTCCGCAACCGATTGGCTGTTGTGGGCCTCACCATGCTGGTGAGCATGTTCCTGTTCTCCTTTGTGGGCGGCTGGGTCGTCCCCTACAGCGAGGATCAGTTCTTTTATACGCTCGAGTATCAGAAAAAAGAGTATGCCGGCGTTACAGAGAACACCGAATACCACTATCTGGTTGCCCCGGGCCAGGAGCTGCCCACGCTGGTGCGGGCCAATCTGGGCATCGTGCTCGGCAAGGAGGATATGCTGATCTACAAGGGCGCGAAATACTACATTGAAGCCGTGGGCGAGGAGCTCTATGAGATCACCGACGACAAGGGCGCCCTGCTGGGCCTGGCTTATATGGACATCATCAATCCCACCCAGTCCGGCGCCAGCTTCAGCTATGAGTTCAGCTACAACGCCCTGATGACCTGTGCAGAGGGGGGCGGCAGCTTTGAGGCCGACGGCAAACGCTACGATATGACGGAGCACGGCGTCATTACCCAGGACGGCCAGGATGTGGCCAACGTGGGCCGCCTTATCGTCCAGTCCCGCGTCAGCGGGCGCAGCATTCCCCAGATCTTCAAGGACCGGGTGGCCGAGGCCATTGAAAACGGCGAGACGGAGTTCACGCTGACGGTGGACGGCCAGGAGCGGGAGTACACCATGACCTACGATCCGGGCAAGCGGATCTACTCGGTGATGGAGGATACCCCGACGCAGGTGTACGATAAATACGCGCCCCCGGGCGGGATCCATCCGCTGGGCACGGAGGGCAACGGCATGGACGTGCTCACGCGCCTGATGTACGGCGGGCGCGTGTCGCTCATCATCGGCTTTATCGTCATTCTCATCGAGACGGTTATCGGCGTGATCCTGGGCGGTATTTCCGGCTACTTTGGCGGCTGGGTGGATAACCTCATCATGCGTATTGTGGATATCTTTTACTGTGTTCCCTCCATGCCGCTGATGATCATCCTGGGTTCGGCGATGGACGCCATGATGGTGGAACCCCAGATCCGGATGCTGTATCTGATGCTGCTGCTGGGCTTTTTGGGCTGGGCGGGCATTGCCCGTTTGGTGCGCGGCCAGATCCTCTCGCTGCGCGAGCAGGAATTTATGACGGCCGCCGAGGCCAGCGGCCTCAGCGTGCGGCGGCGCATCTTCTGCCATCTGGTTCCAAACGTCATCCCGCAGCTCATCGTGAATATGACGATGGGCCTGGGCTCCATTATCATCACAGAGGCTACGCTGAGCTATCTGGGCCTCGGCGTAAAGTTCCCCTTTGCCTCCTGGGGCAACATTATCAACGAGGTCAACAACTCCTATGTTCTGACAGAATATTTATGGGTGTGGATCCCCGCGGGCATCTGTTTGCTGATGACGGTTCTGGGCTTTAACTTCGTGGGCGACGGCCTGCGTGACGCCTTTGACCCGAAGATGAAGCGCTGAGAAGGGGGAGGAAAAGATGGCAAAGAAGCACAACGACGGCTATCTGTCCGCAAAGGAATCCCGCCAGATCGCGCGGGAGAACCGCCGCGTCACCGATCGGCTGGAAAAGCAGCGCAAGCGCAAAAATGTGCCCGAGAGCGAATATCTTACCCAAATGAGGGATCCCGGCAACGCGGTGGAGTTTGAAAATCTGCACACCTGCTTTTTCACCGACGCGGGCGTCGTCCGTTCGGTGGACGGCGTATCGTTCGAGGTGCCCATCGGCAAAACGGTGGGCGTTGTGGGAGAATCCGGCTGCGGCAAAAGCGTCACCAGCCTTTCGCTGATGCAGCTGCTGCAGCGCCCGCAGGGGCAGATCGTGGAAGGCGAGATCCGCCTGAACCTTGGCGACAAGGCGTATGATGTGGCGAAGGTACCGGCCGCAAAGATGCAGGAGCTGCGCGGCAATTACGTTTCAATGATCTTTCAGGAGCCGATGACGGCGCTGAACCCGGTGTTCCGCATCGGAGACCAGATCAAAGAAGTACTCGTGCTGCACAACACCGAAGGCCGCACCGAGGCGGAAATTGAAAAACGCATCATCGATCTGCTGGAGATGGTGGGCATCGCCAACGCAAAGGGCGTTGCGCAGATGTACCCGCACGAGCTTTCGGGCGGCATGCGCCAGCGTGTGATGATCGCCATGGCCCTGGCCTGCAGCCCGAGGATCATCATCGCCGACGAGCCGACTACAGCGCTGGATGTGACGATCCAGGCGCAGATCCTGGATCTTCTGCGCCAGCTGAAGGACCGCATCAATTCCTCCATCATGTTTATCACGCACGATCTGGGCGTGATCGCCGAGATGGCCGATTACGTGGTGGTGATGTACGCCGGCCGCATCGTGGAAAAGGGCACGGCCGAAGAGATCTTCGCCCATCCCGCGCACCCGTATACCATCGGGCTGATGGCCTCGAAGCCCGTGGTGGGCAAAAAGGTGGAAAAGCTGTATTCCATCCCCGGCAAGGTGCCGAATCCCATCAATATGCCGCACTACTGCTATTTCCGCGATCGCTGCGAGATGCAGTGCGAGGGCTGCGCGGGCGATTATCCCGGCGAGATCAGCCTTTCGCCCACGCACAAGGTATCGTGCTATCGCTACACCGAAGAAAACCGGAAGGAGGCGCAGGAGCATGGCGCTGAACTTTAAGGGGCTTGCGCAGGGCGCCGGACGCACCCATCCCGGCGACCCCGCGGGAAAAACGCCGGAGGAGCAAAAGCAGCAGCAGGAACGGCGGGCCGAGCGCGTAAAAAAGGGCATGCAGGGCGCAAAGCCTGCCGCCGAGCTGCACATGGACAATACCTTTACTCCGGTGGAGTACGACCCGCAGTATATTCTGATGGTGAACGCGCTGAAAAAATATTTCCCCATTAAGGGCGGCATGATGTCCCAGACCGTGGGATATGTGAAGGCCGTGGACGGCGTGACATTCAATTTAAAGCGCGGCTCCACGATGGGCCTTGTGGGCGAATCCGGCTGCGGCAAAACCACAACGGGACGCACCATTCTGCGCCTTTCCGGCGAAAAGACAGATGGGCAGGTGCTGTTCAACGGGCAGGAGATCTACGATCTGCAGCCCAAACAGCTGCGCGCGCTGCGCACCAAAATGCAGATTATTTTTCAGGATCCGTTCTCCTCGCTGTCGCCGCGTCTGCCGGTGGGCGAGATCATCGGCGAGGCCGTGCGCGAGCATGCGCTGGTGCCGAAGGAAGAATTCAACGATTATATCGATCAGGTGATGGACAACTGCGGCCTGCAGCCGTTCCATAAGGATCGCTATCCGCACGAGTTTTCCGGCGGCCAGCGCCAGCGCATCTGCATTGCCCGCGCGCTTGCGCTGAATCCCGAATTTATCGTCTGCGACGAGCCGGTTTCCGCGCTGGATGTTTCCATTCAGGCGCAGATTATCAATCTGCTGAAGGATCTGCAGGAAAAATACAAGCTGACATATCTGTTTATCTCGCACGACCTCAGCGTGGTGGAGCATATTTCCGATATGGTAGGCGTGATGTATCTGGGCAATCTGGTAGAATACGGCTCGACGGAGGATATCTTCCGCAATCCGCTGCATCCCTATACCGAGGCGCTGTTCTCGGCCATCCCTGTGCCGGATCCCACGGCAAAGATGAACCGCATCGTGCTGGAGGGCTCCATTCCGTCTCCGGCCAACCCGCCCGCGGGCTGCAAGTTCCATACGCGCTGCGCGCGCTGCACCGAACGCTGCAAGCACGAGGCGCCGCGCCAGGTAGAGGTGGAGCCGGGCCACTATGTGGTGTGCCACCTGTACGATCAATAAGCGACGATGAAGAAAAATCGTATTTACGACGATGACGACGGCCGCACCATCGCCGATATGAGCGACATTGGCCGGCAGCCGCTGTTTTTGCCGCGCCTGCCCGAAAACCGGCGGCGCGGGGCGGCGCGCCCCGCCGCCCCGGCCCCAAAGACGCCCGAAAACGACCGCCCCTGGGAGCAGACCGGCCTTACCAAGGAGGAACGGCTGTGGTACACGCTCGGCGCCCTCAAAGCCGCGCTGCTCATTGCGCTGGCATTCATCGGCGGGCTGGGCCTGATTGTTCTGCTGTTCGCGCTTGCCGGATAAAGGCGCTTTTCGGGATACGGCGTGGGCGGCCGGGCCGAAAACCCTGCGATCTGATGATGATGGGAAATGAAAGCATGGAATGGAACGGATTGTTTTTGGATAAGAGCAGCGCGGTACCGCTGTATGAACAGCTGCGGCAGGGGCTTTTGAACGCCATTTCCGAGGGACAGATCCCACAGGGCAGCAAGCTGCCCACCGAGGAGGAGCTATGTGCCGCGCTGGGCATTTCCCGGCCGGTGGCGCGTCAGGCCTACAGTGCGCTCATTGAGGCCGGATATGTGGAACGCAAGCGCGGCAAGGGCACTTTTGTGCGCCGGCCGGGCAACTTGGGACGTTTTATCCACCGGCAGTTCAGCTTTGCGCAGGAGATGGAGATCCTGAACCTGCCGCACCGGACACAGCTGCTGCGGCAGGAATGGACGGCTTATGCACCGGAGCTGTTTGGCGCGCTCAAGCTGCAGCAGGGGGAACGCTGCCTGCACCTTGTACGGATGCGGTATGTTTCCGAGGCACCGTATGTTCTGGTGGAAAATTATATTCCGGAGCCGGTTTTTCCGGGGATCGACCGCTACGATTTCGAGCAGCGCTCGCTGTACGACGTATTTGAAAAGGAGTACCGTCTGCGCGTTACCCGCTCGCGGCGCACCATCTGCGCGCGTGCGGCAAGCGCAGAGCAGGCGGATCTGTTTGGCGTCCGGCGCAGGGCGCCGATGCTGTGTATCAAAAATGTCGTTCTCGATCAGTACGACCGCCCCATAGACTGGAGCGAAGAATATCTGGACGGAAATGTCCGGAGCTTTGAATTTGACGTGATCAATCCGTAAAAACAAGATAAAAAGACCGGCGCTCTTTCGGGCAATTTCAAAGGCCTCAAAGAGCGCCGGTCTTTTTTAGATCATTCCCGCTTTGTTCTTCTGCTTGATGCCCATTACGGCATCCAGCCTTTCAAAGCGCCGAACGCCGGCGTCCGCAAGATCCAGCAGCGCCGGAATGTGTGCGGCGGCCATCTGCATCGGCAGGATCTGTTCAAACGGCTGGGTATACCATTGCCCGGTTGTCTGTACAATGCAGTCCCGCTCGTTCGTGCCGGCGGCAAGGCCTACGGTATATACGGCGGGGCAGATCTCGCGGTGGTACGCCACAAGGCGCTGCATCCGCTCGTGATCCGGGTCGTCCGGTGTGGGCAGCAGATAAAAACCGCCTGTTGCTTTATGGAGAGAGCAGGCCGGCCCATGCAGAAATTCTTCAAAATCAAATGCAAAACCGGGGATCAGCAGCGTTTCCATCAGCTTCAGCGCGCCTTCGGCCGCCGTCTCCATGCCCTGCATTTTGCCCACAAGATAAATGCCGGAAAGGTTTTTCAGGCTCTCGCGGTTATTCTGCGTCCAGGCCTCAGCGGCGGCAATATTTCCGGGCAGTTGTGCGGCCGTCTGCCGCAGAATGCCGACGATCCGCTCATAGGTTTCTGCCGTAATGCTGCCGTTTTGCAGCGCGTATTCCAGCGCTGTCAGGTAAAGCGTAAGGATCGTGATGGTGTAGCCCTTGGTTTTAGGGCCTGCAAGCTCTTCCCCGCAGGGGATCTCAAGATAGGTATCGCCCTTTTTGTTGAGGTGCCCATAGGGGCTGCCCGTCATGGCAACGGTGGGAATGCCTTGCAGCCGATCAAAGACAGCCAGCGAGTTGGTCGAATTGCCTCCCTGCGAGATCACGATTGCAAGGGTGGGCGCATTGCGCAGTGTTTTTACCTGCGAAGGGGCCAGAACCTGCACGTCCAGTGCCAGCAGTGCTTCCATAAAGGGCGCGGCGGCCAGCGCGGCATTGCGTGAGGTGCCGCTGGCGATCAGGCAGATTTTTTGGGGCCGTACCCTTGCGCATACCGCGCACAGGGGCGCGACAATGTTTTTTCGGTTTTCCAGTACCGATGCAAAGAGCGGAGCCTGTTCCTGAATGTAATCGAGCATTTTCATCATGTTACCGTTCCTTGTCTTATAAAGTAGTAGTTTTTATAGCCCCTCTCCAAGGGCTGTGCTGCACGGTAGGGGATGCGGTGGATCGCTCCTTTATAGATTGGATGTTGGCCTGCCGGCCGGCAACGCCGAAGAAGCTGTGCAGAGGATGCCGGCCGGCCTTCAGCGCTGCCCGGTGCATCAGCAGATGTCCGGACCAAATACATCGTGCGGAGAAGAAAATTCCAGCCGCGCGCCGTCCCTGTGCACATGGCAGACGATCTCGAAGGCGTGCGGCGTATCCAGACTGCGGCATTCCAGCCGTGTGGCGCCGTCCCGGTCGTATGCGGCACAGCACAGGCGCAAAGGCTCTGTCTCGGTGCGGGGCAGCATCGTATAAAGGGTGGGCCGCAGCGCCTTGGCAAAAAGCACGTTTTCGCGCCACGCGCCGGAAGGGGCGCGCAGTGTCTGCATGCGGCTTCCGTCACACAGCTGCAGCGCGGCTTCTGCTTCGTTTTTAAAGATACGAAGCGCCGTAAAGCCCATCGGGTTTGCCGTACAGGGCAGCCAGCCGGTATCGGTGCAGCCTTTGTCCAGCAGGCCGCGCGGAGCATAAGCACATGGCGGCTGTGCATGGGATCCCTTGTCATGAAGATGCTCCAAAAATTCCCACAAAAGTGCGATTTCTGTGTGGATCTCCTCGCTTTCTGCCGTTGCAACCAGCAGTTGCCGCTGTTCGGGCAAAATCAGACAATACTGGCCAAAGGCGCCGTCGCCGCGATAGCCGCCGTGTGCGTTGCGCCAAAAATGGAAGCCGTAGCCCTCGCACCAATCGGGCCAGACCTTATCGGCAGTAGAGGCATGGGCGCGCACAGCTGTTTCGATCCATTCGGCGCAAGCAGCCGTCGGCCCTGCAGTACGCCTCCGTTCAGGTACAGCAGACCGAGCTGAACGATATCGTCGCTGGATGCGCAGATGCCGGCGCCGCCGATGCAGTGACCGTCCGCACAGGTTCGCCAGAAGGCGGCATCCCGGCCCAGCGGAGCGAAAAACTCCTGTGCAAGCAGATCGGGTACGGTTTTGCCCGTTGCAAGCGCCACCATCTCCGCCGCGATGCAGCTTGCGCCGGTGTTGTAGGTAAAATGCGTGCCGGGCTCGTAGGAGAGGGGGGAACGGAAAAAAGCCTCTACCGCGTTTTGCGCAAAGGCCATGCGTGGGAGCACACAGCTTTTGTGCCCGGTCGTCATGGAAAGAATGTCGCGCACACGCATACGGCTCCAGCGCGCATCCTCCCGCGCGGCCTGCGCCGTGTATTCCGGAAACCAGTGCGCGACCGGGTCATCCGGATGCAGCTGCCCGCGCGTATAGGCTATCCCGGCGGCCGTAGCGGTAAAGATCTTGCTGAGGGAATACATTTCGTGCCGCGCCCCGCAGGTATAGGGCGCAAGAGCCCAGCGCAGCATGCATGCGCCGTCCTCATACAGTTGCAGGGTATGAAATTCGGTTTTACACGCCTTCGCGCGTTCCAGGAGCGTGCTCAGTGCATCGGTAGAGAGACTGGGGTGGATCCATTGTTCCATAAAGAAGCCTCCAGAAAGGTGAAATGAACGCTGCAGAACAGAAAAGCCTGTGCTTTGCCGGGCTGTGTGCTTTGCCGGGCTGCAGGCTACAGGCAGGCGCGATAAATTGCAGCAACATCCTCGGCCGTTAAGGGAACAAAGGCATTGGACAGCCCCTCTGCGGCGGCTGTCTGCGCCATCTGCACGAAGCGGGCGTCGTCAATTCCCAGCGCACCAAGCGAATTGGGCAGGCCAAGTATCTCATAGAAGAACTGTTCCGTGCGATCAATGCCGTACAGCGCGCACGCCTGCCGGCCGAGCGCGGGGTCTGCGTTCCATACATGGACGGCATAGGCAGCAAGCTTTGCTGCGCTGGAAGCGTCTTTTTGCAGAATATAACGCATCCAGCGCGGCGTTAGAATGGCAAGACCGACGCCGTGTGTGATATCGTACCACGCGCTCAGCGGATGCTCCATGGGATGGCAGCTCCAGGCGCCCAGCCTTCCGCTGCGCAAAAAGCCGTTGATGGCCCAGCCGGAGGCCCACAGCAGCTCGGCGCGGGCGTGGTAATCCTCCGGATTCTGCAAAGCGGCGGGGCCGCTGGCAATGCAGGTGCGCAGCAAACCCTCGCACAGATTGTCGCTCATCAGCGTGTGCGGCGTGCGGCTGAAGTACAGCTCAAAAATATGCGAGATCATATCGGCCGTGCCTGCCGCCGTTTGTCTGGGCGGTACGGAAAAGGTATAGGTGGGGTCCATAATGGTGTAACGGGGATACATGTCCACACGGCCGATGCTGAGCTTCTGCCTGGTTTCCCAGTTGGAGATCACGGCGCCGCTGTCCATTTCCGAGCCGGTGCCGGCGGCGGTAACCACCGAGACAACCGGCAGAACACTGCGCACGCGCGTGCGGTCTTCCATCAGCTCCCAGGAAGGGCCGTCGTAGTCTGCGGCGGCTGCGATCACCTTGGCGCAATCGATCACGCTGCCGCCGCCCACTGCTAAAATCACATTCAGCCCATGCGCGCGGCACAGCGCTGCGCCTTTGTCCACCGAGGTGCAGCGCGGATTCGGCTCTACGCCCGGCAGCTCCCGCCATGGCAGCTCTGCCGCGCGCAGATGTGCGGTAACAGCCTCATACACGCCGTTTTTGTGAATGCTGCCGCCCCCGTATACCAGCAGAACGGAGGATCCGCAGGCGCGCAGGCATTCGCCCAGATGGACGATCTGCCCTTTGCCAAAATACACCTTGGTGGGAATGTTGTAATAAAAATTTTCCATATACGGCCTCTCTTTCTGAAATATTTTTCTCGGACGATTATGAAAATAAATACATAAAATATAAATAAAAATATACTGCATTTGTTCGAAAAATACTTGCAGTTACAACCGGAAAGCACTACAAGCATAAAAGAAAAATGATTTTCTGTCAATAGAGAAACAAATAAAAATTTTTTGAAAGGGCCCCTGCCTTGTGAAAAAAGGACGAATTTGTAAAAAATCTGCATTCCGATCGGGCTCTTCTTTTCCGGGCATCGTGCGGCGGCCGGCCATGGAGAGCCAAAGAGGGGGAATTTTTCTGCAAACTGCTTTTACGCCTGTTTTTCCCCAAAAACAGGCGTTTTTTTATGCAATCCAGTGCCGAAAAGAGAAAAAGCTGCAAGAAAAGTACCCATTCCTTAAACAGCAAAATGCTGTATTTTTGAAAAAACGGAATAAAGTTGTACAGAGACGCAAAAAATGCAGACAGGTGAAAATGCCCAAAGACAGGCTTTAATTTTGACAATAAATGACAAAATTATTTTTTTGATTCAAAATATCTTGACGGATACAACAATTCATGATATTGTAATGACAATACAAAAACATGATTACATACGGATATAAAGCAGCTTCTCCGAGGGTCAATAAATATTCATTCATAAACGGATGCGAAGCCCGGGGAAATGAGTGCGTGAAGAAGATCGGCTGTTGGCACGGCAGGCTTTCCCGCTGTGCTTCAACAATAGAAGCATCACCCGATAATGGCGCGCGTGTTTTTCGGGGAGAACGGCAAAAAAGCACCTTGGCTTCTTACCGGAACCGCCCGTAAGAAAAAACGCTTTTTTTCAACCTGACAGCAGGCAAGCCTTTGCCGAGGGATGTATCCCAGACAAAAAAGGAGGATAACCCATGAAAAAACTCACCGCACTTTTCCTGACAGTCATCATGCTGTGCGCTATGCTGGCCGGCTGCTCCGGCAGCTCTTCCGCCGGCCAAGGCACATCGGCTGCACCCGCTCCCGCGGACAGCGCAGACGCCGGCGCTGCCGGTACGGAGCATCCGGAAGAAACGCTTACCGTATTGGTTCCGCCGATTATCCCCACCTACAGCGATCTGATCCCCGATCTGAAGGCCGAGTTTGAGGGGATGTATCCGTGGATCACCCTCGAATTCGTTACTACAAGCTGGGAGGACTACGAGGACAAGCTGAATGTGATGGTAAACGCCGGTTCTCCGCCCGATATCACCTATCCGAACAACTCGATCACCAAGATCCAGCAATATCTTAGCAGCGGGATGCTGCTTGATCTGACGGAATATGTTTCCGACGATGTGCTGGCCGATTACGACGAAGGCGCGCTGGAGTTTTTCCGCAACGGCGATGCGCTGTACGGCCTGCCGATGTGGGTAAGCCCATACACACTGGGCGGCAACAGAGAATACCTTGAGGACGCCAAGATCGATTGGAAGAAGATCCAGGAAGAGGGCTGGACATTTGAGGAGTTTGCCGCAGAGGCCGCGAAGGGCGTAAAAGACGATGTCTATGGCTTTACGTTTGCCTGTGCCGGCGTTACCGCAACCGATCTGCTCGATCTGCTTTGCTGCTGCGCAAACATGGAGAATCCCATCGACGAGAACGGCAGATATGCCTATACCGACGAAAACTTCCTGAAATGCCTGCAGTTTGTACGCGGCCTCATTGATGCCGGCGTGATGCCGAAGGAATCGAGCTCTGTGGACGCCGGAATGCGCTGGAACCTGATGCTCACCGGCAACACGATGATCACCGGCAAGGGGCTGCCGAACTTTGAGCTCTTGGCCGCCAACAACAACAGGCTGCTGGAAGAAGACCCCGGCTCCGCCGTGGAGGGCTCGCGGCATCTGGAGTATGTGGGCATTCCGATGCCTACGCTGGAAGGCTGCGACTATGTAACGGCCGGCGGCGTATCCGGCATGATGGCCTTCCGCCAGAAGGAAGAGCCCACCCCGGAGCATATTGCGAATATCATTCTGGCGCTGAACTATCTTACTTCCGGCAAGGTGGATGCCGAGATCTGCACACTGGGCGCCGCATCGCCGGCAAACGCCTCCGGCCGCGCCGAGATGGCCTGGGCGCAGGAGAAGACGGGCATCATCCTGAACGAGGACAACGCCGCATTCAATGCGCGCTCCAATGCCGCCATCTATAAGCCCAACATCACGATGACCGAGGAACAGAGCGATAAGGTAACGCGCATCAAGGAAGAGACGATCCTTCCGCTGTTCCAGGCGCTGCTTGCCAACGAGGTCACGCCGGAGGCCATGTACGAGCAGGTTTGCGAGGCCGCGATCGCCCAGTTTGGCGAGGACGGTGTTCGGTAAAAGATTCTGCGGCGGGAACCTTTGACAAAGCCCTTGCTTACGGAGCTTTTTGAGAAAAGCTTTGGGCCTTTCATACCGTCTGGCTGCAGCGGCCCGGCGCCCGCGTCAGGGCGTTGGGCCGCTCCGGTTTAACTTTAACGGCCTTCGCAAAAAAGAAAGCTCCGGTATCCCGGCAAAGAGAAAAGTAAAGAGAGGAGAGTGCCCATGAAAACGGTAAAGGAGCATGCAAAGCGGCCGCGCAGGGCGTCTTTGGGGCGCAGCGACGCTGTATGGGGGTATTTGTTTATTCTTCCGGCGATCATTCTGTTTTTGATTTTTACGGCTTATCCGCTCATCAGCGCATTTACCATCAGCTTTCAAAAATACCGGCCCATGGGCTCGGAATTTGTCGGGCTTCAAAACTTTAAGGGCACATTCGACAGCAGCCTGTTCTGGAAGGCCATTTGGAATACGGTCGTTTATACGGTGGGCTCCGTTCCCGTAAGCCTGATCATCTCGTTCAGCCTGGCCACGCTGATGTCGCTGCTGCGCCGGTGGGCGCAAACCTTCTTCAAGGCGGCGTATTACCTGCCCGTGCTTGCGTCGGGCGTTACGCTGTCCATCGTCTGGCTGTGGATCTTCAACCCGCTGGAGGGCGGGCTTGCAAACCGGCTGCTGGCCATGTTTGGCATGGAGACGCAAAACTGGCTGGGCACGAGCAAAACGGCCATGCTCTCGCTGCTAATCATGACGTGGCTGGGCAATCACGGCAAAAATATCATCATTTATTCTGCCGCCATTCTGGGCATCGACAACTCCCTGTTTGAAGCGGCCGATATCGAAGGCGCCAGCTACTGGACAAAGGTGTGGCGCATCATTATTCCGCTGCTCAAGCCCACAACGCTGTTTTTGCTTGTCACAGGCATCATTGCCTCGTTTCAGGTATTCCAGACGGCGTATTTGATGACCGGCGGCGGCCCCAACAACGCAACCACGACCATCGGCTTTTTAATCTTCCGCAACGCCTTTACCTACTTTGATTATGGCGCGGCCTGCGCGCAGGCGCTGATCCTCACCGCCATTATCGTTGCGCTCACGGCGGTGCAGTTCAAGTGGCTGGGCAGCGACGTGGAATATTGAGAGGGGGGACAAAAATGTCGGTTTTACTCAAATCTACCAAAAAACAGCAGACTGCAGACAAGGCGCGCACGGCCGTCAGCTTTGCTGTGCTGGCGCTGTTTGCCGTGGTGATGCTGTTCCCGATTTATTTTATGTTCATCACGTCGCTGGGGCGCCCGGTGGAGGCCGGTTCGGCGAACTATACGCTGTTTCCCCGTGTGGTAACGCTGGATTCGTACAAATTTTTCTTCGATTTCAGCCCGTATTCGCTGCGCTGGATCTTCAACTCCCTTTTCATTGCGGCAGTGGTAACGGTGGGCAATGTGCTTTTTGCGGGCATGGCAGGCTACGCTTTCGCAAAGATCCGCTTTCGCGGCAGCCAGGTTTTTTTCTGGCTGTTCCTCGGCACGATGATGGTGCCGTATCAGGTAATCCAAGTGCCGCTGTATATGCTGACGGTGAACATTTTAAAAATGCAGGATACCTACGCGGCATTGATCCTGCCCAATCTCTGTACGGCATATAATATTTTTCTGATGAAGCAGTTTACCTCGTCCATACCGGGAGAAATTCTGGAATCGGCTAAAATCGACGGCTGCGGCCAGCCGCGGATGTTTGCGCGCATCGTGGCGCCGCTTTCCAAAACGGTGATGGCCGTGATGGCGATTACCACATTTATGGACAACTGGAACACCTTCTTCTGGCCAATGCTGATCACAACAAAGGAACATATGAAAACCATTCAGGTAGGCCTGGCGTCGTTCCGTTTTGCGAACACCACCTATTTTGCGCCCATGATGGCGGGCGCGTGTGTGGCTGCGCTGCCGATGTTTTTGCTGTTCTTCTGCCTGCAGCGGTATTTTCTGGAGGGCGTGACGGTGGGCGCAGTAAAAGGGTAGCCCCGGCGCCCGAAAAAGGA
>Ga0137307_101188_pt1 | contig 25190 bp, 18 predicted proteins | sample NAcewD2O_March_2_FD_97180 | JGI IMG/M metagenome (GOLD analysis project Ga0137307, IMG submission 97180) | Mouse cecal microbial communities from Vienna, Austria - N-Acetylglucosamine amended D2O_March | ecosystem: Host-associated > Mammals > Digestive system > Large intestine > Cecum | place... | reverse complement strand
TACGGCTGCTTTTCTTTTGTAGTATACTACACTATATCCCCAAAATGCCGGTTCTTGTACTTTGACTCCTAGCCCAAGCTAGGTGGGTAACCGCAACCTTGCTTTTGCCTTCCCCTCCAATCCTCTAAGAGTGGGGGCTTGACAGCCACAAGGCGATGTAGGAATCCCGTTTAAAGTAAATGTAGGTTCAAAATAACAAGAGTTGTCGTACATTTCAGGTTATTTCTATTATATCCAATCACGAAGGAAAAAACAACTGCAAATTTTGGTATTTTGCATAGTAAAAATTGAAAAAAATGATGGGCAGACAACCCGGGCAGACAAAGTTTCCCACACCGTTCCGCTTCCCGCCGGGGCTAGTTTATTTCCTTCCATTCCTCTTCCGTCAGTCTCCTCCCTTTTTCAAACGTCTCTTCCGCAATGCGGCGCAAAATGTATTTCTGTTTCTCTTTATCCGGTACTTGGCTGCGGATTTTTTCTCTTATCTCATTCATCCATAGGAGAATGTCATCAATATCATCCGGGAGGCACTTGTGGATTCTTTTTTTCAGTTCCACGGCAAAAGCGGGGGATAAGCCGCCCGTGCTAATAGCTATGCACATCTGGGAAGAGGGAACCATAGCCGGAAAAATGAAGTCGCAAATATCCTGCATATCCACAGCATTTACCGGGATATGCCTTGTACGGCAGATTCCGGCAATCCTTTCATTTTCATCCCGCCCCTCGGCAGCAACCAGAAAAATGGGAAAGGAATCCAAATCCTTTTCTATGAAGCGTCGCTTTTCCGTTCTGACCCCATCCATTTCTTCTATTTCAGGAAGAAGCTGCGGGGAAATGACATGGAGATTGGCCCCAAACGGTTTTAGCCGCTCTATTTTTTCCAATGCATGGGCTCCTCCTCCGCAAATTAAGACCTCCCGCCCTTTTATGTCCATAAACATGGGAAAATAATTCATTGTTTCCTCCATTTCCGTGTATCTTATCCTTTTTCCATCCCTTCTGCCAGAAGAGGCGGTAGTAATGCCGGCTTAAGAATTTAAAACCTGCTCTTTATAAAAAGGGAGGAACCCACTTTTCATCTGTTTCATAATAGTATTGCCGGCCCCGTTCTGTCTGGAACGGCTTTACCGTAATACCATAGAGCTTTCTAAAAATATCCGAGGCTATCATATCCTCCGGCGCTTTGCAGGCAATGGTTTTTCCGTCCTGCATGGCAACAATCCGGTGGGAAACTTTTAAAGCAAGCAAAATATCGTGCAAAACAAGGATTATGGTTTTACCACTTCCGGACAGTTCCTTTATCATTTCCGCAAACATCAACTGCTGCCCGATATCCAGATATGTGGTCGGCTCATCCATAACGATAGCCGGCGCCTGCTGGGCAAGCGCCATCGCAATATACACTTTCTGCCGCATACCGCCGGAAAGTTCAGACAGTTGTTTTTCCGAAAGTTCCCAAATCCCCATTTGCTTCATGGATTCTTCGGCAATCAAAAAATCCTTCTCTTTATATTTTCTCGGATAGCTTAGATAAGGAAACCTTCCATGAAGAACTAAGCGGCCGACGGAAATATCGGGGATATTCTTTCCCTGTGGCAGATAAGCAATCTTTCTTGCGATTTCCGCTTCCTTCATTTTACCTGTGGAAACGCCATCTATGGCCACATCGCCTCCCCAAACAGGAAGAAACCCGAGCAAAGCCCGCAAAAGCGTACTCTTGCCGCTGCCGTTGCTGCCGATTACCGTAGTAATTTCCCCTTTTGGCGCCATTAGGTTTACGCCATGCAATATTTCATTTTTACCATATCCTGCGCGGACATCTACCATTTCAATCATTCCGGCGCCCCCCTTTATAACGGATGAGCAAAAGCAGGAAAATAGGGCCTCCGATTACCGACATCAAGATACCTACCGGCAGTTCATAAGGTGCAAACACAAGCCGGGATATCAAATCGCAAAGTGTCAAAAAGCCTGCGCCTGATATGGCGCATAAAGGCAAAAGCTTACCGCTTTCGTTCCCCGCCAGCCTGCGGACGAAATGAGGCACAATCAACCCGATAAAACCTAAAAGCCCGGCAAAGCTTACTGCCGCACCCGCTAACAAAGCAGCCAGCGCCAAAAAAAGCAGACGGTATTTCCCTACGGGCAGCCCCACGCCTTGCGCCGTCTCATCCCCAAGAGTTACTACATCCAACTCATTGCAAAGAGTAAACAGCACAGCAAATGCAAATAAAATCAAGATAACGGCAGGAATCAGGCGGGTATAGGAAACGGAAGAAAAGCCGCCCACACGGAAATCAATACTAAGCATAGCAACATCCGTATCCAATACCGTTATGGATTCGCAAATAGCATTTAAAATACTGTTCAACGCCACACCGCCTAAAATCACCGTGGTTTTGGAAGCGTTGGTACGGAATGAAAAAAGAAAGATGGCGCACACGGTAACAAGACTTCCGGCAAACGCCCCAAGGGAAACCCCATATCCGGACAAAACCCCCAGCGCGCAGCACAAAGTCACGCCTAATCCCGCTCCGGCATTGACACCAATAATCCCCGGCGACGCCAGCTTATTGGACAGTACATTTTGAAGCACAGCCCCGGAAGTGGCCAAAGCTGCCCCGGCAGACAAAGCTGCAATCATGCGGGGAAGTCTTGCATACAGCAAGATACTCCGGCTTATGCCTTCCCCTCCGCCGCAAAGAATGCGGAAAAGCTCTACAGGCATAATGCCGATATTCCCAAGGCAAAGGCTGAAACCAGCCGCCAGAAAGCAAACTGACACCGCTCCGCCAAAAAGCAGCCTCCAGTTTTTTTCCTTACTGCGCATATAAAAGCTCCTCCAATGTTTCATAAGCTTCCGCCCAACGCGCATTTGGCTTCAGGTTATACAGATGCTTGTCCAGCAAATGTACCTGCCCGTTTTTTACCGCATCCAATTCCTTCCATAAGGGATTTTCCCGGAACATATTTTCAATATTCTCCTTTGTTCCCTCCGTATCGTCACCGGACTGGACAATAAAAATCTTATCCGGGTTCTGCAGCATAATGCTTTCTGCACTTAAATTTTCCAAAAGGCTCTCATCCCCGTCGGCAATGTTGATACAGTCAAAGCTTTCCAACATTTCACCAAGTACATTGCCATTGCTGTTTTTAGCGCGTATGCTTGTGGCGGAAGCCCGCATTACTAAAACAGTCTGGGGCTCCTTCCCTTCATTCCGCTTAAGGATATCATGAATCCGGCTCTCAATGTCTGCCCCATATTGCTCATAAAGTTCCGGCCGACCGGTAATCTCTGTGCAAATCTTCAATACCCGCAGGTAGTCTTCAAAGCAGGCAACGTCGAAATAAGCCACGGTTATCCCTGCTCCTTCCAACGCCTGCTGCCATTCCAGATGCTGGGGGGTATTGGTGCTGGCAATTACAAAATCAGGAGAAGCCCCAAGCAGCAATTCCAGGTTCAGCCTTTTCGTTTCGCCCAAATTCACCGTGTCCTCCGCCAGCGGCAAGTCAAAATCCTCAAAAGCGTCATCCGGCGCCGCACAGACATCGCCTCCTGCAAGCACCCACATATCCGCATAGCTTCCAAGCAAAGCCGCCACCCGTTCATAAGAATCCACAGTAACTTCCCTGCCCAAATCATCGGTAAAAATATATGTTCCGCCGCCGTTCCCACCGCTGTCCGCATTTCCACAAGCCATGAAACAACATGCTATCGCTGCTGCCCCCCAAAATAAACTAATAAATTTTTTCATCCCTATACTTCTGCTCCTTCGTTAATTCCCAGACATCTGTTAATGGCTGTTATCCATCCAGTGGGCCAAACGGCCACTCCTTAAAACCGGTCTGCCATTCCTATCAATTTTTCGTATTGTTATGGCACGGCATCCTATATCAGCAAGTCGCGCCTCCCTTTACTTTCTTTTCCAAAACCGCCGATTTATCAATGGTTGCATGCAATAATTTATCCTGCACATAATCAAAGCCTAACCGGTTCACCGTATCCGCAAACCGCTCCCCGGTCATCCCCTCATCGCGGAAAAACAAGATAGCCCGCTCCACGGTATCCAAAACCTCGTCTTCACTGACAAACAGCTTATCTAAAGGACGGCCGTTGGCAATTTTTTTGCCCCATCTTCCACCGATATAAATCCGATAGCCATCCGTGTATTCCTCGGTCACACCAAATGGGCATTTCCCCTTGCATCGTCCGCAGCCGTTGCAGGCATCGCTGTCCACTTGCAGCATATTGCCCTCTACCTTTGCCACTTTCACCGGACAGGCCGTCTCTACCTGGCACTTTTTGCAGCCACGGCACTTGGCAAAGTCAAACATAGGAACGCGCTGCCCAACGATACCCAAATCATTCAAATCCGGTTTTACACAATTGTTCGGGCATCCGCCTACTGCGATTTTAAATTTATGGGGCAAAACAACACTGCGGTAACCTTTGTAAAAACGTTCATGGATTTTCTCGCTTAAGTCAAACGTGTCAATCAAACCATACTGGCAAGTCGTCCCTTTGCAGGATACTACCGGGCGCACCAAAGAACCTGTGCCGCCGGTTTCCAAATTGTTCTGTTCCAAATATGCAATCAACGGCTCGATATTTTCATAAGCAACCCCTTGTATTTCCATTGTCAAACGGGTAGTCATGGTAATTTCCCCGCTTCCGAAACGCTCTGCGCCTTCCGCAATCGCACGGTGTTCTTCCGTTGTGATTTTTCCATTCCTCGTTATGACACGGACATTAAAGACATTATCATAACGTTTATCCTGCAAACATCCTAAGCCTTTCACACGCTTGATTTCCTCGGGAGACAATTTCCCGCCTGCCGGAACAGCCCTTTTTATCTTATTAAACGTAGCTCCGCCTTCCAAAACCTTGGTATTGGTAAATCCTAATGCCCTCAGTTTATTTTGGGTCAAGTATCCCCTCTTCCCTCTTGCACAGACAAGAAGAAGTTTTTCGTCCTTACCGTATTTTGCAGCAGCTTCCGCCGCTTTCGTCAAATCAAACCAATCCGCACCGGGCAATGTTGGAGCCGGATGTGCATCCACCAGCCGGTACCCGTTCCCAGCGCCTGCCGCATATTCCGCAGGAGTAAAAGAATCCAGACGCCCACTCATCTTATTCAAAAGAATACCGCACGCTGCCGCAAATGGATGAATCGCAGTGGAAAATGGCGGCGCATAGGCAAAGTCCATCGTAATAAAGTCTTCTACCTTGCAGCCCATAGAGATTCCGGCAACGGCAATATCTGTCATTTTATCCACCGCGCCGCCCCCGATAACTTGCATCCCTAACAGTTTGTGGGTATCCCCATCGGCAATCAGCTTTGTAATAAAAATACCAGAACCAGGATAATAGTGTGCCTTATCATCCGTCACACAAAGGACGGAAATTGCCCGGAACCCCTCTGCCTTCGCCTGTTCTTCCGTTAAACCTGTTTTCGCCGCATTCAGCCCATCGGCCAGCTTCACCACGCCTGTTCCAAGGCAGCCGCTATATGCCGTCTTGCTGCCTCCCAGGCTTAACGCCAACGCACGCCCTGCAATATTGGCGGTTGAGCCCATTGCCGACCATTGCCTTTTGCCTGTAATCCGGTTCTTCACAAGGGCACAATCGCCTACCGCATAAATATCCGGCAAATTCGTCTGCTGATACTCATCGGTCACAATGCAGCCCCTTTCCATTTCCAGGCCGGTTCCGGCAAGAAATTTGGTCGCCGGACGAATGCCCGCAGCCAAAACTACCATATCAGCCGGCAGCATACCTGCCCCTGTCTGTACACCGCTTACTGCTTCGGCGCCTGCAATTGCATGGAGCGCCGTTCCCGTTAGAATGCGCATCCCTTTTTCCTGAAGCTTACGGCGGACGTAATCCGCCATTTCCATATCAAAAATACTCGGCATCAACTGGGGCGCCATATCCATAACCGTAACCATTATCCCTCTTGCCATAAGGTTCTCGGCAACTTCTAAGCCAATAAATCCGCCGCCCACTACAACAGCCCGTTTGCACCCTTTTTCTTCCGCATACTTTCTAGCTTCAATAGCATCCTTTGGAGTACGTACCGTAAACACCCCCGAAAGCCCGGTTCCTTCCACAGGCGGAACCGATGGTTCCGCTCCCACCGCAATCACCAGCTTATCATAACTAACACTCTGTAATCCGTCCGCCTGCACGGAAATAGTTTTCGCATCGGCATCCACCGCTACCACTTCGCTGCCCGTATGTACCTCTGTTCCCGTCAAACCCATGAATTTTGCCGGGGTATTCACAATCAATTCCTCTCTTGTTTCGATAGAACCCCCGATATAGTACGGAAGCCCGCACCCTGCATAAGAAATATCATCCCCCTTAGTGTAAATGACAATTTCATCCTGCGGATTCTCCCTTTTCAGTTTTGCAGCTACTTTCGTTCCGGCTGCCACGCCTCCCACAATTACAACTTTCATACCCATCCATCTCCTATCCAGTCTTTTTGCTTCATAATAATTTTGCAACAATTTCATAGTGATTCCGGCATCAAAAGCTCTGTCCGTTAGCACCCCTTAACCGTTCTTCTGATACCTATCTTTTCCTTATTTGATTATATGATAGATATATGATAAAATCAAATTATTGTATTTTATAATTTAATAAAATAATCTTATTATATTTCCACTCGACAAAACTTTTTCAAGATACCGGGGAGACTTGCATGTTAGATTTTCGCATTGCCACTTTTTTAACTCTTTATAACGAAATGAATTACCGGAAGACCTCAAAAATACTCAATATGACACAGCCGGGCGTCACACAGCACATCCAATATCTGGAAAATTATTATGGGATTAAACTGTTTGAGTATAACGGAAGAACGCTATCGAAAACAAAAAATGCAGAAATTTTCAAACGCCACATCGATAGCATGATGGCGGAAGAACACGCCATGCGCCAAGAATTTTCCGCAAAAGAAGGCTTGTTTTTGAATATAGGGGCTACAAAAACCATCGGTGAATTTGTGCTGATACCGGATCTTCGCAGATTCTTATCAAACGATAGCCATAGTATCAACTTAATCATCGACAACACGGAAACGCTTCTACATATGCTGGAAGATTCCCGGCTCGATTTTGTAGCGGTAGAAGGTATTTTTGACAAAATGAAGTACAAATACAAGCTATTCAAAAAGGAAAACTTTATAGGTGTCTGTGCAAGAAACCATCGTTTTGCCGGGAAAAAAGTACCTTTGACTGAAATTTTTAAAGAAACGCTGATTATCCGTGAACAAGGTTCCGGCACACGAAGAATCCTCGAGCAGGCCATCACCGACCGCGGCTTTACCCTAACCCATTTCCAACGGGTCATATCCATCAGCAATTTTTCCGTTATAATCGACATGGTTGCTTATGGCAGCGCAATAACCTTTGCCTATGAGCCCATAGCCATCCACCAAAACAGCCTCGCCACCTTTGAAGTAGAGGACATGCGGATTATAGGGGAATTTAATTTCGTCTATTGCAATGCAACCATTGCCGAGGAAAAAATACGGATGTTTTTTGAATAGCAACAAGAATTGCGACGCAATTCTTGTTGCTATTCTGCAACGTTGCGGCTTTATTCCCTATATGGATTCGGGTGTCAAAAGATTTGCCCGGCAGTGCTGCTTGGCATATGGCACTGCCGGGCAAACCTTTTGACACCCAAATTTTATAAGATAAAAAAGTGTCTTCGACACTTCATGAAGAACCTTCGGTTCTTCTTCAATCTACGTCCTTCTGGCGAAGGAATTTCCTATATGGCAAAAAATACTGCCCCTGCGGCTTTTAGCCGGGGGCAGTATTCTCATCGCTTTTTTATTCAATAGCAAGTATAGATAACTGGCTTAGTTAAGGGCATCTACCAGTTTCTTAACAGCAGCAAGCGCTTCATCCGGAAGTTTGTCGTATCCTTCCTTCTTGGAAGCGAAGCCTTCTACTGCATCTACGCGGTTCTGCATAGCGCTCTTCAATGCTGCTTTGTATTCTGCATCATTCAAATCAGGTGTAAATCCTTCCCAATCCATGATTTCGATATCTTCAAAAGGACCCCACTGTGTGAAGTTTGCTTTTCCTTCTACGATTGTTTCAAGGATTCCCAATGTATCCGCAGGTTTTACCTTCTTGCCCATGAAGTCGCCGGTATTGATGATGTAGCAATCTACATTCTTCTCATCTACCAGTTTTTTGAACTTCTCATAATCATTTACAAGAGGATATGTCCTGAACGGATTTGCATAAGGTACGATACGCAAAGCGTTCAAATCGGTTCCTGCTGCAACACGTTCTGCTGTCGATGTCTTTGTTGCAAGCGTAGCGCCCATAACGGATGCCAAAGCCGCACCTTTTAATTTTACTACCGGCGGGATGGTAGGGTCTTTCATAATCCAGAAAATAGCATTTACCGGAGCATCAATTTTATCTACACGGTTCGGAGACCACAATTTAGACTTGATTGCACGTCCGTTACCGTTTCTGATATCTTCCGTTACCAACTGGATTTTGCCTTCGCTGTCCAAAGTACAGGAGCAGTTCTGAGCGGAAAGCAGATATTCATTGTCAGGGCAGCCTGTCGGATAATCCGCTGTCTTATCAAAATAAGTAGGCTCCAAAGCAACGGATGCACAAGTATCCGTATTGATGATGAAAGCATCGTCATGGAGAACTTTGATTTCATATTTGCCGCCATGTTTTGCATGTGTCAATGTGGATTTACCGGAACCGGACAAACCATAAACAGATGCAACGAATTTCTTTCCGTCAGCAAGCAGATATTCTTTCTGTCCGCCGTGGCAGGAAGCATAGCCGTTTCTGTTTGCCAAAGCCCAAGCCATTGTCAAAGTACCTTTCTTATGCTCGCCGAAATATCTCATACCAAGGATTGCTGCGCAGTTCTGGTTGGTATCGAAATAGCACAGGGTAAGAGGATCGCTTAAGCAGCTATAATCAACATCCGGCCTGTTTCCAGGTACCCACTGGGGATCGGAGAAGATATAAATGTCAGGTTCATTCCCATCGCCGATTGCTTTGGAGTTCTTATACATCTTCACATATTCGTCAGACATATACTGGAAGTTCAGCATCCAGTTATAAAGGATGTTCTCTTCCCCTTCCGGAATAAGCAAATGAGCTTTTGCCATAAATTCAGGGTCAAGGCCGATGAAGCATTCTGCATGGTACATCGTTTTCCAACGTGTCTCATAGATTGCATCCATAACTACTTTGTCAAGCTTTACTTCATCTACGCCCGGTTCGCCTTTGATACGACGTGCTGCTGCATAACGGCCTGTTACCGCACCATCATTGAAAAGCAAAACCCTTGCATCTTTTTCAAGACCAAAAGTTTCACCGTCTTTAATCTTCATATCCGTTACTACTGTACCTGGAGAATTTTTAGCCAGTTCATAAGCTTCTTTTAAGGTATTTACTTTTACAACATTGTTTCCATAAAAAGCAGCTTCGATAATAGATCTTGTTTTGGAAAAACCAACTTTTCCAGCGCCAATCTCACTAATTGGATAATACGCTTTTGTTGACATGTTACGTCCTCCTTATATTATTGTTATTATTATTCACCGTATCCTATGTATGGCATATTATATACGGTTTCTTAACATTTAGTACATCTAACTTATTATGTCAGAACGGCCTTTAAAAGTCAAGATTCTTCTTTCTTTATTTAAAAAATTTTAAGAAAGGCACGCTTCATCACAAATTACTTAAATTTTTTTATTACGTCTTATTTCTTTCGTATATCCCATATGATATGTTGAAATTGAATCATCCAGGACACTTTGCACAAATTCAGGATTTTTCCTAAAGTGTTCCAGACTTATCCATTGGAATATCGGAATATACAGAAACTTATTATACACCCTTTGCTCTCGCATTTTTTTATGTATTTTCTCTATCCTTCTTATATAAGTGATTAGAGGAACATTCCTCTTAAAATAATCTATAATTGCCAATGAAGCCTGCCACCCTGATTCAACAGCAAAGTATATCCCTTCTCCTGTCATTGCATCAACTAAGCCGGCAGCATCGCCAACTAATAGCACATTATTTTTTACTGGTTCCCGTACGAAATTACCAAATGATACAAATGCTCCTTTTATGTTATTTATATCACTAATTCCCTGGCTCTCAAAAATTTTTTTATATCTGACCGGCCTTTTCTTCATTCCCCTAATATAAAACTCACCAAGACCTACACCAATTCTATCCTTACCGGGGATTCGCCACGAATATCCCCCAAGAATCCCGGAAAAATCTATTTTTATGGTATCTTCGTCCGAAAGATTAGGAATAAATTTCTCAAAACACAGAACTGAAGCTTTCCATGAACGCCCTACATAAGACCTTACTTTACTATTAATCCCGTCAGCACCTATTAAAACACGATATGAAATCTTTTTACCATCAGATAGTACCACTACGTTTTTATCATAAACAATTTCATAATCCTTTTGCCCTTCAAATACCATACCGCCAACGCTTTTATAATATTTTAGCAGCTCATTATCAAATTCGGTTCTGTTAATCACTCTATAAGCATTATCCACTGTATACTTTCCGATAATCTTGCCGTTATACAATAGCTCAACTTTATGTATATCCCTCATATCCATGTCACCAAAATTCAGATTTTTATAAATATACCGAATCAGTTTGATGGATTTTACAGTTAATACACCTGCACATAATTTTTCTCTCGGAAAAATCTGTGTATCTATTATGCAAGTCTTATACCCTTTCCTTTGCAAAACCGTTCCAGCTGATACTCCGGCCGGACCACCACCGATAATTACTACATCTACCATATCCTTACCTCCTTTCTAATGACGGATAATATTTAGTTATCTTTCATTAGGAGGTGTTATCATGTCATATTTGGGGATGAAAAATGATGGCTTGTATGCTTTTGCAAACGGAGAAGAAATTTTTATAGGACATTATGAAAAAAAATGGGATGGAATATTGTCAGATTCCTATTACCATACAGAATTATTGAGCTACGGGCATAAATTTAGACCTCGCCTCGTTTATTGGGGATATTGTGCCGGCAAATCAATAGCAGCCCTGAACGCAGACGATTATGATGCTATAGCCCGGGTTGCAGTATGCATTGAATTAGTTCATAAAGCATCAATTCTCTTGGATGACTATATTGATGGGGATACGGCAAGGCACGGAATTGATGCATTTCACATTACTCATGGGCCAGAACGTACAATGATTTTCTCATTAAACATTTTATGCCGTTCCTTGAGAATAATTAACGATACCTTTATGGAATATATTGATGATTCAACATACTCTAAAGTTAGCATGAAACTGGTCATACAGACTTTAGAGGACATGACCTTAGGAGTTTTAAGGGAGCTTGATTTATCGAATGATGTTTCAATGCAGAAATTAGATGATGTAAAAGAAATAATGCATCTGGAAACATCCAGTTTAATAACTAACAGCTTATTGGTCGGTTATCTTTTATCTCAGAATAAAGAGCTGGACAATATAAACCTGTTTCAGGAAATCGGAAAAGATTTAGGGTATATTTTCCAGGTATTAAATGACTTGGAACCATTCTGCTCAAAAAGAAACAACGATCATAAAGGAAGCCTGAATACAGACATAAGCCGTAACAGGAAAAATATTTGTGTTCCGCTGTTATACATTTATTTAACGTCAAAAGAAAAACGGAAATTAGAAAATACTCCAGCAGAAGAAAAGGACTCATTATTATTGGATCTTTTTCAAAAGTATCGGATTCAGGAAAGACTGTTTAATGAGATAGACAATGTCAGCAAACGTATACATAACAATATTTCTCTGATGGTCGCAAAGCCACAACTACAGGAATGGTGCAACCATTTCGATGCATTTGTGGATTCCGTTATTGCTGTTAGCAAAAAAAGGCTCGAATAAAATCATGGGATATATTCAACTAATGATATTGCAGCCTGTACCGTTGCCGCAAAATTTATAGCTGCAATGATATAGGAAGCTGCATATGCCACAAACGGTTTTTGGGGATACTCAGGAGCCTTTTCAAGCATTAATACTTTTATTTGGCTTAAAGTCCGCAAAAGTTCTAAATGTCTTTGCTTTTTTCTGCTTCTTGCAGCCATATTTTGTATGCTGTTACACTCTCTGATTTCTTTATCAACAAGTTTGGTGATTAAGTTTTTGATGCCAAAATAACTGCATAAAGAAAAAATGGGAAACATAACCACAATTGCCAACGTAACAATTGCCCATAGATAAAACACCCCCGCTTTGCTAAATATCTCGTCCATACGCACTGCATAATAATCTGTAAGTGTTATGAGGTAAAGGAGAGCAATAAAGCCAGAACCTACAAGAAAAAACATATTGCTTTGCTTATTGGTCAATGCAGCAAGCTTGACTACCCACTCTGTTTTATGTGGGCGAGTATGGTCATAAATAGAAATCTGATTAGCATCTTTCGAGCAATCATGTGCGAACCTTATAAGGTTGACATATTGCATATACCCGATTAGGCATAGCGCAATGATGATATATAATGCGGTATAGGCAAATATTTTTATCGGCAGTCCTAATGGGCACTTGATTATGTAGATAACAACTGGCAGAATAAATGCGGGCGCAATTAATATAATTAGCCAGTTCAGGTTAGAATACATTCTTTTTTCCAATCGTGTGCGCGCCAACAGCAGAATATTATCTCCTGCCATTGCTGTTCCTATATTATTAAAAAACTCATATGTCTGTTTTATTGAATATATGTCAAAATAGATTATGACGACAAATCCAGCAATAAGCACCCCAATCATTGGCAATTTATGAATTGAGAAGTAGTTGCAGTTTATACAAACAGAAATTAAAAGAAACATTATAACATGATATACTTTGTATGGAATATTCGCTATTAATTCAATTACCTTTTCAAACGATAAGTGGTTTCGTAAAAATTGAATCATAATGTAACCCTCATATTTTTTATACTTAGCAGATAACTAAATATTATCGCCTACACATTATAACACAAAAATCCTTAATTTTCTTTATAAATTGTCATTTTATTTATATTTAATTAGCATCATTATTTTTTTAGCTACTTACTAATATTCTATTAGTGATTTTCCTGTCTTGGAGATAGGTGAAAAGATATTTCTTTATTAGTGAGGAAAGGCCGGAAAAACGCCATACTAAAAGGCGTTGAAACATAAATATGAATCAACGCCTTCTCTTTCTTGTCCTTGATAAGGGGTACAGTTCACCCCTGCTATTCGTAATAATGATAAACACTAACTGCCTTCTTACCCTACTATAGGCGCTGTTGCTTCCTTCAGCCATTCGCGTTCTTCTTCCGTCAGATATTCCTGTGTTTTTTCGTATACTTCGGCATGGTAACGGTTAAGGCGCTGGATGTCTGCAGGCTGCATATAAGAAACATCTATCGCTTCTTTGTCTATCGGAACAAAAGTGAGCGTATCAAAATGCATAAACTGCCCATCCCCGTTCTTTTCGGCATTCCGGGCAACAAGGATATTCTCGATGCGGATACCGTGGCTGTTTTCTTTGTAGACGCCCGGTTCATTGGAGACAATCATCCCCGGTTCGATTACCGCCTCCTTCATAGCAGCCGTAAAACGCCACCGTATGTTCTGAGGACCCTCATGGACATTCAGCATGTAACCGATACCGTGGCCGGTTCCGCATTTGTAGTCAATACCTTGACTCCAAAGAGGCTGTCTAGCCAAAATATCCAGATTCCTTCCGGTACATCCGTATAGGAATTTTGCGTCTGTCAGTTGAAGCATCCCCACCACAACCAGCGTAAAATGCATTTTTACCTCATCCTCAATGTCTCCCAGCACAATCGTCCTTGTCACATCTGTTGTACCGCCCATATACTGTCCGCCGGAATCTATCAGAAGCATCCCTTCCGGTGATAAGGTCTTATGGTTGGTTTCCGTAGCCTCATAATGCATCATTGCTGCGCTTTCCTTGTATGCACTGATGGTAGGGAAGGACAAATCCAAAAACCCTTCCGTATTCCGGCGCAGATTATCCAAATATTCTGCTGCATCCACTTCCGTTATTTCCTGCTTTCCGATATTCTTTTTCAGCCAATAGATAAATTTCGTCACGGCAGCACTGTCCTTGCGGTATACTTCTTCCATCCTTGCCAGCTCCGTTTCGTTTTTTATGGCCTTGAGCAATTCCGTCGGATTATCCCCGGATACATATCCCGCCCGCTCCGTAATTATCTTGAATAAAGCATAATTGCTGTTCCCCTCGTCCAATAAAACTTTTCCGTTATAAGTATATTCCTCCAAAAAAGCTGTAATATCCTCATATCTTTTTACCCTGATATGGTTTTCTTCAGCGTACTTTGCAAATTCTTCCGTTACTTCCTGCTCCTGGATGAAAAAATACATTTCTTCCTGTGTCAGGAATCCATAAGATAATGCCACCGGATTGCACTCCACATCATTGCCCCGGATATTCAACAGCCACATTAAATCGTCCAATTTGCTTAAAAGGAGATATTCCGCGCCGGCTTCTCTTATTTTCTTTCTTACCTCTTCCATTTTTTCCGCCGTACTCTCCCCGCTGATTTCCTCAGGTAAGACTGTTATCTTATGGCAGGGTAGTTCCGACCTGTCCGTCCAAACCCTGGACGCCAAATCCATGCCATAATTTATTTTTATCCCTTTCCCTTTCGCCAGTTTCTCCTCCAGCTTCCGGCCCTCTTTGCAGCTTACTGTCCGTCCGTCAAAACCAATCGTCTGGCCATCTTCCATTTCCCCATACAGAAAATCAGGGATTTCCGGCACCCCTTCCTCCTGCATACGGAACAAATCCACCCCTGTTCCTTCCAATTCCTGCGCTGCCTGGATAAAATACCTTCCGTCAGTCCATAGCCCCGCCATCTCCTGACCCACAATTAACGTTCCATTAGAGCCAGTAAAACCGGAAAAATATTCCCGCGCCTTAAAATAATCATCCACATACTCCGAATTATGGAAATCGGAAGTCGGTATCATATAATAAGCTATCCCTTCTTTTTTCATCTCTTCACGAATCAATCCCAACCTTTTTTGTATCACTGCATTCATGTTCCCGCTCCTTCCTTACTTCTCCCATCTATTGTAATATGTTTTACCGAAAAAAGAAAGACTAGTCTTCCCATCTCAAAGCAGAAAACTGCCTTAAAAAGCGGCCGGACAGGCAATCACCAAAAATTTTTCATATTTTCCTACAAATCATGCCAAATTTGTGATATCATAGGTATATTAATTGTCTTTTTTAGACCACATTTACCAAGAGCTGATAGTATATCTAAGCATTTGCAAAGCTCCAAACTCTGAGAGTATTCTAACAATATTTTCGGCAAAAATCCAGTTGTGCCCGACACTCTACCAAACCCATAAGGGCCAAATCGTTCCGGCAGCAACGCAGCCACGATTTCCAACCAAAAAAGCTTTCACGGTATTTTGCCATGATTTTATAGTTCAAAGGGGTTTTTGCCGAAAATATTACCGGAACATTCAGCTAATTTTTCGTTTTCGCAACTGCTTAACAATCATTGGAAAGGAGGCCAGCTATGGATCACAATATTTATTCAGAAGTTACACCCGAAATTATACGACTTGCCAAAATGAGTGAAACGGCGGACATTATCGAAACCGACCTTTTTACCAAGTACGATGTCAAAAGAGGGTTAAGGGACTTGAACGGCAAAGGCGTACTGGCCGGACTTACCCGTATTTCCGACGTCCGCGCCAACAAGATTGTGGACGGTGTGCAGATTCCCATTCACGGGGATTTATTCTACAGGGGTTATAATGTAAAAGACTTGGTTGCCGGCTTCACAAAGGACAACCGTTTCGGCTTTGAAGAAGCTACTTATTTATTATTGTTTGATAAATTGCCTACGGCAAAGGAATTGGGTGATTTCCGGGATTTACTTAGTTTTTACCGGAATCTGCCTACCAGCTTTGTCCGGGACATCATTATGAAAGCGCCCAGCAAAGATATGATGAATACATTGGCAAGGAGCGTCCTTACCCTTTACTCCTATGACGACCGGGCCGACGATACTTCTTTGCCTAACGTGCTACGTCAATGTTTACAGCTTATCAGCCTTTTCCCTCTTTTGTCGATTTACGGGTATCAGGCTTACAGTTACTACCATGATGGAAAGAGCTTATATATCCACTCTCCTTTGCCGGAGCTTTCCGCAGCGGAAAATATCCTGCGCATCCTTCGTCCGGACAGCGCATACACGCCTCTGGAAGCCCGGATACTGGACATTGCCCTGGTATTACATATGGAACACGGCGGCGGCAATAACTCCAGCTTTACCACCCATGTGGTGACCTCTTCCCTTACCGATACCTATTCCGTTATTGCGGCTGCCATCGGTTCTTTAAAGGGGCCAAGGCATGGCGGGGCCAACATAAAAGTAGTACAGATGTTTGAAGAAATGAAGCAGTCTTTATCCGACTGGACTGATGAAGAGGAAGTATCGGCTTATCTGGTCAAACTCCTTCATAAAGAAGCTTTTGACCATGCCGGACTGATTTATGGCGTAGGACATGCCGTTTATTCCAAATCCGACCCACGTGCTATTATCCTGAAATCTTTTGTAGAAAAATTATCTGTGGAAAAAGGGCTGCAAAAGGAATTTGAACTGTATTCCTTAGTAGAGCGCCTCGCCCCGGAAGTCATTGCAAAAGAGCGTCAGATTTATAAAGGGGTAAGTATCAATGTGGACTTCTATTCCGGTTTTGTATACCATATGCTTGGGCTTCCGATGGAATTATATACACCGATTTTTGCAATGGCACGTATTTCCGGCTGGAGCGCACACCGTATGGAAGAATTGGCCAACAACGGCAAGATTATCCGTCCGGCTTATAAACCCATTGGAATTGACCATCCGTATAAGGATATTTCTTCCCGTTTCTAAATGAATTTTGCCTATTCTAATCCAAGCGGCACTGCAGGGAAGACCTTTTGACACCCGAATCCCATATAGTAAAAAAGTGTCTTCGACACTTCATGAAGAACCTTCGGTTCTTCCTTAATTTATTTCCTTCTGGCGAAGGAATTTCCTATAAAGTAAAAAAGAATCCTGCTTGCAGGATTCTCCGCCTACGGCGGGCCGCGGCAGCGACATACTTCCCTTCGCCGCAGTGCGATAATTATATTTTTACCATATGGGAAATTCGGAGAACTTTCCCATATGGTAAAAATATCCCCATATAAGGCTTTTATACTTCATTGCCCTATACGGGGATATTCTATAGTATCATAAAAGCAGCCGCCCATTTCCCTTTCCCACTTATCATTCAAAGGAATATTTTCTTCGGCAATCGGCTTCTTTTGCCAAGGGGCACAAAAGAATATCCTTCAGTCTATAAATTTCTTTTTCGCCTTGGAAGAAGCCACCCCGAAAATAACCAGCACAACCAAATAGCATCCGATGCCTATCAGGGAAAGGTATTCCGGGCCGTTCCATTTCGTATTGAATATCCCGATTCCTCCCACAACAACGGCAAGCAGACCTAAAATAAGCACTTTGCCGTACATGTAACGGATAAACCCTTCTTTATCCCTTATTTTATTCACATCCACGTCTTTGCTGATAATAACACCAGTCTTCAGTTCCCCTTTCATCTTCATCATAATTGCAGTATACATGAGATAAATGCCGCTGCCCGCTATCAGCAAATCGAATATATTGATATTTCCCATATTTAACCCCATTTCTGCGCAGCTTTTGCGCATATCATGTTTGTGGATGCCGCGCAGTCACAAACATGGGATTGAAAATTTTCAATTTTCAATCTTTCATCTTATTGCAATCCTATAATCGTAATCCTAATATTACAGCCCGATTATCTTTATTCCAATGCCGCAGTTCCATTATCGTTATTCCGATATCTCAGTCCTATTATCGTAATTCCAATATTGCAGTCCTATTATCGTAATTCCAATATTGTAATTTAATTATTGTAAACCTATTATTACAATCCTAAAATTTTTTCTACTGTCTGCTTCATCTCATCTTTTCCGCAAACAGTATTGTGTACCACAGGCGCCGTCCTGATTTCCTTTATTGCAGGAGGCACTTCCACTTTTGCCAGACGAGCCAGTTCATCCACCAGCTCAAAATCCGTCATCGTATTGTATTTTTCATCTATGGCATCCATTACACTCCTCGTAAACTTGAAGGGGCTTGCGGTAGACGCAATCACCACAGGCGTCTTATCCCCTTTCTCCTCCAAATACTTCCGGTATACGCAGACCGCCACCGCCGTATGGGTATCCACCACATATCCTGTCTTCTCCCATAATGCATGGATAGTTTCCCCGGTTTCCTTTTCCGAAGCATAATTGCCGTAAAAATCTTTTAACTGTGCCTGCATCTCCTCCGTGATTCCGTATTTGCCTTCCCCATTCAAAGCCTTCATAAAGCTTATATTTTTTTCCGAATCGTTGCCTGTTACCCGGTAAACCAAACGCTCCAAATTACTGGAAATCAGGATATCCATAGAAGGTGAGCTGGTCAGTACAAATTCTCTGTTCTTATCGTACACCCCGGTACGGAAAAAGTCATACAACACCTTATTTTCATTGGATGCACAAATCAGCTTATGGATAGGAAGCCCCATATTTTTCGCATAGAAAGCCGCCAGAATGTTGCCGAAATTCCCGGTGGGAACTGCCACATTTACCGCCTCCCCACCTTTTATCTTCCCATCCTTTAAAAGCCTGGTATAAGCATATACATAATACACAATCTGCGGAACAAGGCGTCCGATATTAATAGAATTTGCCGAAGAAAACTGGTAGCCTTTCCTGCCCATCTTTTCTTCCAGCCCCTTATCCGCAAAAATATTTTTTACACCGGTCTGGGCATCGTCAAAATTGCCATGAATACCTACTACGTATGTATTTTCCCCTTTTTGGGTTACCATCTGCAGCTCCTGTATGGGGCTAACACCGTTTTTAGGGTAAAATACGATAATTTTCGTTCCTTTTACTCCGGCAAACCCGGAAAGCGCCGCCTTCCCTGTATCCCCGGAAGTAGCCGTCAATATCACAATTTCATTCTCCACATGGTTCTTCCGCGCTGCCGTAATCATCAAATGGGGCAGAATGGATAAAGCCATATCCTTAAAGGCAATTGTGGCGCCATGAAACAGCTCTAAAAAGTAAGCGCCGTCCGCATGAACCATTGGCGCTATCTCTTTGGTATCAAATTTGGAATCATAAGCATTTGCAATACACTGCTTCAATTCTTCCTCCGTAAAATCCGTTAAGTAGAGCCGCATCACTTCATACGCTACCTCCTGGTAGCTCATTTGTGCCAAATCCGCCATGTCTTTTTCCAATGCAGGTATTTTATCCGGCACAAACAGCCCTCCGTCATCGGACAGCCCCTTTAAAATGGCCTCCGAAGCTTTCACCTGAATATTCCCATCCCTCGTACTGCTATATAAAATTTCCATTACGCTTCCTCTCCCGTTCCTGCCTGTCCGGTTATCCGGCACAGGTACTATTCCAGCCTTTCCTGCCCCCTTGCCGGGCACAAAGCTTTGCCGTTAAGTATAACATAGTTTCCCTTCCCATGCAATGTCAGGAAAAAAACTCATGGCCGCCGTAAGAAAACAAAAGAGTCAGGCTATTGTCAAACCATTTCATCCGCTCCGGATCCGCATACTTGCGCGCTGCAAAATAGAGCGCCCCTTCCGTAATATCCTCCCCGTACAATACTCTTTTTACCGCTTCTTTCGTTTCTTCACTAACCTTTACCCTGTCTAAACGGCCATCCCGGACCGGAGAAAACTGCACGGTACCGTTGCCCCTCTGGAACACTACTTCCCTTACGGTGTCTGGGAATCTACTGCTTTCCACACGATTCATCACTACCCCCGCTACCAGCATTTTCCCTTTGATGTCCTCACACCCGGCTTCCGCCTCCACAATACGCAGAAGCACATCATAATCCTCCTGGGATAAATTATACTTCGCCTTCCGTTCCAGCAGATTATAATCCACAATCCGCTGCCCGGAAGATGCTTCCGTTACCATTCCCATAAAACTGGATGCGTCCAGCCCAGCCCTCTCCTCCATGAAACGAATCTGAAAAGCAGGCGTCGATGCAATACGGTTAATTTGCAGCTCCTTCACCGTAAACCATGATACTGCAAAAATCATATGGCACAAAAGCAATGCAGTTAAACTTTTCTTATACTTATACATTTTTCCATCCTCTTCCTATACTTGTTGTCCAGCAGGAACGGTGCCCTCCGGCATATCATAAGCCATCTGGCACATGCCCAATCGAAACCTTGTGCAAAAACACTTCTGTCATAGAAATGTAACACTTCTTTAATATTTTATACAAAGAGCCCCGGAATTATTTCTAAAAAATTTCTAAATTTGTATTCTTTTTGCTAAAATGGTATAATTAAACGAATAATATTATGATTTGCAGGAGAAAAAATTTGAATAAAAACCTACCTGGCGTTTATACTGCCAAAAAAAAAGACAACTCTATTTACTATCGTTCTTCTATCACGCTTTGCGGAAAACATATCAGCCTTGGAAGCTATCCCGATGAGTGGTCGGCGCACCTGGCTTATCAGGAGGCCCTCACTCTGGCAGGAACAGCCTCCCTTTCTTTAGACGACTATACCTCTGCCTCACCCCTTCCTTTCTTCAAATGGGTAACCCTGATAAATTACAGAGATAACGGCCTCTATTTTTCCATCCCCATTTATTTGAAAAAAAAATATTTCCTTTATTATTTGGAGCCATCCTACTGTTTAAAATTCGATATTGACGACTTGTTCTATTATTCTTCCAAAAAGATTATGCGTCGGGGCGGGCATCTTTTTGTCAATGATTATGGTATGCAATGCAGTATCTTGAACCGTTACGGCATAAAAAATTATTCGGTATGCGGAAAGGATTACCGGTTTATCAACGGAGATTGTTCTGATTTCCGTTATGAAAATATCGAAATAATAAACCGTTTCCACGGGATTGCCTGTATCCCGGACAAAAAACATACCGGCTGCCTGTATAAAGTCCGCATCCATATCCGGAGCAATTATATCGTAGGAGTCTACGGAAGCGAAACGGAAGCAGCCATCGCCTATAACAAAGCCATCGATATCCTGAAAAAAAATGGCATAGACCGGAATTTTACCCCGAATTACATCGAAGGGCTTTCTCCTGCTGCCTATGCCGATATTTATTCCAAATTGCAGATTTCTCCAAACATCTTCCGTCTTACGCCGGAAAACACCTGATATTCTGCCAGTCAAAGTATTTTCGTCCACACGTTTATTTTTCCGAATAATCTACAAAGCTAATATTCCAGCTCACATCCCCGTCTATACCGCCCGAACCCCCGCTTAAAGTATATTGCCACATCTGGAACTTATAAGGGTAGTCAGGAATATCCTTCTGCTGGGAGAGCCAAACATCAAAATCCGTCAGTTTTGTCAAATCAATATGCTTAATGAGCCACTCCTTTGTTCCATAAAGCAACGGTTTATAGCCCGCCGCTTTTATATTTGTCAGAAAAGCTTTGGCAACCGCCGTCTTTTCATCCCGGGATAAAACCTCTATCCTCGCCTTGTCATTCTGCACATACTCCATGTCAAAAGCCACCGGATATGTAATTTGGTAATTTGCCAAAGCCTGAATAATATAGTTTGACTCCTCCACCGCTTCTTCCGCCGTAATAGCCTGGGAAAAGAAGTAAACGCCCACTTCCAATCCTGCGTCGATCGCCTTTTTAATGTTCTCTTCAAATTTCTCGTCCGGCACAATCTGACCGCTGCCATATCCCCTTGACCCAATCCGCAGCATGACAAAATCGGCACCCGCTTCCTTCAATGCCCTAAAATCCACATCGCCGTTATATTTGGATAAGTCCGCCCCTAAATACGAAATATCCCTTCCGTTATCGTAATAAGACATCTGGTCGGCCTTCTTCTCCAGATTCGTATAATCATAAGTATTCTGTTCCAGGTAGGGATTGATAAGAACCCATTCCTCGGTTCCGTCCGCATAGGTTAAAAGCGTATGTTTCCCATCCTTGGAAGGGTCTGCTGCGGCTTCCTCTTCCTCCACTTGCTTGGCCCTTTCCTCATATCTGGAAGAACTTCCTTCTTCTTTTTTATCGTTCTCTTTCTCGTCCTCTTTCTCAGTTTCCGTACTGGATACATACTGCGGCTCCTCCGGGTACATATCCCAGAAGTCCAAATCCGAAGCGGTCAGTTTATTTTCCTGATATAAACGTTCCACTTCCTGCAAACTCTTTCTTCCCGCATAGCCTACCACAGGAACCTCTTCTGTCACTACAGCGCTTTCTCCCTCTCCGGTTCCGCCCATTGCCTCACTGTCGCCGTTCAAAGCTTCCTCTCCTTCCTGCCCCTCTCCATATTCCAAAGCCGCCACTGTCGTTCCCTTCTGCTGCCGCTGCGCTTTCCTTTCTGCCTCCTGCTTATTCGTATAGACCACCACTCCAAGAATAAGCAATATTGATAAACTGACACCCATCATCATATACTTCATGGACAGTCTTGCATTTCTTTCTTCACTTTCACCGGGTAACCGCATATCCTTCCTCCGTTCATTCATTTTCTTGTCACAATAAAGCTTCCCGTTCCGCCTTCGCCGAACTCAGCTGTTCCTAATATCTGCTTACTGCAAAAAGCGAAAACCTTTTCCTGCATTTGCACATTTTAAGGAATCATTTCATCCAGGCACTGCTGCTGCCAAAAACCGCTGCTTCCTGAACTCGTTACATTCTAAAGCTGTTGCTTACACAAAACATTACGTTCAAATGCCGTCTCTTACATGAACCGTTACTTTCAAATGCCGTCTCTTACATGAACCGTTACTTTCATCCACAAATTCTTCATTTTTATATTTACTATTAAAATAATATCATTTATGATTACTATGAATTTAACACGAAATGCAAAAGTCTGCAATGGTTTTTGATTCCAGGGCTTCTTTGGCTTCTGTGGCAGCCGTTCCTCCATCGGCTCTGTCGTTCTGTTATCCGTAAAAAACGGGCGCCATTACAGGTTTTTTCTTATTGCAGTGTCTTAAGGCACCACTTTTCATGCAAAGAAGGGAGCATCGACATCATTATGAATAATTTTTTTTTAAATAGGCAGCCTTTTATTTCTTTTATTTTCCTTCCGGCCTTTCTTATTGCCAATATTACGGGTTTCCTCCTTCCATGCCGCATAAAGTATAGGATTCCCTTTCATGGCAGCCGCCCACGCTGCGAACGCGGCATAGCGGATCCGAAAACCAGGCTGTCCGGATGGATGCTGTCCGGAATCATCATTTTGATGCCCTTCCTTTTTTGCGGCTGCGGAAAACCAGCGGAACCGCTTGCACGATCCGGGTTTTATTTTGATACGGTAATAACCATTACCCTTTATGATAAACAGGACGATGCGCTATTGGACGAATGTTTTGCCCTTGCGGAATTTTATGAAAATATGTTGAGCAAAACAAGGGAAAACAGCGATGTCTGGAACATAAATCATGGAAAGGGAAAGCCGGTTGCCGTCAGCAGTGAAACTTTAAAAGTCCTCCGCTGCGCCCTCTCCTATGCCGCCCTTTCCGAAGGCAAAGCAGACCCTACGATTGGCCCGGTTACGGAATTATGGGATTTTTCCTCCGACTCCGATGCCTCCGTTCCAGCTTTGGACGATTTGCATGAAGCATTATCCCATGTAGGATATGAAAAAGTAACGATAAAAGAGGATACGGTCTCATTTTCGGACCCCCTTACGGAAATTGACTTAGGCTTCATCGCCAAAGGATATATTGCTGACCGCATGAAGGACTATCTTGTTTCCCAAGGAGTCTCCAGCGCTACCATCAACTTAGGAGGCAACGTCCTCACCATCGGTTCCCGCCCTGACGGCACCCCTTTCCGGATAGGTATCCAAAAACCCTTTGCTCCAACCGGTACCCCCGCCCTTACTTTGCCCATCACCGACCTTTCCGTCGTTTCCTCCGGTGTCTATGAACGCTATTTTGAGCTGGACGGAACCCTTTATCATCATATTCTGGACACAAAAACAGGTTATCCCATACAGAATAACCTGTTTGAAGTCACTATCATCTCCCCGTCCTCTATGGATGGAGACGCCCTATCCACTACCTGTTTCCTTCTCGGCTTAGAAGAAGGCATAGCCCTTATCGAATCCCGGGAAAATACAGAAGCCGTTTTCCTCACCTCCGACGGAAACATCCATGCTACCAGCGGCCTTAAAGACCTCGCTTTCCTATATGGTAAAAAGAATCCTGCTTGCAGGATTCTCCGCCTGCGGCGGGTCGCGGCAGCGACATGCTCCCCACTCCGCCGCAGTGCGATAATTGCTTTTTTACCATATGGGAAATTCGGAGAACTTTCCTATATGGATTCGGGTGTCAAAAGGTCTGTCCGGCAGTGTTACTTGGCAGATGGCACGAAAGAATATTGTGCAAGTGATTTTGTACGATGGAGAGGAGACTCTAAAATCGTGGAAGCCAATGCTGAACACGATTTTTGCTTTAAGAGGCTCATCGGAATGCTCCGTACAATAGAACACGCACAGATTTTTCGTGCCATCTGCCAAACGACACTGCCGGACAGACCTTTTGGCACCCGAATCCTATATGGCAAAAAAGTTTGGCATAGCCAAACTTTTTGCCTGTTTCTTAAGCCTTCACAATCGACTTACGCGGGCATTTCTCCGCACAAGTACCACATCCCGTACATTTTTCATAATCAATGGACGCATTGAAATCCGCCACCGTAACCGCATCCGACGGGCAGTTCTTTTTGCAGAGCTGGCAGCCGATGCATCCGGCCGTACATGCTTTCATCGTTACCGGCCCTTTATCTTTGGAGCTGCATGCTACTGCATACTTAGCATCGTAAGGAATCAACTCAATCAAATGCTTCGGGCATACTTCCACACATTTCCCACAAGCTTTACAAGCCTCTTTATCCACCACTGCCACACCGTTTATTACATGAATGGCATCAAAAGGGCAGACCGATACACAACTGCCATAGCCAAGGCAACCGTAATTACAGGATTTCGGGCCTCCGTTGGGCACAAAAGCAA
>Ga0137307_101186_pt1 | contig 25228 bp, 18 predicted proteins | sample NAcewD2O_March_2_FD_97180 | JGI IMG/M metagenome (GOLD analysis project Ga0137307, IMG submission 97180) | Mouse cecal microbial communities from Vienna, Austria - N-Acetylglucosamine amended D2O_March | ecosystem: Host-associated > Mammals > Digestive system > Large intestine > Cecum | place... | reverse complement strand
TTTTTCGGCTATAATAATCTGCGGGTTATAATACTAAACCATGTCTCAATCTAGTTTATCCAGGAACAATGGACCTTGAAGAGCGGATGCGGGAAAGACGTATGTCCGGTTTTGTAGAGGGGTATGGGGAGCAATCCCAACACCTGCCAGATAAGTTTTTCTATTTTTTCAGCACTGCCAGAATAAGCTGGAACAGCAATATATACTTATGGCTGAGAGTGATGAAATCAGCCGTGAGTATCGCGGCAACTACAGCCGCAAAGCGGCATAATCCGCGTGCGGCTGTGTACATTCTGTTATACCTGGCAGCAGATTTAACTGACATTCAGTATCATTACGCCTGAACATCAATATAATTACCTGTCGTTTCATCCAAAGTGTATTTATACCAGGTTGATTGCTTGGGGCATTGCCTGTAGAATTTACTCCTGAAATCATCAGAACCCGTTCCATTCCTTTTCAATGCCAGACCGTTTAGTGTCAGTATGGTTTTCTGTGTTTCCATAATCTGTGTAGTTCTCTTTTCCGGCTAAATGGTAACTGTCCGGCAGCTGCCCGGCTGCGTGCTCCATGTTTCCTCCGGGCTCATTTATCATCTCGCTAATTTCTGCAAAGGTGTACTTTGTCAATTCTTCGGTTCTGTCATCAATTTCTGCTATCCTTTGCCGTTTTCTCTCGGAATCTCCTGACTTTAATTCCGCTTCTAATACATTCTTTTCACCTTCTAGCCGGTTCTTGACGGAATCTATGCGTTCGCTCTGATCAAGCTTCACAGACATCTCTGTAAGTTCTGCTATTTTTTTATTATCCCATTCCTGTTTTGTGGCTGGCTGGCCCGTCTTGTATGTATTTTTCTCTTTTGCCTGTTCCGTCCCATCCTCCTGATTTGCCAACGCTTTCGCAATCTGGTCGTCAATGGAATCTAACTGTTTTTCATATTCTTCTGCTTTTTTTGCAAGCTCAGCAGAACAGTAGCCGCTCTCCGGATCCGCCATCTGTTTAATCAGGGAATCTTTACATTCTCTGATAAAATCTTTTTGCTTCATCAGACGTTCCACCATGCTCATTGCCTTTCCCTTTTGTGAGACCAGGGCAATGTCCCTGCGCGGAAGTACACTATTTTTCTTTTCCCCATTCTCTGCGTCCGGGTTAAATTTACGGTTTATTCCATCCATATGGAACATACCATTAACTCTGCCAATGTGAATATTCATATCTAGCTCCTCCTTCAAAAATTATGATGAAAGCGTCAAGAGGTATTTTGACGCTTATGATGTAAGCGCCGGAAAGTATGATAACCAGCTATACATGGTATCGGTCAATGAGCCAGATGTATTTACACGGATGATGTGAAAGGATTCTTTTCTGGAGTCTAAGGTAAGGGATTGGCTGCTGTTCAGTTACTTTTCACGGAATATTCTTTCTTCTTGAATGAACCGCTTGAATATCGGCAGGGTTGATGATAGTATAAAACAAAGAAGAAAAGGAGCATGATATGAGGAAGATATTTAATGTGACGGCGGACTGCAAACCGAATCTGCATTATATGGTTGACATCAGCTCCCGGCTAAAGCGGATCAGGGGATATATAGACAGGGGAGAATATTTTACGATAAACAGAGCGAGACAATATGGAAAGACGACAACGCTTCGGGCTTTAAAAGAATATCTGAAAGAGGACTGCTACGTGATCAGCATGGATTTTCAGACACAGATGAGTTATGCAAAATTCCGTGATGAAAATACATTTTCCATTGCGTTTGCAAAGGCTTTTGTACGCGCTGCTGAACAAATAGATGCAGCGATTGCAAATGAGCTGAAAGCAGCGCTGGCGCCTCCCTTATCGGACGGCATGGAGCTGGTTGAGCTGTTCCAGTATCTGAGCGATATATGCAGTGCGGCAAAAAAACCGGTGGTTCTGATGATAGATGAGATTGACAGTGCGGCGGAGCATCAGGTGTTTCTTGATTTTCTTGCACAGCTGAGAGGATATTATATTGACCGGGATGTTACGCCAACCTTCCAGTCTGTTATCTTAGCCGGAGTATATGACATCAGGAATCTGAAAAGAAGGTTCCGTGCGGAAAAAGAGCATAGAATGAACAGTCCCTGGAATATTGCAGTGGAATTTAAGGTGGATATGAGTTTTTCAGCCGAAGACATAGCAGGAATGCTTAAGGAATATGAAAGGGACTGGGATACGGGAATGGATGCCGGGGCAATGGCAGAGTATATCTATGAGTATACAGCAGGCTATCCGTTTCTTGTATCGAAGCTCTGCAAGATTATAGATGAGGATATTGCCGGCAGCAGCAAGTTTCCAGATAAAAAGAGTGCATGGACATATGCCGGAGGGTTAGAAGCGGTAAAGATTGTTGTTAATGAAAAAAATACACTGTTTGAGTCTATGGTGAATAAGATATATGATTTCCCAGAGTTAAGAGATATTGTCTATTCGCTTCTGTTTACAGGGAAGGAGAGTTCCTATAATGCACTTGACCGCGCAGTAGGGACTGCGGAAATGTTCGGATTTGTCAAAAATAATAATGGCGTGATTATGGTTGCAAACAGGATATTTGAGATGGTATTTTACAATCTGTTCCTGACTTCTGCTGCAGATCAGAATACGGATCTCTACAAGGCGGCAGTACGCGAGAAGAATCAGTTTATCTGTAATGGTCACTTGAACATGGAGCTTGTATTGGAAAAATTTGTCATCCATTTTGATGATCTGTATGGAGACTGTACGGACAGATTTAAAGAAGAGGACGGCAGAAGATATTTTCTTTTATATCTGCGGCCCATTATTAACGGTATAGGAAATTATTATATTGAATCCAGAACCCGCAATATGGAGCGGACAGATGTGGTGATTGATTATAACGGAGAGCAGATCGTGGTTGAGCTGAAAATATGGCGCGGAAATGCATATAAGGAGCGCGGGGAGGAGCAGTTAGAGGGTTATCTGGAGCATTATCATTTGAAAAAAGGATATATGCTGAGCTACAATTTTAATAAGAATAAAAAAATCGGGGTAAGCCGTATTGTCCTTGGGGACAAAGTATTGATTGAAGCGGTTGTATAATTAGAAACTGTCAGTTAAGCATCATTCCCGGAGAAATGCATTCTAGTACAGCATTGCGTAATTAACAGTGAATTCTGCACTCGCTATCTGTGCCAGATGCACGTCTCCAATCCTAGACGTAGCCCGCTACGCCGTTGGATTGTAGCCGCACATCTGACACAGATATCAAGCACATTATTCACTGTTAATTATGCAAGGCTGTACTAGCAGGAACTTCGGGATTTGGATTAAAGTCTGGGAGACAAAATGGAGAAAAAGAAAAACACAAATATGGAAGTAAAAAAGAAGAACAGGAATAATGTTTTTCGCTATATATGCAGGAATGGGATGGTATCAAACCCGGACATTTCTTATGCGTTGAAATTGAGCCTGCCAACAGCGACACAGATTACGAAGGAACTGGTGGAGCGTGGGCTTGTAGAAGAAATGGGAGAAATGGAGTCTACTGGGGGAAGGAGAGCAAAAGCGCTGGCTTTGTCTAAGGGTGCCGGGAAAGCGGTAGGGCTTGATATTACAAAAAATCATATCAGTCTGGTTCTGACAGATCTGTCAGGCAGGATTTTAAAATATGAAAGGACATTTCTTCCATACACTGCAGACGATGGCTATTATCTGGAAGTAAACCAAAGGATTGAGAATTTTCTGGAAGACAGCGGGTGCAGCAGTGATGGCATATTAGGAATCGGGATATCATTTCCAGGGATTATTGACCTGGATAAAGAACTGATTGCTGATTCCCATATTCTTGGGGTAAGGAGGGTTCCGTTTTCCGATGTAAGCAGGTTGTTTCCCTATCCCTGCCATTTCTTAAACGATGCAAATGCGGGGGCATATGCAGAAGGAATCCAGTCCGGGGACAGAAGCCGTTTTTTTTACCTGTCCCTAAGCAATACGGTAGGGGGAGCAGTCTACGGTAATGGAGGGCTGGAGCAGGGCACGAATTTCCGCTGTGGGGAAGCTGGACATATGACCATTGTCCCAGATGGGAAGGTCTGTTACTGTGGGAAATATGGATGCCTGGATGCGTATTGCTCCGCTAAGTGCCTTACCGATGGAAAGGTGGAGGACTTTTTTGGAAAGCTGAAGCAAGGAGAAAGGGGGGCAGCCAGCCTTTGGGAGCAATATACTTCTTATCTGGCCATAGCAGTGAATAATATTCATATGGTTTTGGACTGTGATATTGTTCTGGGTGGGTATGTTGGTAGCTGTATGGGCGAATTTATACAGGATGTCCGGAATAAAACATTAGAAAGGAATACATTTGAAGAAGACGGTTCCTTTATCAGGGCCTGCCGCCACAAGACAGGGGCAGCAGCATTGGGTGCGTCCCTAAAAGTGATAGAGCTGTTTGTGGAACAGGTATGACGCCATTTCCAATATATTAACATGTCTGTGTGTTAAGAAGAAAGACTAGTATAACCCGCACTAATTATCCATATGTTTCGCTTGTCTAAATTTCCATCTGCTGCGTTGTCGTCAATCGACGTAGCCACCGCTACGCCTCATTCCTCCGCCTTGCAGGCTGAAAATTTATCCTGCGCGAAACATAGTGGTAATTAGTGTGGGTTATACTAGTACAGCATTGCGTAATTAACAGTGAATTCTGCACTCGATATCTGTGCCAGACGCACGGCTACAATCCTAGACGTAGCCCGCTACGCCGTCGGATTGTAGCCGCACATCTGACACAGATATCAAGCACATTATTCACTGTTAATTATGCAAGGCTGTACTAGTGTAAGAGATTTCAGAGATGGGATCTTTTTTTTGTTGGAAATTACTAAAAACAGATTGGGATTTTTAGACGAAGTAACGAAAGTTGTGTGATTTTCAATTATGTATTGACAAAGGTCTATCTTGCAAATACAATAAAATACATAATAAAACTATTTAATAAAGTGAAAAACGAAGATTGATAGAAACTAGGAGGAAATTATCATGGAAGGAACAATGAAGACTGCTGTTATGCTTGGAATCGGTAAAATGGGGTTTGAAGAAAGGAAGATTCCTGTGCCAAAGGACCATGAGGTTCTTGTGAAATTAGAGTATGTCGGCATCTGCGGCAGTGACCTGCATTATTATGAGACAGGAGCAATCGGGGATTATGTGGTAAAGCCGCCCTTTGTGCTGGGGCATGAGCCTGGCGGTACGGTAGTGGAGGTGGGAAAAGATGTGAAGCACCTGAAAGTTGGCGACCGGGTTGCCCTGGAGCCGGGAAAAACCTGCGGACACTGTGAGTTCTGTAAAACAGGGAATTACAACCTCTGCCCGGATGTCGTATTTTTTGCAACTCCTCCGGTGGATGGTGTATTCCAGGAATATGTAGCGCATGAAGCGGACCTCTGCTTTAAACTGCCAGACAATGTGAGTACCCTGGAAGGGGCTTTGATCGAGCCTTTGGCTGTAGGTTTCCATGCAGCGATGCAGGGAGGTGCAAGGGCAGGACAGACGGCAGTAGTCATGGGTGCAGGGTGCATCGGCCTCGTGACAATGATGGCATTAAAAGCAATGGGGGTATCCAGGGTATATGTTGTGGATATTATGGAAAAACGGCTCCAGAAAGCATTAGAACTGGGGGCAGACGGGGTGATCAATGGGAGCCAGACAGATGCAGTGGAAGAAGTAAAGAAGCTGACAGATGGCAGGGGCTGCGACCTTGCAGTAGAGACAGCGGGTACACAGGCAACGACTGTCCAGACAATCCATATGACAAAAAAGGGTGCAGTCATTGTCCTGGTTGGATACAGTAAGAGCGGTGAAGTGACGCTCCCAATGAGTCTTGCGTTAGATAAGGAGCTGACATTCAAGACAGTATTCCGTTACCGCCATATTTATCCAATGGCGATTGATGCAGTTGCAGCAGGAAAAGTAAATCTGAAAGGAATCGTGACAGATGTATTTGATCTTGATGATGTGCAGAATGCAATGGATCATAGCGTAAATAATAAAGCGGATATTGTGAAGGCAGTTATCCGCATCGCAGAATAGCCAGATAAAGGAAGAATACAGATGAACGGATTACAATTGGGGACGGGGCATTTTTAAAAATGCCCCGTCCCCAATTGATATTGACAAGATGCTCTGTCCTCCTTATAATCAAGTTATATAAATAATTTATATAACTTGATTATAAGGAGGACAATAATGCCAAAGCAAAGAATTACAAAAGAAATGGTGGTTAATGCTGCTTTTGAAATCGCAAGAAACAGCGGTATGGAACAAGTTATGGTAAAGAATATTGCCGAAAAAATAGGATGTTCTGTACAGCCTATTTATAGTTATTGTAAAAATATGGATGGTTTGCGGCAAGATGTGGTTGAGCAGGTTAATTGTTTTATACAAAAATATGTAACTTCTCACATTAACAAAGATGACATGTTCCGTAGTACGGGGAAAACATATATTCAATTAGCCCAAGAGGAACCACATTTATTTAAGATTTTTATCCTGCACAAACGAGAGGGAATTTCTTCATTGAACGATTTGTATCAATTGGAGGCCAATCCTCATACTGCTGAAATTATTGCCAGTGAATTAAACATCAGCGTAACACAGGCAAAACAGTTACATTTGAATATGCTCATTTATACGATTGGCATTGGCACTATTTTTTCTGTAACAACGCCGGGAATCTCAGGGAATGAAATATATAAACAACAGGAAATTGCCTATGAAGCATTTTTGAACCAAGTATTGGAATATGAGGGTCATGCTAAAGCAAAATAATTTCCAGGAAAGGATTTCATTATGAAAAAAGGAATTATTGTTTATCAATCTAAATATGGTGCTGCAAAAAAATATGCTGAATGGCTTCAAGGTATGATAAATTTTTATTGTGTAGAAATATCGAAAGTGACAGCAGATGAAATGATGCCATACGAAACAGTCATATTTTGCGGCGGTATATATGCTTCTGGAATTGCAGGATTACCGTTTTTGAAAAAGCACATTAACAAATTGAAGAATAAAAAAGTGGCGATATTGTGTGTAGGGGCTTCTCCCTATGATGAAAGTGCATTTGCAGAAATTAAGGCACATAATTTGACAGGAGATTTAAAGGATATTCCACTTTTTTATGGAAGGGGTGCATGGAATGAGAGCAAAATGAAATTTGTAGATAGAACTTTGTGCAAAATGATGCAAAAATCTGTTGCTAAAAAAGATCCCAGTACATATGAACCATGGATGAAAGCTCTAATGAATGCGAGAGGAGAAAATTGTGATTGGACAGATAAGAGATATTTAACTCCACTATTAGACTATCTGCAAAAATAATTCCTAACCCGTGAATAGTAACCAGGTATGGTTCATTTCTATGATTCTTAGCGAAAACCTTTGTAATATTTCAGTATATTAGTTATACTTAAAAGTAACATATGCTTTTGGACAGGTGTATCCAGAGACAGACAGGAAAGAAAAGTTAAGTACTTTTAAAGAAAGAGAAGGAGAAAGATAAAAATGAATCTGCCATTATTTCTAAAAAAAGTGGACAGCCTTATAGAGGACATGTCCCATGATGAACTCGGAATATTTATCCACGAAGCAGCCCGTACCCTGTCTGCTCAGAAAAGGGCAGAATTTTTGGAACAGTTAAGGAACACCGCATCAGTACAGGAATCCGATGGAGGATCTGAGAATTTGGACATTGCGCATAAGAACAGGACGTTAGAAGAAGTGAACCGCATTAAGGAACTGCTCAGCAGCGTAGATGAAGGAACGCTGTGCCTGACAAGCAGGATCAATGAAGAATATGACGACTGGTATAACAGCGATGCGGATGAGTTTCTGTTCGAGGATCCGGAAGATGTTCTCGGTACGGTTGATACGGCGATCGATCTGATTCACAGATGCGTAGATATGGAATTGTATGAAGATGGATGCATACTGGCAGAGCAGCTTGCGGCTATAGAAGTGCAGGACGAGGGGGAGTATAACGAATATGTGGGCAACGTGCTGGATATAAGAGAGCTGAATGTCCAGGGACTTCTCACCTGTGATTTTGAACAGCTGTGCAAGGATTCCCTTTACCTGGCCTACAAGGGAAATGTGATGGAATACCGGTCAGAAGAGCTCTTTATGATGATGATCAATCTGAGGTGCTGGCATCTGAGCCTGGAGGACTTGATGCAGAACGGCCAGGAGGAGCTGGACGGATTTGAAGAATTTCTGGACTTATGGGTAGAATACCTGGCTTCCCAGGAGGAAAGACATGTAGAGGGACTGATTCAGGAAGCCCAGTCACTGATGAACAATGAAGAGAAAGAGTTGGAGAATGCGAAGCTATATGCGAGACAGTATCCATCGCTATACAAACAATATTTGAAAAAGCACGAGAAAGCTGATGACGATCAGAAATTCTTCGGGATTGGATGGAAGGCGCTATCTGAGGTTCCCGTTGATTCCAGGGAGCGCAGTCAGATTGCACTTTTGACAGCCGGATATGCTTTGCGGATTGGGAAGCCCGACAAAGCAGAAGAGTGCTGGGTGGAGGCATTCCGCTCAGAGAGAAATCCGGTTCATTTCCTCCGTATTTTTATAGAGAGCAGAGATTATTCCCGGTATGAGAAGGAGATCAGGGACATCTGCTCGTCTATGAGTAAAAAGGAAGATGCAGATTATGACACGATACTCTTTCTAAACGGAAGATTCCGGGAGGTTCTGGAAGAGGGGATGAATGTCAAAGCAGCGCTGGGATGGACCTATACTTTTATGAAGAAGGGGCTCAGGCTGTTCCTGCTCTACCTGTATCGCGGGAGTGAGCTTCCGGCAGGATTAAGTACGATGTATACTAGTGCGGTCAGCGATATGGCATTTTCTGAAGAAGAATACGGTCAGGGGACAGGATGCAGCCAGGAGCACGATGCCGGTAATTCATTCTGGAAATGTTTTTCTGAATGGAAAGAGAGAACCTTGATGCCGGAAGAAGAGCAGCAGGAGGTCATGGAGCGGATTGAGCACTTGATTGAGATCCGGGTTGAAGGGATCATGAACGCCAACAGAAGGAATTACTATGGTGAGTGTGCAGGATTTATAGCAGCGTACGGAGAAGTGAAGGAATCACGGGGCGAACCGGCAGGAAAGCAGAGCTTCATGGAAATGTACAGACAGAAATATCCCCGGAGAACTGCATTCAGGCAGGAACTTCGGGCTTTTGGATATAGAGGGTAGCAGCAACCCAATATACATCCAGGTCAAAGATTTCGTTACTATTCACGGCCCTAGAGGCCGCTCATTGTAACGATTCGGGGCGGCATTCCAAGTTTTGCTACGCAAAAACCGCCCCTCACTCCTGCATCATGTTCTCACGGAATGCGCAGCTTACGCGCATTCCTGAGCCGTGAATAGTAACAAGATTTCAACTGAAACTACAGCGAAAGGAGGGTATTCTGTTCATGACAAAAGTTTTCAATATTAACGGTGTCTGTATACCCGGCAGGCATTATATGATAGATCTTACATCTAAGCTAAAAGATATTAAAAAAATGGTAGATGATGGCCAGTATTTTACGATAAACAGGGCCAGACAGTATGGAAAAACTACAACTTTACGGGCTTTGGCCGAATATCTGAGGAACGAGTATCTTGTTATAAGCCTTGATTTCCAAAAGATGAGTTTCCTGGATTTTGAAAATGAATCTGCCTTTGTAAATGGGCTGGCAAGGGAGATCCATAAAAAAATATGCCGGATGACAGCTATACCGGATGAAATCAGCCACAGGTTATATAAGCTGTCAGAAGAAAAAACCAGCTGTGTCAGAATGTCCGAAATATTTGACTGCTTCAGTGAGTGGTGCGAAAGGTCTGCCAGTCCGATTGTGCTTATGATAGATGAAGTCGATACAGCAACAAATAATCAAGTGTTCCTTGACTTCCTCTCCCAGCTTCGTGCGGCTTATCTTGACCGTGATGCAACGCCTGCTTTTCACTCTGTAATTCTTGCGGGCGTTTATGACATCCGCAATATCAGGCAGAAGCTTCGCCCGGAGGAAGAGCATAAAATAAATAGTCCGTGGAATATTGCAGCAAAGTTTCGTGTAAATATGAGCTTTTCTGCTGAAGAAATCGCCGGAATGCTCATGGAATATGAAGCAGACTATTCTACCGGAATGAATATAAAGGAAACATCCGAATTAATTTATGCTCATACTTCCGGCTATCCTTATCTTGTTTCCAGCCTCTGCAAATATATAGATGAAGAAATTGCCGGGACAGAATATTTCCCCGGCAAAAGAGAAGCGTGGACACTGGAAGGGTTCATGGAAGCTGAAAAACTGCTGGTAAATGAAAATAACACCTTATTCCAGTCGCTTATCGGGAAATTAACAGATTACCCAGGGCTTCGCCAGGTACTGTATGAGCTTCTTTTCAAAGGAAAGCCAATTCCATATGTTCCGCAAAATCAATATATTGATGTTGCATCCATGTTTGGATTTATAAAAAACTGGCAGGGAACAGCCGTGATTTCAAATAAAATTTTTGAGACGGTGCTCTATAATTTATTCATTTCTGAAGAATTTTCTGGTAATAAGATGTATGATGCAGGGGTACAGGAAAAAAATCAGTTTCTTATTGGTGGTCATCTAAATGTCCGGAGAATTTTAGAAAAATTTGTTGAAACCTTTGACTACTTGTATGGAGATGCGGATGAAGCCTTCTTGGAGGATGCCGGGAGACGCTATTTTATGTTGTTTTTAAAGCCTGTTATTAATGGTATTGGCAACTGCTACGTGGAACCTGAGACGCGCAATAGAGAACGAATGGACCTGGTCATTTCTTACCGGGGGGAGCAATTTATCATTGAGATAAAAATCTGGAGGGGCAATGCATACAATGAACGCGGTGAACAGCAATTATCAGATTACCTAGATTATTTTCATCTGAAAAAAGGATACATGTTAAGCTTTAACTTTAACAAGAAAAAAACAGTTGGAGTTAAAGAGGTTGTTCTTGGAGATAAGCTTTTGATAGAAGCTGTTGTATAAATCTACAATTGGGGACGGGGCATCATATGCATTACCGTGGATAATAAGGAGAGAGAATCATGGGGTTATTTGGAGGAAAAGATAAAGCAGAAAAACTGATGAAAAAGGGACTTGAATATTATGAGAAGGGAGAATATTATAAAGCGCTTCATAGCTTTCTTAAGATATCCGGAAAACTGGAAGGAAAGGCGGACTACTGGATTGCCAAATGCTATATGGATTTTTGTGAAAGCACTGGAAGGGAGAGCAATGACCGCTATGAGAATGCCAGGGTATATCTGAGAATGTCTGCAGCGGACGGATGTGAGGATGCTGCGAGGATGCTGGCAGAAAGGTTTGGGGAAGATGAGCTTCTGAATAAATTATTCGGTGTACCGGCAGGCCCGGAACAGAAAGAGACAGAAGCAGTGCCTGAAAAGGAACAGGAGGTTCCAGAAGAGAAAGGAACAGAAGCGGCATCTGAAAGGGGGCAGGAGGTTTCAGAGGAAAGGGAAACCGAAGCGGTGGATGAAAAGCTGCCGGAATGTATTGAGACAGAAGAAAAGACCGGAGAAGAAAAAACCAGAGAAGAAACCAGAGAAGAGATGGGTGAGACAGCAAAAGAGTGGTTTCTACAGGGGAGAGAGGCCTTTATAGATGGCGATTATAAGACAGCAGTTGTGCTGATCAGGAAAGCGGCTGAAAAGGATTTTGTCCCGGCACGGATGTTTCTCGGAGCATATTACTGTAATGTTGCTCCCGAGGAGGAGCGTAATCTCGAAGAAGCAAGATTCTGGTGCGAGTCCGAAGCCAGATCCGGAGATGCTGCGGCAGAGTATTTGATGGCAAATATCTGTGAGGCAGAAGGAAAGGGAGAGGAGTGCATGAGCTGGCTTAAAAGGTCAGTGGAGCATGGGGATATTGAAGCGCAGTTTCTGCTGGGAACACAGTATATGACAGGAAATTTTGTGAAGAAGGATTTACAGGCTGCAAAATACTGGCTTGAGCTGGCAGATAAAAATGGCTGCGAAAATGCAAAGGGTTGTCTGTCTATACTTGAAGAGATGCTGGAGGAAGAAGAGGAAAGAAAAAGGCAGGAGGAGCGGCAGAAAGGCACTGAGGCGGAGCGGCTCGTTGTAATGGGAAAGCAGCTTCACCAGGCAGAAGACTATGAAAAAGCTTTTAGCTGCTTTAAAAGTGCGGCAGAAAAAGGAAATGCAGAAGGTCAGATGCTGTTGGCGCTCTGCTATAGAGATGCAATAGGGACAAGAGGCAATAAAAAGAATTATTTCTCATGGCTTAAAAAGGCTGCTGAGCAGGGGCTTGTGGGTGCCCAGGGGCTGCTGGGCGTGTGTTATGCCCAGGGAACCGGGGTAAAAGCGAGTCTTAATATGGCGCAGAAATGGCTTACAGAAGCCGCGAATCAGGGAGATAAAAAAGCAAAGGACGCTCTGCGTATCGTGATACAGAACAAAGCGGCAGATTCCTACAATTCAGGCATAGGAAAGATAAAAAGGAAGGCTGATTTCCGCCATTTCGGCGCCCAAGTTGAGGATATTTCAGAGGCTCTGCCAGATCTGAAAAAAGCAGCGGAAATGGGACTTCCAGAGGCCCAGGTAATACTGGCATCCCATTATCTTTATGGCGTGCACTATGCGATCCAGAACCTGACAGGATCATTAGGCATGTGGGATCAGAAGAATGTGGATGTGGAAAAAGGAATTTACTGGCTGAAAAAGGCAGTGGAAAATGAGGATCCCAATGCTACATTTGTATACGCAAAGTATCTTTTCTTTGGAAGGCTCAGCACCGCCGATGATGTACTTTTTGAGACGGGAGTTATTCCGCCGGATGGCGTAAAAGAAAAGGAAGAGGCTCTGCGGTATGCAAAAAAGGCTGCCGAGCTTGGATGTGCTGCTGCGGAGGCATGGATTCAGAAGGTACATGAGTAGGGAGACGGGGCATTTTTCACCCGGGAAGCGTCACTGGAGCTTCCCGGGCGCTATGGCGAAAAATGTCCCGTCCCCCTACTTGTCCTTCCGCTTATATTTTCCGAAGGCCTTTTCCTCATCTAAATGTACATCTTTAAAAAATACAACCAACCAGACAGCGAATGCGGCAGGTGCTGCATATTCTGAAATAAAATATGACAAAATGGATCCAGCCCCTAAAATGACTGCCCAAAGTAAGAAGGCGTTTCTTTGGTCTTTGCACATTTTTTCTTTATCATAAGACTCCCTCTGTTCCTTTGAAAGAGTATTAAATCCACTTATCAGCATGGCGGCTTTTCCTTTAAGGAATGTAAAAATTAAAGCAAACAGGCAGAAGAGCAGACTTGAGACAATACATATAAAAAATCCTATATTCATTACTATGCCTCCATTCATTTTGGTATAACCCGGCCAGCCGCGAAGTGTTTAAGCCAGCTCTACTTTTTCAAAATGTCGAATCTCATCCTTCACGACAATATAGATAATTCCTTTCATTCTGCTGTCCTGGGCGAATTCGTCTAATTGCAGATATCTGTGCATCTGCTTTGATGCATCTTGTTTTGTTTTTTCAATATCCTGTTTTGACATCCCGGATTTTTTCAGATATTTTAGCTCTATCAGATAATTGAAACAAACCCGTTTTTTTTCGCCACGAATATCTAGTAAGGCAATATCAGGACGTAAGCCGCCTGACTCATACTCGGACTTAACCAGATATACATTCTGATCACTGAGACATGATAAAACAACTGTTTTCAACCGATGCTCATCAAAGGCTTTGAGATCTTCATTGCTGTGTATGTGAAGAATCTGCTCGATCAGACGGTTTAGCCCCGCAAAATCATCCTCGTATGCAATCTGCCGGATCGCATCCCGTTTTGCCATTTTCTGTACTTTGAGATAATCGGAATAATATTTATAATATACGTCACGTATTACCGCATTTGGCGTTTCCAGTATTACATCGTATACAGATCCGGTGTCTTTGATCGTCAGTAGTCCCATATAAAACAGCATGGACAAAAATTCATCCTTGCCGAAGGCATCAGAAAACAGGGAGAGATCCGTGATAATATCTGACTCAATCGGTTTTCCCTCTATGATATTGCGCAGGAGCTCTGTTCTGCCTTTTTCATCATGGTACAGACCGAACATACTGGTAAGTTTTCCATAGTCGCGTCTGATATTGTTATCTGCCATCTTCCAGGGCATGTTTTCCTGTCCTTTATTTGATGAGGTGTATTCATCTAGAAAATACATGACTAGGCTGCTGTTCAGAATTCGAGTTACATGTCTGGGATTATGGCAGAATACATATCCATTATAGTAAGCAACCAGCCGGGCCATGACAGCATCCGGATTCATGAGCCCTACTTCTTCCAGTATGCTTCTGGTTTCCGTTTCTTTAAATCCTGTCATTGCATTTAGACGTGGGTTCATGGAAATATTTTTACCAATATTAAATCCGCTGGTCAGGCTGTCCAGGGTCATACTGGTAACTCCTGTGATAAACATGCGATCTATGCATCCAATTCCTGTATGAGCCTTAAGCACCTCATAAAATCTCCGTACAAATCCATCTCTGCCTGTTACAGAACGGAAGAAGTCCGGATTTTCAATGATATTTGTAGCAAAATGATCATATTCATCAATCAGAATATAAAGCTTTTTCCCTTCTCCATTAAAATCAGATAAGAAATAATTCAGCATCATAGCAGAATCTGCACTGTCATTTTCCATAAGCTGGATGTCCACGCCATAATACCTTACAAAATTCCGTAATGCCGCATGGACTTTTGCATAAAATGCATTTTGCAGATATTCCCTACTGCTTCCGTCCAGACCAGAGAACTCGAACCGCAGGACGTAATACTGACTGGCAAGTTCCGTCTTATGCTTTCCAATATAAGTATCTCTGAATAATTCCGAAAATTCCGCAGCACTGTTTTTGTCATAATAATAGTACAGCATGGACACAAATAAGGACTTTCCAAATCTGCGCGGGCGTAGGAAAATAAGATATTTGCTGTTCAGGCTTTCAAGTTCTTCTATATAGTTCGTTTTATCCACATAGATGTAGTTCCCTGTTCTGAGCTCTTTATAATTGCTGAAACCATAAGGGATTTTATATCGCTTCATCCGCTCACCTGCCTTACATCATTACATAAATAAATGCCTTTTCATTTAGTATAACATCTGGCGTATGCACAATCAATGGAAATAACAATTGGGGACGGGGCATTTTTAGAAATGCCCCGTCCCCAATTACCGATTTTCGGATACCAAAAGAAAGAATTGTATGCTACAATAGGAATTACCAAATACGGACATGTGCAAGAGCCCAGGAACTGTCCCTAAATAACTTACAATTTGCAAGTCATTTTGTGACAGTTCCTAAGGCGGGCAAAGAAAGGACATATATTGTTATGAAACTACATTTTTTGGGCGGAGCCATGGAGATTGGCGGTAGCTGCATCTATATAAGAATCGCGGGCAGAGGAATCCTGCTGGACTCGGGAATCCGCCAGTCTGCCGCAAAGGACCCGATTCCTGATTTCCGGACCATACAGGAGCAGGGCGGACTGGATGCGGTTATCGTAAGCCATGCCCACATGGATCATATCGGAACTCTTCCGATGATCAGCAAGGCATACCCGGACGTGCGGATCTACATGACGGCCATGACAGCGGAGCTTACGCGGGTGCTTTTATACGACAGCCTGAAGATCATGAATTACAGGGAGGATGAGATTCCCCACTATTCAGAGCAGGACGTGCTTGCCATGCTAGGGCGCATTCATCCGGTGGGGTATCAGATGCCGTTTCCTGTTTTTGACAGATTTACACTGACCTTTTACCCTGCAGGGCACATTGCAGGGGCGGCCTGTGTTTACCTTGTCACAGAAGAGGGAAGTCTGTTTTATTCCGGAGATTTTTCCTCCTTTGCCCAGCGGACGATTGAGGGAATCCGGATTCCGAAGCTGCGCCCGGATGTTGCCATTGTGGAAACTACCTACGGAAACCGGCTTCACGCCAACCGGATGTCAGAGGAAAAGCGCCTGGTTGAGCTGGTCAGGGAGTGTGCTACAGAGCAGAAGAAGATTCTCATTCCGGTGTTTGCTCTGGGGCGGGCGCAGGAGGTTCTGCTGATTTTGCGCGCTGCGATACAGAATCAAGAGATTCCCCGGATGCCAGTCTATGTGGACGGCATGGTCCGGGATATTAATATTATGTATACGCGAAACCCGGTTTACTTAAAAAATGCTCTTGGGAAGCGGATTTTAAAGGGAAATGAGCCCTTTTATACAAAGGAAATCCTGCCAGTGGAGCCCATGCAGAAGCGGGATGAGCTTTTGAAGCTGAAGGGTCCGGCTATCTATCTGTCAAGTTCAGGCATGCTTACCGGAGGACCGAGTGCCCAGTACGCGGCGGCGCTGGCTCCTTTGGAGGATGCGTGCATCATCATTACCGGCTATCAGGACGAGGAGTCGCCGGGCCGGCAGCTTTTGAATCTCCTTGAAGGGGCAGAGGACAGGAAGCTGACGATTAATGGCAGCACTGTTCCGGTCCGGTGCAGGGTGGAGCAGGTGGGACTCTCAGCCCATGGGGATAAATCCGAGATTACGGCTCTTTTGGAACGGCTTTCCTCCCGCCGTGTATTTCTTGTACACGGAAACAGAGACGCGATTCATGAGCTGGGAAATGAGCTTGCCGCAGAGGATTACCGGAGGCAGGTCTATCTGCCGGAATGCGGGCAGGAGTACGAGGTACTGCTCCATAAAAAGAGAAAGCAGGCCTCCTTTTACCCGGCATATACCATGCAGATGCGAAGACCCTTTACGAGGGGAGACGAAAAGCTTCTCTGGGATTACTGGCAGGAGCACTATGCCGGGAAAGCATTTTCTGTAGCGCAGATTGCCCAGATCTGGTATGGGAGTCTTCCGAAGTCAGAGGAGGACAGCGCAGGAGAAAGAGTTTTTGAGGATATGCAGGAGATTTTCCTGGACAGCGCGTATTTTTCGCCTAATATGCGCCGGCTATTCCTCTTTGAGGCAAATACGCCGGAGGAAGTCAGCCAGGCACTTGCGCCAAAGGAAATTACCGTGCAGGAGCTTGAACAGAAGATTCACGAGATCTTTGCGGGGTATGAATACCGGAAAATCAGTTACTATAAGGACAGAAAGGAAGTGCTGCTGCAGTTCGACTACCCGGACAGCGTGGACAGGGAGGAATTCGAGAAAAAGGCAGATGCCTTTCGCGAAGCTACAGACTTCGCCGTCCGGATCAGCCCGTCCATGAACCATAATTCGGCGGCGCTGCTTCTCTCGGTTCTGTTAGGAGAGGAAACTGGCAGGATTTCCTATTATCAGGATAAAAAATATTATTCCGTCACCATAGACGGAAATCCTGGAAGGGAGAGCCTGGAATCGGCGGCAGAAAGGTTTAGAGAGGCCACCGGATGGAGGCTGGCAGTAAATGGGAGCATCCTGGGAACCAGAGGAGAGCCTGGGAATCCGAGGACTTCTCCAGAAGCGGCAGGGCAGGAGGACTTTATTGCTCCGGCAGAGGCATCAGCGGGAATGGCAGAGCAGAACCTGGCATTTTCCTGTATTGAGGCTGCCTTTGATGAGCTGCCCCATAAGCCGGACAAGAAAAGCCTGAAGCAGGATGCACAGGGGAAGTACCTGGAACTTGCTTTTGTTACACCTGACGTAGGAAGGAGATACCGGGAGACCCTGCAGGCACTGGCCAGTCAGACCGGATGGCGGATACGTATTGCGGATAAGGTGAATCAGAATGCACTGTTCAAAGCCGCGCAGATGCTGTGTATGAAACATGGGATTGACCTTGTGAAAAATCCTTCCTATCTTCCAGAACAGAAAATGGTGCAGCTTAGGTTGAAAGGTGTGGTGGAAGAAGAGAAGCTGCGTGCCATGGAAGAAGAGTTCAAGAGGCGGACGGGATGTGAGTGTGTTTTTGTGGAGTGATTGCAATTGGGGACGGGGTATTTTTAAAAATACCCCGTCCCCAATTGGCCATTTTTTATACTTGCGCAAGATATTTCTGAACCGTCGCTCTCACTGCCCCGGGTCCTGCAATTTCTTCCCTGAAAATCTCTTCGATCAATGTTCCGATTCCAGCTTTATAAAGATTGATAAAAAATACATTTTCATTGGAAAGGATCCATTTTAACTGGTCTGTGAGGCTTGAGGGCTCTCCAATTACAATGGTGGAAAGCTTCTTCTGCATTTCTTCTGCCATTGGATCCGGAGCCAGTTCATAGGAGCTGCCGTTATCATCCACGCCGAGCAGATAACGGAGCCATCCGGCAATTGCCAGTGGAATACCTGTTAATTTCCCTGCGTCCCCATATTTTTCCACATAAGATTTTATGGTAACTCCGAAACGCACACCCAGTCCCTGGGATGAGTCAGTGCAGAGGCGCAGGCAGGTATCACCGAGGTAAGGATTCGGGAATCTTTCCTTTATACATTCATCCAGAAATGCCTTTGGAGAGATAATTCCAGGATCCGGAACCACCTCCATGCCCTCCCCATAGCCTACGGTTTCTGCCAGCTTCAGCATATCTGAATCCTTCATCTCATCAGAAAATAAATCATAGCCCAGCAGACATCCATAGGGGCCGAGAGCCGTATGGATGGGATTCAGGCATACGGTCACCTTCATTCTTTCAGACTTGTTCACCGTATCCCGGTCCGTCATATAGACCCCTGCCTTTTCAAGAGGCGGGCGGCCATTTGGGAAATTGTCCTCTATCACCAGATACTGGGGAGCCTCGGCATTGACGAAGGGAGCAATATACGTTCTTTTTGAGGTAGTCACAGGCTGCATATTCTTTATTCCTGCTGCCTCAAGATCTTCGGCAATTTTTTCCGCCGGCCTTGGGGTAATCTTGTCGATCATAGTCCATGGGAATGAGATTCTCGTCTCATCACTTATATAGGATATGAAGCCATCATCTGCAAATCCCTGCTTCCTCCACTCATCTGCCATCATGAGAACAGATTCTCTTAGCCTTTCCCCGTTCTGGGAACAATTATCCATAGATACCAGGGCAAGAGGTGCTCCTCCGTTCTTATAACGTTCTAAAAGCATTGCGGTCACAACGGCCATGGCACAGGACGCTTTTTCAGGTCCGTTTTTAATATCTTTCTCTACAAAGGGGAAAAATGTATCATCTGCATTTTTCAGGGCATACCCTTTTTCGGTAATGGTAAAGGAAACCATCTGAAGGCTTTCTGCACGAAAGATTTCTTTTAATCTCTCCCATGCCGGCGTGTCCTCATGCTGCGCTTTCAAAGCTTCCGTAAGTGAACCAAGCACCTTCTTGTCCTGTTTTCCGTCTCCATGAAGAATCACGCTTAAAACCAGATTATCATATGGAGTATAAATCTGATCTACCACGTCTGTGTCAAATGTTTCCACACAGGTGATTCCTCTGTCCATTTCTTGTTGTTCTAGCAGAATGTCTGCGATTCCTCCTAGAAAAATGCGAAAGATATTGCCAATTCCAAAATGTACCCACTCTGGCGCTTTCTTTGTTTTCTGAACAACAGATTTTATATCATAACCTGGAAGCATGATGCCTGCTTTTTCCCATTCCTCTTTTTTTTCTATACCACTCCATGTCAGTTCCATTATTTCGCCTCCTACCTCTTATTGGTTGCCATTCACAGCTTTTGGCTGCTCATAGTAACTATATTATAGAACATTCTATCATATGATGTAAGCGTCAAGAGGTCATGCTTTTTCATGCGGGCATGAAACGCATGACCTTTTGACACTTGTATCATCATATTGTATCCGTTAAAGCACCAGTATAACCCAATTTAAATAACCTTACGTTTCACTTGTCTAAATTTCCATCTGCCGCGTTGTCGTCAATCGGCGCAGCCACCGCTACGCCTCGTTCCTCCGCCTTGTCCTGACAAAAATATCAGGCACATTATTCACCGTTAATTATGCAACGCTATACTAGTTTGCCCGTTTTTTCTTCTGATAGCAGTCAAATCCTACGGCAAGCACAAGTACGATTCCAAGCACAATATCCTGAATCCATGTATTAAGGTTCATTAATACCATGCCGTTTTGCAGCGCGCCGATAATAAATGTTCCGGCTACCACTCCGGAGATTTTCCCGTATCCGCCGGATACAGATACACCGCCCAGTACTACGCAGGTAATAACTTTAAATTCATATCCCAGACCAGCGTTACCCATACCGGAGTTAGTACGTGACAGGAGCACCAGTCCTGCAAGACCCGCGAAGAAGCCCGATAGTGCAAATACCAGGTATTTTACTCTTCCTGTACGGATACCGGAAAGCCTTGCCGCTTCAATGTTGCCGCCTACGGCATAGAAATAGCGTCCAAAATACGTTTTATCCAGAATAAACGCTCCCAGTGCAAAGCATAAAATCATGATAATAACCGGAACGGGCACAGGTCCGATCTTGCCCTGTCCGAATACCTTAAAGGTTTCTGTAAATCCATTGATGGGCTGCCCGTTACAGAGAATCAGGGCGATGCCTGAAAATGCGGTCTGCGTGGCAAATGTAGCAATCAGGGCAGGTATGCCAATCGTGGACACCATAAAGCCGTTTAAAAGGCCGATAGCCGTAGATGCTGCCAGGGCAATGATAATAGCAAGCCCCATAGGCACTCCCATATGTACCATCAGATAAGCACACATTACATTTACAAATGTTATGATGGAACCTGTTGACAAGTCAATATCGCCTAAGAGAATTACGAATGTCATGCCAACGGAAGCAATCCCCCATACAGCTACCTGTCTTAACATGATTAACAGGTTGGCAGGATAAATAAATCTTGGATTTGCAATTGTAAATGCTAAAACAAGAACGATAACAACCACCCAGATAGCCTGGCTTTTAATAAGATTTATAATTTTATTTTCTTTCATTTTTCCACTCCTCCTACTCTTTTGCCGCTGCGGATGCATATGTCATAATGGTTTCCTGGCTGAATTCTTCCTTTGACAATTCCCCTGTCATTTCGCCTTCTGCCAGTACAAGAATCCGGTCAGACATACCCATCAGTTCTTCCATCTCAGAAGAAATCATAAGGATTGACTTTCCTTCCTTTTCTACCAGATCATTCATTAATTTGTATATTTCATACTTTGCGCCTATATCAATCCCTCTAGTAGGCTCGTCAAAGATAATAAGCTCCGACTGGGCCGCCATCCATCTGCCAAGGATAACCTTCTGCTGGTTTCCGCCGCTTAGATTCCGGATCAGCTGGTGCAGGCTTGGCGTCTTGATCGCCATGTTTTCCTGGTATTTCACAGCTGTGCTCATCTCTAGCTTTTCGTCGATGACGCTGAAATGGGAATCCCTCTCATAAATGGGCATATTAATATTATTCTTAATGGATATACCGAGCATGGCTCCATGGCGCTTCCTGTCCTCTGGAACCAGTGCAATGCCAAGGTCAATGGCTTCTCTGGGACTCTGGGGATTAATTTCCTTTCCCTTATAGATCATCTGGCCGGACTTCTTGGGCACAGCCCCAAAAATCATCTCCGCAAGCTCCGTCCGCCCGGCACCTACAAGTCCGCCAAGACCCAGAATCTCTCCCCTATGAAGCTTTAAGTTGATATTCTTGTCCCCATTTCCCGTCAAGTTTTTCAGCTCCAGTACCACCTCATTCTTATTGATACAATTGCCTCTGGGCGGATAAGTCTCGGTGAGTTCGCGGCCTACCATCAGCTGAATCAGCTCTTCAACCTGGCTGTCCTTCGTAATCAGTGTCGTTACATATTCTCCGTCACGGATAACAACGATCCGGTCTGAAAGCCTTTAGATCTCTTCCAGCCGGTGGGAGATGTAGATGATGGAGACTCCCTGCTTCCTTAGAAGTTCCACGACGCCGAACATGCTCTCTACCTCCGCGCTGGTCAGGGGTGCGGAAGGCTCATCCATGATCAATATTCTGGCATTCTGCTGAATTGCCTTTGCAATCTCTACCATCTGCTGGTAGCCAACGGTCAGATCCTTCATTAAGGTCTTTGGATCAATCTTGATGTGTAACTGCTCAAAAGCCTTTGCCGCCTGCTCTTCCATGGCTTTTTTATCAATTAGGATCCCCTTTCTGATGGGATGCCCCAGAAACAGGTTTTCAGCCGCTGATAATTCCTTTACATTATTAAACTCCTGATAAATAATCGCGATCCCATTCTCTGACGCAAGCTGAGGCGTCATACTGTCAAATTCTTTTCCATTTACGATGATCTTTCCGGAGGTGGGAATCACTGCTCCGGAACAGCATTTAATTAATGTAGATTTTCCAGCGCCGTTTTCTCCGATCAGCGCAAGGATCTCGCCTGCCTTTAATTCCAGCGTAACATCCTTAAGCGCAACTACACCTGGGTATTCTTTTCTTATATGCTGTAATTGTAATACATATTCTTCACTCATATCGGCTCTTACATCCCTTCTAAAATTTCATCTATATTGTCAAGGGTGATGGGGCCAATCTCACGTGTGACATTCCTGTCTGACGTAAAATCTTCCCCTGACAAAATCCTCTCGAACATTTTCACGCAGGCTTTTGCCGTATCCAGGTTGGAACCTTCAAATCCTACAATCGCCCGCACTGCCTCGCCCTCAGCCTTCAGGGAGTCTAACTGCTGCTGTGTTACGTCAGTGGTGATAACACCATAGTTCTCCGGGATATTTCCTCTTCCGAATTCTGCCAGAAGCGCTTCGTTAGATCCAATCATAGCCCCTGCGCAGACCCCTACAAACACATTTGCATCTGGGTGTGCCGACATGACAGATTCCACATTTGTCTGTGCCTCTGGAGCCTCCAGTCCGTCCACCTCCGCAATGATCTCATAATTGTCCTCGCAGTTTGCCTTAAGGCCGTCTTTAATACCGTCTGCCCTGTCCTTCAATACCTTTGTGGAAGGATATCCGATGACCGTAACCTGGGCCTTATCCTCCGGGGTGAAGTGCTCGTTGATAAATCCTGCCGCAGTTTTTCCGATTTCCTCTCCCAGTACTTTGTTATCCAGGACCCAGTTAGCTGTTGTGTTCTCCATGGGGTCATCCCAGCACATCACCTTAATTCCCCTCTCCATGGCTTCTTTGCAGACTCCTTCAACAGCTACTGCATCAGAAGCATGGACCATAATCAGGTCGCATCCTGATATGATGAAATTTTCAATCTGGCTGATCTGGGTACCGGAATTATCTTTACAGTCAACGATCGTATAATCCCACCCTTTTTCATCAAGCAGTCCGCCAAGTTTCCCCATAACGCCTGCCCAGTAGGCATTGGACAGATTTTGAATCGTGATCCCAACCTTATGGGAATCCTCTCCGTCAGAGTGTTTGCTGGCATCACACCCGGCCAACATAGCAGCGACTAGCATGATGCTTAAAATCACTGCTAACATCCTTTTCTTCATTAGATTTTCCTCCTTTTATATCATATTTTTTATTTCTTCCTGTACATCCTTTAAATTCCGGCATATTCTGTAACAGCAGGAGCGGATCCCGTCCTCCGGTTCAATCAGATCCGGTATCTTCCATATCAAAAATAGCACCCTTACACTTCATAGCATCTACCAGCCCATAACATCAATTGCAGATTTTTCAATTTCAAGCCCTGCTTTATACCGCTCTATGAAAAGCCTGAAACCTTCTACATCTTTTTCGTCAGGCATTATAGTTTCTCCGGACAGCTCTTTAAAAATCCGGTTATCCAGATAGTCCTCCAGCCTCTCCCCTGGTTTTTTGTCTGCCAGATATGCCGCCAGCAGTGCGATTCCCCAGGCGCCGCCCTCGCTTGCCGTATCCATCACGGTAACCGGAGCGCCGACTGCCGCCGCCAGGTATCTCTGCCCAACTCCTTTTGTCTTGAAAAATCCGCCGTGCCCCATGATACGCTCTACTTTAACCTTTTCATCCTCCATCAGAATATCCAGTCCCAGCTTCACCGCGCCCAGCGATGTATACAGGTGGACTCTCATGAAGTTTGCAAGGTTAAATCTGCTTTCCGCAGTGCGCAGGAATGCAAGACGTCCTTCATTCAGCATCGTAATATTTTCCCCGGAATAATAACCATAGGCCAGAAGACCTCCGCAGTCCGCATCTCCATTTAGAGACTCTGTATACAGTTTTCCAAACAGTTCTCCTGTATCTGCTTTTATTCCCATCAGCCTGGCGAATTCTCCAAATATTCCTACCCAGGCATTTAAATCTGAAGTCCCGTTATTTGCATGGGACATGGCACAGGGAAATCCGGTCGGTGTTGTAACCATGTCAATTTCCCGGTATACTCTGCCAAGCTGCTTTTCCAGTACAATCATTGCAAATGTACTTGTGCCTGCTGAAACATTTCCCGTACGGGGCGCGACAGAATTAGTTGCCGCCATGCCGGTTCCGGCGTCCCCTTCCGGAGGACAAAGGGGAATACCTGCTTTTAAGCTGCCTGTTTCGTCCAGGAATGCTGCCCCCTCCTCTGTCAGCACACCGGCATTTTCGCCGGCGGTAAGAACCTTTGGGAAGATATCCCGGACCTTCCAGGGATACCCGTAAGGTTCCGTAAGTTTATTAAATTTATCAACCATGGATGCATCATAGTCGCAAGTCTCAGAGTCGATTGGAAACATTCCCGATGCGTCGCCGATGCCGATCACCTTCTTGCCTGTCAGTTTCCAGTGGATATAAGCGCTCAGCGTGCCGACATAATCCAGATTCTTTACATGCTCCTCTTTGTCCAGAATCCTCTGATAAAGGTGGGCCACGCTCCAGCGGAGCGGTATATTAAAATCAAATAAGTCTGTCAGCTCATCTGCCGCCTGCTGGGTATTTGTATTTCTCCATGTCTGGAACGGAGCAATCTGGTTTCCATCTTTATCCAGTGCCATATAGCCATGCATCATAGCGCTGACTCCGATAGCTCCGGCTGTATCAAGGACAACTCCATATTTTTCTTTTACAACATCCCTTAAAGAGCTGTAGCAGCTTCTCACCCCTGTATGTATATCTTCCAGACTATACGTCCAGATATTGTCAATAAAAGAATTTTCCCAGTCGTGGATGCCGACTGCGAGAACCTGTCCCTGGAAATCAATGAGTACCGCTTTGATTCTAGTCGAGCCAAGCTCAATTCCAAGGGCAGTCTTACCATTTATGA